>Ga0255759_10005429_pt1 | contig 10891 bp, 5 predicted proteins | sample 101ome_20_FD_179959 | JGI IMG/M metagenome (GOLD analysis project Ga0255759, IMG submission 179959) | Coastal salt marsh microbial communities from the Groves Creek Marsh, Skidaway Island, Georgia - 101404AT metaG (version 2) | ecosystem: Environmental > Aquatic > Marine > Intertidal zone > Salt...
CATTTAATGGCGTTGCGGGCCTCTTGTTGCGTGAGCGTACCCGATCCGATCATGACCGCCGCGGCGAGCACGGCGGCTGTGAAGAGAGACGTCACGCCCGCCGTGTACAGGGCAATCATAGTCATCGCGCAGAGCAAGGACGGGATGAGCAGGCGCAAACGCGGCGGCGTAGAATCGTCCAATACGCTGATGAGTGCGAACGCATCCTGCGCGCGCGTGCTGTGACGGAAATCTTGACCGGCGTCCAACAAGAGCACGTCTCCGGGATGCAAGACGACGTCGCCGATTCTCGAGTGCACGCGCGCCCCTTCTCTGTGCACGGCGATGACCACGGCGTTGAAACGCGTTCTGAACTTGACGTCCCGAATAGATTTCCCGACGAGATCGCCCGTTTTCGCCACCACGGCTTGGATCAATCGACGGTTATGACTGGACACCTCGAGCTTGTCCACTTGGTCGCTCGAGTACGGTGCCAAACCCGGGACGCGACGAAGACTGGCGATGGCGCTCGCGCCGCCGGCGTACCACATGACATCGTTCGCTTCGAGCGGTTCGCTCGGGTCGATGACCGTCGTTCTATCCGCCGGAGATTCACCCACGCCCGCGGTCGCTGCCGCCGAGCGCGTGCGCTCGATGGAGACTAAAAATAGTCCCGGTAACGAACGCAATCCGCTCTCCACTGCCGTTTTTCCTATGAAATTTCTCGCCGTACTCTCGATGCGCACGGCGATAAGGAATTCCTTGCCCGTGTTCATCATTCCGGCGCCGTGGCCTATGATTTCTAAATCTTCTCTCGTCTTGGACAATCGCTCATCCTCCTCCACCGCGGCGCCCTCCGACTCTTCCAGGAGCTTGATGATGGGGGAAGAATCTTGAGCCTGCAGCACTAAGACATCGTTGACTTGGAAGACGACGGCGTTGAGTTTCCCCAGTGGCGCACGCCCTCCTCTCTGCACGGCGATGATGGCGCCGCCGTACGCGCCGCGAAGATCTGCCCCGGCTGGCGTCTTTCCGACGAGCGAGGAACCAGCTTTGATGCCGCATCTCACGACGGATTGACCGCGTTTCTTCACCGCCTCGATGCCCGTGACGGGCTCGAGCAACGTCTTAATGACCGTGGTGATCTCTTCTTTGGTGGTTGTGTTTTGCAACACTTGCAGACGCCAAATGGACACCGATCGAGAACCCACCGCCGAGGCTTCACAGTGCAACAATTGCACGCGTAATCGATTGAGCGCTTGCGAGATGTCGTGCAAGAGCCCTGGACGATCGTTGGCGCTGATTCCGAGCACCATTCTACCCACATGCTCTGGATTACTCTGGTCCGCGTCGGGATCGACGTCCACCGTCACCAACGGAGGACCGAGCGCCGTCTCGCTCTCCTTGGCGCTAATCATCGCGTCGTCCATCGCAGTCTTGAGGTTATCCCCGTATATTCTCAACGCTTGCGCTTTGATGGAGCGGGATAATCCATCGTCCGAATCGCTCGCACCACCGGAGACGTACGCGTTCCCATCGGAGGACGAATATCCCGGCGTGAGCGGCGCGCCGCCGCTTCCCGCGTCGCTGGAGTCGTTCTGCGATCCCTGCGAGTGTCTCGGTCTCGGTCTGCGTCGACGTTTTTTCAGGGCGTAAATCCCACTATCTGTTTCCTTGTAAATAGCATGCGTGCGCGCGAGCTTTTGCAAATCAGCAATGCTACTGCTCGAGTGCATGGCGAGATCGTTGAGTGTCTCGCGTCGTTCCGCCGAGTCGTCGAATTCGTCCTCCTCGTCGTCGTGCTCCTGCGTGATGGCCATGAGACCGTACTCGGCGCACACTTTCCCTAAAGACTCCACCATACCGGTGAAGTACAAGATATCACCCTGATTCAGAATAAACTCGGGACCGACGGCGCGCAACAGCGCCTCGTTTCTTCGAACGCTCACCAGATACAATCCTGGCAAACCTCGCAACCCGCTCGCCGCCACCGTGTGCCCCACCGCGGGAGACCACCCCTCGACGCGCGCACCGACGAGTAAATCCTCCTCATCCTCTCCATGATCCTCCTTGGTCGCCCCTCCGATTCTCCTCGCCCCCTTTGGCAACAAAAACGGCGACGCGAGCAACACGTACGCCACGCCCGCCAACGCCACCGGCGCTCCGTACGCGCCCAGGTCAAACAATCCAATATCCACCGTCCCGCTCCCCGCGTGCTCTCTCAACCACGTCTGCACCATTCCTTGCACCACTAAATTTGTCGACGTCCCTATGAGCGTGCACGTCCCCCCCAACACGCTCGCGAACGACAACGGAATCATCAACTGTTCCTTGGCCATCCCCGTCGACTCGCACCACCGCAACACGATTGGAATCATCACCGCCACCACGGGCGTGTTATTCAAAAAACCACTCACACACGCGATCGGCAGCATCAATCGCAACTGCGCGCCCGCCGTCGTTCTCGGTTTCCCCAACAATTTCCCCATGTACCAATCCAATCCCCCCGTCGCGCTGATCCCCGCCGCGACGACGAAGAGCGCGGCGACGGTGAGCAATCCCTCGTTCGCGAATCCCTCCAGCGCCTCGCTGATCGTGAGCACGCCGGCGAGATTGAGCGCGCACACCGAGAGCATCATCACCCAGTCGCTCTGGATTAAATCTCGCAGGAGCGCGACGAAGGCGAGGACGAGGACGAGGACGGTCCACGCCGCCCGAAAGTCATCCACGGCCGCCATGACGCTCGAGCGAGCGCGTCGCGCGACACGCGACGGGGCCGCGTCGACGCCGACGACCGTTCCCGCGCGTCGGTCCTCGGACGCCGACGACGCGGTCGTCGACAGACACCGCGCGACGACGAGTCGCGTCGGTGAGTGAGTGATGCAGATGCCGGACACGATGACTCGCGCGCATCGATCATCGATCCACGCGCGACGCGCGATGACGACGACGACGACCGTCGTGTCGCTCGTCGCGCTCGTCGTCACCGTCGTCCTCGCGTCCACCGCGCGCGCCGCCGACGATGGGAATCATCATGATGATTCGCGCTCGGCACCAAGTTTTCTCGACCGTCTTCGCGCGCGCATGACGACGCAACCGCTCGATCTCGATCGATTCCGCATCGACAGAGGCGTCGACGACGCGCCGATGCCGTCGACGATCGGGGCGAGGAGCGGGTACTTTGCGTTGAATTCCACCGACGACGCCCATTTGTTTTACACGTTTTTTGAGCGAAGACGCGGCGCGCGCACGAAAAACGTCGGGGACGATCCCATTTTACTGTGGCTCACAGGAGGACCGGGGTGTGCGTCGGAACTCGCGTCTTTTTACGAGAATGGACCGTACGCGCTGACGAGAACGGCGAATGGAAAGCTCGGATTGACGACGCGCGCGAGCGCGTGGACCGACGCGGGACACGTCTTGTACGTGGATTCGCCCGTGAATACCGGGTTTTCGTACTCGTCGTCGACGCGAGACGTGGCCAAGGGTGAACGGGTGGTGGCGCGCGATTTGTTGGAATTTTTGTGGGCGTTTTTGTTGCGACATCCGGAATTGGCGGACGCCGAGGTGTTTATCACAGGCGAAAGTTACGCAGGACACTACGTTCCTGCATTCGCGCGGGCGGTTTTCGACGCGAACGACCGAGACGACTCGCCCGTGCGCGTGAACTTGAAAGGAGTCGCCGTGGGGAACGGGTTGACGGATCCGGAGATTCAATACGGCGCGTACGCGGATTACGCGCTCGGCAACGACGTCGTCGGCGCTGCGGCGGCGCGCGCCGCGCGGAAAATGTTTCAAACCGACTGCAAACAGAAAATCGCGGCGTGCGCGAACGGAGACGAGGAGAGCACTCGTAATCGCGCGGTGTGCTTGAAAGCGGTGGAGGATTGTATGACGATTCCGGAGACGCTTTTGGAGGACGCGGCGTCTCGAAACGGTGGGAAACCGCTAAACGTGTACGACATTCGAAAGACGTGCGACTCGGCGCTTTGTTACGATTTCAGCGCGGCGGAGGAGTGGTTGAACCGCGCAGACGTGCAAAAAGCGCTCGGCGTGAATAAAAAATGGGAAATGTGCGACGAAGGGGTGCACTCGAATCTCATGGGCGATTGGATGCACAACTTTGAGCCCGTCATCCCGGCGATGCTCGAGGCGGGCGTTCGCGTGATGATTTACGCGGGCGAGAAGGATTTCATCTGTAACGCCCTCGGTAATCTCCGATGGGTGAAAGCCATGGAATGGAGCGGCCAAGATGCGTTCAACAAGGCGAAGCCAGAGCCTTTCGTCGTGGCGCGCGATGGCGAGGAGGAGGTCATCGGAGGCGACGTTCGCGAAGCAGGCCAACTCTCCTTCGTCGCCGTCTCCGAGGCGGGGCACATGGTGCCCATGGACCAACCGAAAAACGCGCTCACGATGATTCAGCGTTTCGTGAACGGCGAACCGATCGCGAGAGGTGCGGAAGCCGAGCCGAAGGAAACGCCTCGCGTCTTCTCACCGAGACGCGCCGCGGACGCGTTGAAAGTCGCTGAACACTGAATGAATGTACGACGTAACCGCACGGGTGTAATTTTACCATACTTACTTACTATACCATAACAAACGTTCTAGCAACTGCCGTACCCATACTTGAAGTTTTACCCGAGGATTTCATCCAACTTCGCCTGCCAGAGCTCTTTTCTGGCCAGGACGGCGCGCGGATTGCTCACCGTGAGCTTGGAAAATTCCGCGCTATTGTTGAGGTTGATCCAGGCGGCTAAAATCGTGCTCTTCTTCGCCAACGCCTTCTCAGCGTCGACGTGAGTCAAAGAGTACATGACGGTATCCCAGAGAGCGACGTTAATCTCGCCCGAGGTGAAGAACTCGCGGAAAAACAACCCGCTCACGTCGTCCTCGGACACCGTTTTCCCCTTGCCCACCGTTGAAGTGGGTCTAAAGGCGCAATCTCCGAAGATGTCGTATGCCAGCTTGATGGCGCGCTCGAAGGAGGCGTGCATTTCACCCGCATCTTGAGGCGTCATGTCTTTGTTCTCGCGCATCTCCTCGTTCAGCCAGCTCTTGATGGGAATGAAGAAGCCCTCCGGCGCAGTGCGAAGCATGGCGAAATAACGCAAAACCAGCTCCCGGTCGCGCATGCGCAAGTGCGGCGTCCTGGATCTGTAGATTTTGAGCAAGTGTTCGTTTTGAACCAAATCCTCCAACAAGTCCGTGTACATGCCTTGGTAGATGCAGTTGCGGAGCTCTTGTTCGTTGAGCTGCGTCGCTCCCATGTTCAAGCGCTCAAACACCTCGAAGACGAAATCCGGTTGAGACGATCGCGAGATGGTGTGCACATTCAAGGGATAATCTAAGATGGTCTCTTGATAGCGTTCGTGCAAGTCGGCGAACGTCTTACCGTTCAAATCCTCGTAAACTTCCAAGCCCGTGAGCTTGAACGGCGAACCGTCCGGAAACTCGGACTGAATAAAACTCCAAATCGACGTCAATCGCTGCTTACCATCCACCACCTCCAACTTTCCGCTCTGCGTCTCGTGAAAAAACATCGTCGGAATCGGAATGTTCAAAATGAGCGACTCAATGAGCTTACTCGCCGTCCGCACTGTCCACACGTACTCTCGCTGATAACTCGGTCGCAAGTTCACCTTGCCGCGATTGATTTTATCAATCACGCTGTTCACCGTAAAATCAGCCTTTTGAATCTGCAGCGCGTCCCTGTCCACTCTGAACAGCGTCTCATCCAGCTCCGCGAACAAGTCCTCCTCCTCTGATCTCTTTTTCGCGCTCGATTTGCCCTCGAACACCGCCGCCGCCTTCGACCCTTTGGCAGTAGACGCCCCAACGTGCTCCCAAAGCGATTCCGAGTCGTCCCTCGTCCCCACAGAGGCGTCCTTGGACTCATCCCAGAGCTCTCGATCTTGATTGTCTCCTAAGAGCGCGCGCACGCGCGTCGCGGGGCGTCGAACCGGCGCCGATCGGACGGAGGATTTTCCCGCGTAAAACGCAGCTGAACGCTCGATCGCGCCGCATCGCGCGGTCGTCGTCGTCGCGAGCACCATCTCGCGCGGTGGAACCGTCACCGATGGAACTTGTGCGGTCGTCGAGCGCGCGCGTGTTCGACGCGCGTCGAGGTGTGCGCTATCGTCGGGAATCGTCAGCCAAGTTTGAAAAAAATCAGCCGGCTGACGCGACGCCGGAACGAAAAATTGCAATGGATGAAGTCTACCTACAAGGGCTACGCTAATCGTGTCTACTGTCTTCGAGGACGTCCTGAATGGATTCGGCGTGACGCAGGACGACGGTTTCGGGTCGGCGATTCCCCTGAGGGAAAGATTTGGCGTGCGCACGCGCTCCACCGCACAACGCATCAGACAACGTCTCGTCGTCGACGGTCTCGAGGTGGTCCAGGCTCGCGTCCATCGGCCAATGCTTCCGTCGCGATAAGATAGCAAACCAATCCGGGGCGAATTTGAACCTTTCGGGATCGAGACGTTCGTTTTCTCGCTGTGCGTTGTCCACGAGACGCTCAAAGCGGTTAAGCAAATCCGTCATTCGTCGCAATCCGGCGAGATCCTTGCGTTTGGGCTCGAGCTGAGAGTCGTAATAGCTCAACAACTCGCTCTCACCGCCATCGCGCGAGATGAGCCCGTTCACGTCGTGTGCGAGCTCGATGATTGTGCTCGCGGAATCGAGCGGATTCGCCATCAAGTGTCGAGCGTACGCGTACAGCGTCACGGCGTCGTCCGCGTCCGACGTGACGGCAAAAACCAGCTCAAAATCGGATGGAAACTTTGTCTTGCTGTACTCGAGCATAGATCGCAACACGCGTATCGATTCTTCGTACTCGTCATCCTTGTACGCGAATTTCCCCTCGCCCTGTTCGTCGCCGCCCCACACCAACGAAAGCGACACGATGAATCGATCACACGTCTCCGGGCACCTCGATCGTCTGTAATCCAACGCCGCGTCGACGATCAATTTTTCATTCTTCTCCACGAACGCCACCTTATCGGATAATCGCATGGGCATCACCACCGCGCTCGGGAGCAACTCTCCCAACGCCGAGCGTCTCAGCGTTTGCTTTTCTCTCTCCATCGCCGCCAGAGTCGCCGCAAAGGCGCGCGGACCCTCCGTTCGCGTCTCTAAAAACGCACGCATAAGCGTTCCTTTATACGCGTCGGGATTATCCAACACCGCCGCGCGCGCGCGCAACCACCCGTTCCCTCTTCGCTTGACGACGTTGCCCAGTCTGTACCCGCCGCCGTGCTTATTCACTGGAATCTTCCACAATTCGCGTTCGTCTCGCACGAGGAGCGTCCACGAGGACGACGTCTCGCTCGACGCAAAATTACCACTCTCGTACACGGGTCGCGGCGCGCCCAACCACGCGTCGACGTCGAAACTTTCCTCGGGAGACGCGCCGTCGTCGGCGGAGTCAACACCCAACGCCGGCTCGACGACGCCCGTCGACGCGTCCTCGCGACGAACATTGAGCCAACCGGTGGAAGATCCGAGAGAAGGAACGCCGAGTCGCGCGTCTGGCGAGCGCGCGAGCGAGATGAGCGCGCTCGCGCCGGCGAGGGCGACGATCGCGCCCGCGAACATCGCCACCGTTCGAGAAGACGATGCCGACGACGTTGACGCTCGCGCGCTCGCGCGCGCGCGGTCGCCGTCGTCCACGACGACGGTGACGTCGCCCGCGACGTCGGCGAGCAGCGCCGCGCGCTCGCTCGTCTCGGACATCGAGAGTCAACGAGTGGGGAGGATGTCCCGCGGCCGAGCGAACCGGAACCGGCGCGCCGAGTCGCGAGGCGACTGGTCCGACGGACGCGTTCGATGCGGTGTCGTGATGAAATAAAATGTGATTGCATCGAATTGCGCTAGACTAGATGTTACACGCGCCGGAATCGCACGCGATGATTTTAGACGGTTTCTCGTCGCCGACGCCGTCGAACGGGACGTCTCGAGAGGAGACGAAGACCACCTGTTCGGGCGCGGTGGACGCCTTGGGAAGGTACTCCAAGACCTCGCCGATGATGGTGGTGTGAGGATACCCCGCGGCTCTGAGCGCGTCCACGGCGGCGGAGGCGTTTTCGCTCGGCACGGAGGCTAACATGCCGCCGGCGGTTTGAGGATCGAAGAGGAGTGGATACTTCGGCGCCCCGGAGACGGCGGATGGATTCGCCACTGCTCGCGAGAGTCTGACGTTGGCCGGTTGAAGAGAACTCGTGATACCCGATTCCACGCACTCCAACGCGCCCGGAAGGATGGGCACGGCGTCCATGTCTAACACGGCGGCTGCGTTGCTTCCTTTGCACATCTCGACGAGGTGTCCGAGTAAACCGAATCCCGTGACGTCCGTGCACGACGTCGCGCCGTGGTCGAAGAGCGTTTTCGCCGCGACCGCGCTCGGTTGTCGCATGGAGTTCAACGCGTTGGAAATCCATCGACCCTGCGCTTTGGAGCGCATGTCGGCGGCGAATAACGTGCCGGTGCCGACGGGTTTGGTGAGGATGATTTTGTGACCCGCCTTCATGCCGCCCTTCTTCATGAGCTTCTCGCGCGGGGCGGCACCGTGGACGGAGAAACCCAACGAGAGTTCCGCGCCCTCGGAGCTGTGACCACCGGCGAGGCCGCAGCCGGCGTCTTGAAGAATGCTGCACGCGCCCGCCATCATTTGATACAACGTCTCTTCGACTTGTGCCTCCAATCCGTACGGCACCGTCGCGATGGCGAGCGCCGCGTGCGGATCCGCGCCCATCGCCCAACAATCCCCGAGCGCGTGCACTGCGGCGATCTGGCCGAATATGTAAGGATCATCCACGAAGGCTCTGAAATAATCCACGGTTTGCACACCGACCATGCCCGGCGGGACGGAGACCACCGCCGCGTCGTCGGGTTGATCGATCCCGATCTCCACGTTTTTATTCGTTGGGATCGGTTCTAAACGTTTCATCACGCGCGACAAAACGGTGGCGCCAACCTTTGCGCCGCACCCGCCGCATCGCATGGGAACCGCGCGCAACGCCGCGATGGTCTCCTCGCCGGCGGCGAGCGCGAGTGGGGACGCGTCGATCGCTTCTTCCTTCATGTCCGGCATTTCCTGGTACATTTTCATCCACTTACGATCGATTTTATCTTTCCACCGCCACAAGCGTTCACCGACCGGGCCTATACCACCGAACGCGTAGTTGCCGTAGGACAACACCGCCGATTTCCCGCCAGTGGTGATTAAACCCAAAAAGAGCTTTTGCGGCGTAAACTCAACGAGCGATTTCCCGAGCAACGCTCGGCGAATATTCTTATCTAAAGGAGGCCCTTGTCGCACGGCGAAAACCCCAGCCTTCGGTCTCGGATGCTTGAGCACGTTGGCCACGTCTCCCGCGGCGAAGACGTGCTTGTGCGACGTCGATTCCAACGTCGCATTCACGGCGATGAACCCATCATCGTCCAGCGCCAAATCTGTGGACTCTTTCAACCACTTCGCCGCGCCCGCCTGCGTGCACCAGATGCACTCGTCCGCGTTGATCTCGCGTCCACTCTGAAGCACCAACGTTCCCGCCTCGGCTCGCTCGACGCCGTCGTCCTCGATCACGCGCACGCCCGCCTCGTCGAAAACCTTCAAAAATGTCTTCCTCACCCCCTTAGCGTGCGACGGCATCAATTTTCCTCGCGTCACGAGCGTGAACGCGGCCAAATTCTCATCCAAACCGCGCACTTTCAACTCTTCCCGCATCCTGTACCGCATCGACAGCGCGAGCTCGGCGCCCCCCGCGCCCCCGCCCACCACGCACACGTCGCAATTTTTCCCACCCTCGAGCACTCGCGCCAACATCGCCTCCCACCTCGCGTTGAATCCAAAGATCGGTTTCACCGGCGTCGCGTGTTCGTTCGCCCCCGCCACGTCGGATGCGCGAGGCGTGATGCCACGTCGACGCTGCACACGTCGAATCGCACCCCCGGTCGTCCGCTCTTCATCAACACCCGCCCGTTCGCGTGATCGATCCCAATCGCCTCGTCGTGTATGATTCGAAAGTTCCCACTTCGACAGATGGGCTCGAGATCGACGTGCGTCTCGTCCAACGAGTAGTGTCCCGCGACGAGTCCCGGGAGCATGCCGCTGTACGGCGTGTGTAAATCCTTAGCGATGAGCGTCACCCGCGCGCCCTCGCACGGATTCATTGCGAGTGATTTCAACACGTACACGTGCGCGTGTCCACCGCCGATGAGGACGAGATCCTTGACGACGGGGGCGTTTTGGGCGCGCATGGCGGCGATGATTGGAAGGCGACGAATGTGTGGACGCCGACGCGCGAGCGGTGCTGTGCGACGGATGCGCAACGGTGCGGAGGGTAGAAACGCGCGCGATGAAGCGGTTCGCATGCGCCGAGGTCGAGAGGACTCGGCGGCGTGCGCGCGCGCGGCGCGATGTGTTGTGGGCGCTTCCCGCGCGCGAAGGTTGCGTCGAGCGCGGGATATTCTTTTACACGGAATTTTGTTCGGGAAATGACCGCCGCGGTCGTCGATGGACGCATCTCGTGTATACCATGTGAAACTACTATCGACCGTCGCGGGCGGCGCACCGCGCGACGATGGGTGGGTGAAGATTACAAGCGCGCGCGGCGGTTGCTCGTTAAAAGCGACCGCCGCGGAAAATAAATCGTATGACGGCTCTCGCGATCTGTTGAAGTAAACGAGCGCCAAAGGCGGCGACGAAGCGAACGAATGCAATGCGCGCGACGCGCGCGGCGCCGACGGCGAGCTCGACGAGCGGATTGACGCCGACGACGGATCCGTGCGGCGGCGGCGGCGAACCGCGAGCGCCCGTCGACGTCGAAGATGTCGATCGGTTGCGCCACGGATCTCCCGCGCCCGTGCCGCCTCGACCGACGACGCGTTCAGTGACGCTCTCGCTCAC
>Ga0255759_10005430_pt1 | contig 10890 bp, 21 predicted proteins | sample 101ome_20_FD_179959 | JGI IMG/M metagenome (GOLD analysis project Ga0255759, IMG submission 179959) | Coastal salt marsh microbial communities from the Groves Creek Marsh, Skidaway Island, Georgia - 101404AT metaG (version 2) | ecosystem: Environmental > Aquatic > Marine > Intertidal zone >...
TGCGTTTAGTCTGTCAATTAAATACTGAAAATACTGTAAGTTTTTTGTATTCTGTAAATAAGATTCTAGAATCACCTTTGTGTACGATTGTCTATCGTTAGCGACGATCTTGTACTTGTTTCTAAAGTGATGTGACACTCTGCCAGAACCAGCGAATGCATCGAAAAAAGAATTGAGTTCGGTTCCATCGAGGTAATCTTCTAAAGAGTCTTTTAGAAACGGAAGAAGCTTACGCTTGGAACCCATATATGGAATAGTTTTCATTTAAGTGTCTCCTTGAATCCTTTTGGAAACACATCTTTATTCTTGTCCCAGAATCGTTCCCAATCGGCATCTAGGATATATGTGACAGCTGTATCGGTATCACTACGTACAGATCTACCAACGGACTGTACGATCACCTTCGCTGTTTGGAGAGGATACCACCACTTCCATTTATTCATCCGTTTCTTTACGAGCTTGTCGCCTAGGTATGGATATGGCACTTTACAGATAATCTGGAACCGACTGAGATCTCCTTTCAGGTCGACACCTTCTTGCATTGATGGCGATAGAAGCACCGTAGGACGAGGATCTGCCATGTGTATCTTCAATTTCTTTTCTCTATCTGCAGATGTATGCGTTAGTAGACGTTTAGATCGAACATTTCTTTTGAGATACTGTGCGATTTTATACGAGTGACAATGGATAATGCCTTTCTCGTTCGGATGAGCGTCGAGGATTGCCTTTACAGCTTGTGCCATCTTGGGTAAACCCGCATCTATATTCTTGAATGACATAGACGCGATAGGAGATACGATGATTGGTCGGTTCTCTACGGGGAATGGTGATGGTATCGATATGAATGCGACCTGCTCGATTGGTAATCCTAGTACTTCACAAAAGGCCTCTTTATTCATGACCGTTGCTGACATAAGGAGAACCTTCTTTGCACTACGAAAGAGATAAGGTTCTGAATATGGACCAACACAAATTGGTTTAAACTCGTACTTCTTCGTATTCTTTACGTCTGTTTCAGTAATGTTCAGGATCCAATTGTCTTTATGGTACGTCTTGATGAACCTTGAAAGTTTGCAAAGATGTTTATCGATGAGCTCGTATTGGCTAGACACCTTTAAGAACTCCTTCATCTTCTTTTGAAGTGACAACTTTTCGATCATCTTCTCGTAGTGATATTTGATTGTCTCAAGTTTTGGCTTGTAAATGTCTACGACCCAACGAAACACTTGGTACTGTGTCTTCAATTGTGGGATTTTAAGCTTTAGAACCTGATTTGCGAAGTGTTCAGAGATAACGATCTCTACGAAATTACCTAATTCAAGCTCTGTATTGTGGCATTCGTCTACCACCATCATCGTGCGAGGTTCCAATTGTTGCGAATAATGCGTCTCGGCCAAGAAATATGAGAAATTAGTGACGCCATGTTCGCCATCCATAAAGTCTTGTTTCGCTTTGCGGTATCTACAACCCGTACCACCACAGCATTGTTTAAACTTCTGATCCTGTGACACTTTCATTTCACGTCTGGCCATCGCACAAGTCTTAGTTTTGTAGTACTTGCATTGGAAGTTCGTGGATGATTGAAGATTAAACATGCCTTTCTTTTGGAAATCACGCATGTACTGTTGCTGTAGGACCTTTTGTGTCGTAAGATAGTAAGTACCAGAACCCTTTACGTGTTGGTTATAGTACTGCGCAATCGTAAAACCAATCGCACTCTTGCCGACACCGGTTCCTGCCTCGATCACTACGAATCTTTTGTCATCATTGATAAATGCATCAAGTGCGAAATTAATCGCGAGGTCCTGCTCTGGACGTGTTGTGGGATACGGAAAAAATTGTTTCCAGTTGTGTGTCATACGAAAACTCCTGTGTATAGTTCGGTTATTGTATTATACACAGGTATGACAGATTTTACAACTCTCCAAGCAACATTCCGTAGAATAAGTCTTCACCTCTACGACCGACGTATTTATCGATAAATTCAGGGATAGTATGTTGTTCCATGTGTTCCGAATACCCAAAAGGATCCGGATCAGAAAGTCCGAACGTAACGTAGAATCCTTCGACATCATTCTGTAACCAGTTGGAGTATCGTTTACATTGAGACCACATTTCTACCATTCCTTCGAACTGTGCGAACGTCATCTCGCTCCAATCTTTTGCCGCAAACCAGAATTCGTTTGCGTTGGAAACTTTTATCCATCCGTCAGGCATCGGCCACGGCCTAGCACTGTCATCCTGATTATACACTCTGTCCCAAAGCCAATCCGTATGATCGCAGCCTTCGGTGTCGCGGTAATTCCCTTTATCGTCAATGAAACCGAGAGAGTGACTATTGCATTGAAAATCGCTAGCCTCTAAAATTATCCTCCGAACAGATTCTCTAATCAGTTCTTCTTCTTCGACTGCAACGTCCATCTGACCTATTTCTTCTGCAGAAGAAGCAAACGGATTATCGTATCCTCTAGTATCCACTTTCTGTCTCCAATTCCCACGGTCCAAACGTACCTGTTTCGGACATCCATTCCATCACTTCTTCTCTCGTGTATTCATATATCTTTGGAGTTCTCGATACACGACCCATAGTGTCATCCCAGTATTCACTCTGATCGATTTTACCAAGGAGATAATAGATTGCACGTGGCATCTTTATATCGCGGCCATTTGATCGATCATGAACTGTATCGGTGGCTTTGTGAATGAGAAAGCAATGCCCGTATGGTACGCCGGCAAGTTGACCCTGGCCCATGACTTCTGCATGCACGAGGATATATTCGTCTGCTTCGCTAAAATTATTCAGCATGAATCTTCCGTGAACCTCGTAACAATCGCCTAATCTACTCATCTTCTTCCCATGGTATTTTTTCTACGTAGTACGATGGTGTCACTACGATTTGGTCACCAATAAGTATGTGATAAATCCAGTCTTGATATGTCGATGGTGCCCAATAACAGAAATTCTTTATGTCTACAACGATGCCGATCGAGTAGCGATAGCCCGAACCTCTTTCGCGACACCAGCACAGCTCACCGACCCTGGCGGTTTTCTCCCAGAACGCAGCGCTATTTCGCATATATGTTCGAGTCTTTCAATGTGTTCATAGGCATCCCAAGGGTTGGCACCCACGGAACATACACCATGCGCCGCTTGGCCAACGATGTCAAATTTAACTATGTTTGTCCCAGAATTACTCCAATTGGTCATCGCCTCAAACGTGGCCTCTGCGAGCTCTGCAGAGGTGACAGGCAGCACAGGGACACTTGGGCCTACACGAGTGTATCGAGATACTTCTGGGAAATCTTCGGCTAACTGCTGAAGATCCCAACCTGCGTACATTGCTGCGATAATATTTGTAGGATGAAGATGTACGACTGCTCTCGTATACTTTGCATATCTCTGTAGTTTGGCATGCATGTGTAATTCACCCGATGGGGTCGTTCCTTCCGGGACATCGATTCCCGCGGGTGTCAACTTACATTTGATCATGTGTTCTGGATGTAGTATAGTCTTACGCCATCCAGACGGTGTGATGTACAATATATCCTTTCCTGTCATGCGTAACGATATATTGCCATCCCTTGTTGTAATCCATCCTTTCTCGTACGCTCTGCGCATCACATCACCCATTGCTGTTAGCATGATTCGTACTCCTTTTCAAATTGCATAGTCCACTTTAATAGAGTCTCTTCGTGTGGTTCGTCTATTAATGTCATGTAATTTCTGAAACCCGTCGTGATAATCTTGCCTTCGTGTAAACACGTATACCTCACACCAAATTGTGGATCTGGATGTTTTTCCAAGATAGTAGCATAAAGGATTCCCTCTACAGACTTCCACTTGACCAAGTCACCTATTTCAAAATCTCGTATCATGTGCGCACCTTCCATAAACTATTCCGATCCCAATGATCCAAACAACGCCATTGTAATCGACTTTCTACAACTGTTTGGACTTTTCTTTCGCCACAGACACGGCACAGCTTGATTCCTTCGTTGGCAATGCTGTTGACTGCGTTTCTGATAGAATCAGGTACCTCGCCTTCACCGTTACCATTGTAAGGCTCGAGATATACCACGAATTGTCCAAACTTTTCTTTCATCTGAAAGATACGAAGTTTGTGGTTTTCGGCACAATCGGAGTTCCATTCTTCAATCAGTTCAATGATTTCGTCTATTAATGGTTCCCACGCAGGCACCAAACAAGGTGCGTAATGAAAAAGATCATCTTTCTTTAAGTATTTGTCTTTCATGCGTTCTTGAATCGCACTAAAATTCAGTTCCAGTTCCGTCTTCATTAATTTCTCTCACGTTGAAATAAGGTTCTATGTTTGGATGAGGCGATGGTGTTCTAAGAATATGATACACACGATCTTCTATTAAAACATCGAGCCAATCGTACCTTGAATCGACCTGAGGATGATGTTCTACTACGATACCTATCACTTCTTCTTCGTAGGAAGGCACGATTGCGATGGATCCTTCTCCGCAATCTATTCGAGTACCAGCGTTCAGTGCGACAATAGAATTAATCCTTGGCCACTTCTCTTTCTGCAAATTCTTCTCTGACATAAACACGCTCCAGCTTGGTTATATCATACCATTGTGGCCCTGTTTGTTCAAAGTACACAAGAGCTTCTTGATCTTTGATTTCTAAAACGATTGATGGTTCTGTGAAATATCTTGTTAATTTCGCAGCACCCGTGTTGTTCCATCCGTATTTATTGACGCCGATGACGAGATCTCCGACTTTAATTGGTTTCGTGGGGAAGATGCTCATGACAATATGTTCCTAGGACGAGAGATTCGTCTCTTCTAGATTTGGTGAAAGTCCCAGGAGCACCGCATGTTTCGCACATTTTACATGATAGAGTTTCAGCTAGATGGATTGCACCAAATACTTCTTCTGATATCGTTGATTGCGAACCCACAGGATAGTGATGCACTACGAAATGAAGTCCACCATGTCGTTTTTCTATCGAATAGATCTGAATCTTTGAGCCATGAACTTGATTGTGCCAATGGATATACTCTAATAACGATTGCACCAACGATTTCCAACCCTCAGGTGGATCGAACCTATATAGGTCTTCGAGTTCCTCTTCGTATTTTTCGACAAGATGTTGCTTCCAGTCCATACCTTCTCCCGGTTCAGGAGTTAATTATATCCGATAAATAAAATGGGCGTACGAAATTGTACGCCCACAACGAGATAATCACTAGTCTTATCTCACTCTACGATAAAGTCGAACAATTGTTGTGCATCAGTGATAACGTCTTCCACGTGAATCTTCTTAGGTTTCTGTTTATTAGTTTCCCAGTCGATTGCTTGATTGTGTTTCCGAAGGTCTGATGCAAACTTTACCAGCTCCAACTTAATGGCGACTGTGTCGACTTCTCCTGCAGGCTGTACAACTGTCGCTAGTTGTGCCTTAAACTCGGGTGGAAGGTCTTCGAGTGCTTGTGTAAATTCTTCTAAAGTTGGTTGATCTGACATTACGTCTCCTATTTGGTTTGTACGAACTTATATAATTTTTCAGCTTCTCCAATAATGTCTTCTGTCGTTGGCATCGTTGGATAAACTACCGTAGAAAAATCAAAGTTTGGATTCATCTTCAAGTTAAGATGTACATCTTCTCGTATTCTATCGGCTTCTTGATGGTATCTTGCGAATAGGATACCTTCGGCTTGTTTAAGTAATTGAGCTCGTAGCTCGTAAGGTGTAGCACTCATGTTATTCTCCTGTGTTTGATGGGTGAGTGTTATATACGTACCATCCATTTTAGTGGTACATTGATAATTATACCATCCGACAGTATTTTGTACACGAGAATCCTATTAGTCCCTGGAGGGAGAACCTCTAGAGTTTTATCCACGATCACGCCGACCCTACCCTCGTAAGGATGACCGGGTGCTAGTTGCACGAGTTCACCGATATTCAAAGAACTGCCCTAAAAGAGTTTCTGTCATCCACACAATGTCTCCATCGTGTAACACGACCCATCGCCAATCTACAACTGTGTCAGATTGGCAATCATTCGGATCGTCTGATTCGTAGATCTTCTTTTCTATTAACAAAGCTGGATGATCACCCCAAAAAGGAAGTACCATCTGGCCTGTTTTTGTATTTGTTCGAGGGATAGGCCATAGAACGTCACCTGCTTTCATCTTTTCTCCAAATATTTAGAAGACACATACACTTGTCTCACGCCGAACACGACACCGACTTCAAAATGTCTAGTTAATTTCTTGACGTGAAACACGATTCCAAATTTTGGTCGACTCCAATACCCGTGTCCTACGTATTCTACGAGATCTCCAACACTGATCATAGATCCGCCAATGGATAGAAAGTACCTAGATAACCCTCTGGCACTTCGAGTCGTACGAGACGCCATCCCATAAAGGGTGTTCTCAGAGTATCTTTACTTTCGGGAGGCACTTCTCCTTCGAAGGCTACAACGATGTGCTCGCCCATATCGTCAGAATGAAATAACACTCGATACTCTGTATCCCATTTCAAGATACATATATCGTGTAGTGCGTCTTCAACTTCACTCTTCGGAGCTTTCTTCTGTTTCGACAGTGCCATCTAAATACCTCTCAATCATTGTTATTTTTTGGTCTCCAACGAGAACTTCGTAGAAATGCATTGTGGGACCATTGTGTATAGGATCGAAGTCACACACTTCCGTTATAATGCCCACTTCCTGATGTAAGTGTTTGAATTGGTGGTGATAACGTATCTTTACAAGCTGACCTTCTGAGTATTTCGGACAAGATTCGACAGGTTGATTCCGGACCGTCGGTCTGTATCCCGTAATCTCCTGCTTTAATAAATCCTTCGTAATCGTTTCCCATGGGTTCGCATTTGTCACCGATGAAATAGATTCTTTCAAAACCTTCAAAATTCTTGAAAACATAAGACTTGTCCCACCCTGACGGGTATATGTCGAATGAAGTTTGCCCGCCTAACTTAATTACTGTCTTCTCGTGAAACAATGGTCGAGTTTTCATCTGATTCATGAAATTAATCCTTAAATCGAATGCATGGTCGAGTCCTACGAATCTTTTTCTCATCCTATCTGATGCATCTCTTCCAATCGGACACCAATTGATTGCACTTCCTCTATATTCGATTATTTCGTCAGGCACACGGATATATTTTCCACCGAGCGAGTGTCGCATTCTATAGTCTACAGCCCTTATATCGTGTATCAACCAATTCCAATCGAAGTCCGAATACTCATTGCGCATGTCGAGGCCTTGTGTACCGTTTACTGGATACTTGTGTATCTTCGGATGATCTTCAGAATAGTTCTTCCAGTCATTTAATTGTTCGTCCATGTATTCTAGACTCGAGCCAGATACTATTCCTAGTTCGTATCCATCAGCGATCATCGAATCTAATTGAACAATCATCTCAGTTTCGATTTGTTTTCGTGGTGGTGTGATCGTACCATCCATGTCTAACAGAATAACTTTTTTCATCAGCTCCTCCTACACGTATCATACTTAATTTTGTACGGTTGTTCAAACACTTAGGGGAGATACGATGTGGAGAGGATACTAAAATTGATGGGGATGGTAGCTGTTTTTTCGTTTATAGTCGGCTGTTGTGCGAAAAGAGTACCAATGCTAGTCACAGAAAGAGACATACCGATAGAACCAGCTTCTGTAATGTTCATGGTAGGCGCGAATATGGTGACAGAAGAACAAATGACAGGAACTGCAATTATTGTCGAATCTAACGAAACAGAGTCATGGGCTGTGAGCGCAGGCCATGTGTGTTATCCAGAGCCAAACGATCAGCTCGTGATGTGGAACGAGGTGTGGCTACTGATGGGATTTAATCATAAAGGCGATTACGAACCAATCTTTATGGTCGGTTTGGACCAAGTGAATGATACATGCGTGTTTAGAATCCCTATGGGCAACTTACCTGCAGTGCCGCTAGCTACGAAGATGCCGAATATTGGTGAAAAAGTGTGGCTTGGTGCATATCCACTTGGTGTCTATAATCCGGGACATACGCCGTTCTTTGAAGGATACTTTGCTGGCATCCTTGATGGTCGTGCTTCTTATACCATTCCAGTGACACATGGTGCGTCAGGAGGCGGTGTTGTGAACTCGGATGGAGAATTGCTAGGTGTTATATCGATGGCTTTGGAAGGATTCGAAAATATAACGCTTGTGTCGAAATTAGAAAACGTCCAGACATTGCTGGACGTTGCGAAGAAGAACCCAGAAAGGCTTACGATCATTCGTTAGTAATCGGGATTAGCACCACCATACTCTTGTTTCCTAACAATCGCTCGGATGGCAGCCCATTCTTTCTTCTGTAATGTCGTAAAATCCGAGTCATGAACAGGGATGGGATATTCGTAGCCCCACGTGTATCCTTTTTGGATCAACTCTGTCAACTGCTCACCATATTCTTTCTGTGCTTTTTCGAACATCGACGCATGTGGCAAAGAATTAAGGAACTTTAAAATATCGCCTAGTACTCGACGGAATCGATATGTCTGCTCAGATACTGGCTTTCGAGGTTTTCTATCTCGGTTGTTGTTTCTATTGTTATGATATTTTCGTGGATTTTCTGGTCTGGCCATTGAGACCTCCAATTTGAAGAGTTTTGGTATAGGGTGAATGTGTTAATTTATATTATAGTCGAATCTTTACAGTTGTTCAAAAATTGTTGGCCTAGTGGTGTCATCCCATATCGGCCTTCTTGAAGATAAATAAACCCGATGTCAACGAGGTTATTGACTAGCTCTTCTCTGATTGTCGCAGAACACGGGAACCGGGTGATAGTAAGCCACGTTTCATACGACAATGTTTCGAGTACGGCAAGCACCACTGTGGCCGGGACGATCATGACTTCGGCTCTTTCATCTGAATGAGGAAGTCACGACCTTTCTTTTCGAACTGAAGTTGACCAGTGGGACAGATAACCCAACCAAGTTTGGTGCGACACATGCCGGGATCGGGTGCGTAGCCATCGGTGAGGATAAGTGCACCATCGAACTTCTTACCGGCCGGCGAATGAAGATGTTTGGTGACACATGAGAAGTCGGTACCACCGCATCTTGTACGATTGAGCTCTACACGCTTGCCTTTACGTAGTTCACGTTCGGACTTGGTGTCGACCTCTGTATCGAAGTTGAAGAGAGTGAAGGTGACACGTTTAGCGAGACCATCGAGTTCTCCTGCGAAGAGTGCAAGGTCGGAGTCGGACACAGACCCGGACTGGTCGAGGTAAACGGCAATGTTGGCCTTGTAGTCGCGGTATGCGCCAGGGTGGATACCTGCGTACTTGCGATGGATACGGCGGATAGAAGAAGCACGGTCTGCACGACGAGACATACCACAGAAACGCTTGAGAACTGCTTGCCAAGGGATTTCACGTGATACCATATCTCGTAGCTTGGATTGCATGGATGCGCCTATAGAACCCCACGAGTTGGAACCATCGCATTTTTCGACAGCTTTGCGAAGTGCTTCTTGAACCTCACCTTTGATTTGGTCACGTTCTTCGTCGGACATTTCACCCCAACCTTCGTGGTCATCACCGCCACCAGGGACAAGGGTGACAGGATTACCGTCTTGATCGACCAAGTTGCCATTCTCGTCTAGTTGAACATCGCCATCTGCCAAGGCCTGTGCGAGGCTTTTGCCTTGCATCTTCTCTTGAGATTGGATAGATTCGCTGACTTCGGGATCGTCCATAAGCTGTTGGAAGTACCATTCGGCTGTCATTTCCTTCGGGAAGGACGCAATCTTAGCGGAGACTTTCGCATAACGGTCAGCAGCCTGTTGACCCATCTGTTCGATTTGTTCGGGAGTGAGAGGCTCGAAGGCTTTACCGGGTATGAGACCACCTTCGGGAAGCTCTCGTTCGTCAATGAGCGAGTTGATACCGAGGTCGGTAGCGTAGTTCCATACGATATGTGGCTCTTGCTTACGATTTGAAGTATGTTCAAAGATGATGTGATAAGCTTCGTGTTTGAGAAGACCTTTGATTTGATCGGGTGTGAGACCAGCGAGGAACTTACGATTCCATACGAGATGCATTTCACCATCTTTGGTGTATACGCCAGCGGTTGGCACCTGCGTGGTTTCACGCTTTTTGATGATTCGAAGAAGTGTGGCGAAGAAAGGCTCGTCCCACATAAGTCGAATGAGGTGAGGGGAAAGGTCGAAGGAATCGACAACTGATTGGTCTACAGTTTCTGCGATGAGTGCGTCATTTGACGTGGTATTTTGTTTTGGCATTTTGCCTCCTGAGTGTGATTGTTAATAGTTATACTATTAATTTAATTCCGATTGTTGGTGTTTTGTACTAGTGTGCTCAATTTTATCTATTTTTTTAAGTCGACGTTCTGGAAGCCCGTCCATCTGACCGTTCCACATAACCATGTACATGGGTTCGAATCCATCGACTGTTGGCATCTGTTCGATAACAATGCCTATAGACTCGGTGTTTACGGGAGGATAACGTTTTCCAGCCTTTATCTCCACAACATCACCGACGTTAATTTTGTCCATCTTCATTCTCCAATATAGGGACGATGTGTTTCGCAAATTGATTGTCCATCACCCAAACCTCTCCTTTCCAAAGGACATAATGTACTTTGTTCGTGTCACGTAAATCATACTTCCAGTCTTCGATTTTGTATCCAAGATAAACGAAAGGAGGATGATCATGACGAGTAGGAGATCTTTCTCGAAACCCAGCGAGCACACGATACTTGTCATGTGGTCCTGTTTTATGTATCCACCCTTGGAGGTTGATATTTGATTTAATCTGATACAAATTACCTTCTTTCATTCGATCAATTCGCATATTTTCTCCATACGAGAACGGCGACAGTGACGTCGCCGAGTGAT
>Ga0255759_10005435_pt1 | contig 10887 bp, 11 predicted proteins | sample 101ome_20_FD_179959 | JGI IMG/M metagenome (GOLD analysis project Ga0255759, IMG submission 179959) | Coastal salt marsh microbial communities from the Groves Creek Marsh, Skidaway Island, Georgia - 101404AT metaG (version 2) | ecosystem: Environmental > Aquatic > Marine > Intertidal zone >...
CCAAAAGAGGTTGGTAATTGAAAGTAGGGATACTTTCTTTACAAGGTAGTTTCTTTGATCATCAAAAAAGTTTAGATCTCATTTCTTTAGAATCACTATTAGTAAAGACTCCCGATGATTTAGATAAAGTAGATGGAATTATTCTTCCAGGTGGAGAATCTACAGCTATGTCGAAAATATCATCGTACAATAATTTGTATAAAAAGTTAGATACAAAAATAAAACAAGGATTGCCAATACTTAGTACTTGTGCAGGTACAATAATTCTTGCAAAATCTGTTATTGACGGAGAGACTCATATCCCAAATATTGATATAGAAATTCAAAGAAATGCATATGGTAGACAAAATGAATCATTTGAAGCAGATGTAAAATTTTTAAATAATAATGAAATATATTGTTTCATACGAGCTCCAAAAATTTTAAGAACATTAAATAATGATGTAAAAGTTATTGCTACACATATAGATGATATAGTAGGAGTTTCACAAGAAAATATAGTCTCACTTACATACCATCCAGAATTAACAAATGATAATTATTATCTTGATTGGTTGCTTGCTTTTATGAAAGAAGGAAAATATGTCGGGTCATTCTAAATGGTCTACTATAAAGCGAAAAAAAGGAGCTAACGATGCTAAAAGAGGACAATTATTCGCAAAATTAGTTAAAGCTATAGAAATTGCTGCACGTAATGGTGGTACTGATCCAGCAAATAACGCATCACTTTATCAAGCTATACAAAAAGCCAAATCTAATTCAGTACCTAATGAAAATATTGAACGAGCTTTAAAACGTGTTGATGGAAATTTAGAAACTGGAGAAATATATGAATTGTCATATGAAGGATATGCACCATATGGAGTAGCTCTTTTGATTAATTGCTTAACTGATAATAAAAATAGAACTTCATCTGATGTAAAAGCTACGCTAACTAAACACGGTGGCACTATGGGTGCGCCGGGTAGTGTAAATTACTTATTCGAAAGAAAAGCTGTGTTTCAATTTGATAAATATAGTGATGAATTAATCGATTTAGCTTTAAACTCAGATTGTTTAGACATTTTAGAAAGTAATAAATCAATTACATTTGAATTCCCACCATCTGATTTTAAAAATATGAATGAGAAATTTAATAATAATTCGTTTATTCCATCAAATGCTGAAATTGCACAGATACCAAATGTTGGTGTAGTAATTGATATTGAAAAATTCAAATCTGTATCTAAATTGATTAGCGCCTTAGAAGATCTTGATGACGTCCAAGATGTCTATGCAAATTTTGATATTGAAGAAAAAGAATTAGAAGCGTTACTTTCTGAATAAAAAAATTAAAATAAACACATGGTAAATAAGGCAAAAAAACAGGGAACTACGTACGAAACTAATATAGTAAATAGATTGAATAAAGAAGTAGATTTTAAAGCACAAAGATTTGCTGAAGGCGGATCAAAAGATCTAGGTGATATACAACTATTTGTTAAAAACGAAGAGTACTTTCTTGAAGCTAAATCAAGACAAAATTTAAATGTTCACCAGTCTTTAGAGAAAGCGATTGAAAAATCAGGTGAGAAAAATACAGTACTGTTCTGGAAAAAATTAAAAAGAAAACAAGGAAATTCTAGACGTACAAATGACGGCATGCCCGAAGTTGTGTCCATGTCTTACGATTTGTTTATTAAATTATTGAATAATAAGTAATGATTAAAAGTAGTTTACTTAACTACGAATTACCTAAATCATCTATAAATCAAATACCTTATCAAAATCCTTTAGATTCGAAATTACTTATTGCTGAGAGTAAAAAAATTATTTATTTTAAAGATCTGGCACAACATGTTGAAAAAGATTCTTTGTTTATATTTAATAAATCAACTGTACAAAAAGTGAGAATCCTAACAGAAAAAAAATCAGGCGGTTCTATTGAAATATTTATTATTAAAAAAATTAATGATCGTAAAGCACAATGTTTATTAAAGTCCTCTGATAAAAAACTTATGAATAAGCAATATCAAACAGACATAGTAAATTTTGAAATAACTGATATTGACGATGGCTCTTTTGTATGTTTATTTGATAAAAATATTGACGATTTAATAAATAATTTCGGTGTATTACCTTTACCACCTTATATTAAAGACAGCCCTGACAAGAGAGAGTTCTATAATAATGAATTTTCTGATCAAGGATTTTCTGTAGCAGCACCTACTGCAGGATTGCATTTTACTAATAAACTTATTAAAGAATTTAAAAAGGAGAATATAGAAACAGCATTTGTTAATTTAGATGTGAATATTGACACGTTTAAACCAATAAAAAATGTAAATTTAAATGATCATAAAATTCATAATGAATATTACTCCATAGAAGATACCGAATTTAATAAAATATTGAGTTATAAAAACTCCAATCAAAGTATTTACTGCATAGGGACAACTACCCTTAGGGCTATTGAAACAGCGTATATAACAAAAGAGCTTAAAGGCAAAACAGATTTATTTATTCTTCCTGGCACAAAAATTAATGTCCCAAATTATTTAATTACTAATTTTCATGCGCCTATGAGCTCACTACTTTCAATTGTTCAAAATGTGTATGGAGATAATTGGAAAGAGCTGTACAAATACGCTATTGATCAAGGTTTAAAATTTTTAAGTTTTGGGGATGCAGTATTATTTGAATATAGATGAATAATATTAAATTAGATTTGCTCGGAACTGATGGTAAAGCAAGAGTTAATAGAGTTAACTTAAACAATCATGAATTTTTAACACCTATTTTTATGCCAGTAGCAACAAGAGGTTCGATTAAATCTCTTAATTTAGAAAACCTATCAGAAACCAATATTATTTTAGGCAATACATACCATCTCTACTTAAGACCAGGATTAGAAGTTATAAAAAAATTCAATGGATTACATGAATTTATGAATTGGAAAAAACTAATTCTTACAGATTCTGGTGGATTTCAGGGTTGGTCTATACCTAACACTCAAACAGATGAAGGAATATTATTTAAAAATGTATATGATGGCTCTAAATTTCTTATGACTCCTGAGTTATCAATGGAAATTCAAGAATCATTAAATAGTGATATTGCAATGATATTGGACCACTTAATAGACATAGATTCACCTAAAGAACTACAAAAAATTGCTATTGATACAACTAATACTTGGGCCAGAAATGCCAGAAGAATTCATCAAAATAGTAATCAATCTCTGTTTGGTATTGTTCAAGGAGGTAAGTACAAAGAATTAAGAGAAATCTCTGCAAAGAATATGTTGGATTTAGATTTTAATGGATACGCGATTGGAGGCTTAGCTATAGGTGAAACACCAGCAGAAAGAAGAGAGATCGTTTCTTTCACTACTGATATACTACCTTCTGATAAATTAAGATACGTTATGGGTGTTGGAGATATAAAAAGTCTTGTAGATCTAATTGAGTTAGGAATTGATATGTTTGATTGTGTATGGCCATCAAGAATTGCACGTCATGGAAAAATTGTTAACAGAGCCGGATTTTTCAATCTAAAGAATAACAAATATAAAGATTCAAAAGAACCATTAGTTAATGGATGTAAATGTTACACATGTTTAAATTATTCAACTTCTTACATGAGACACTTGCTTATTAATGAACCTACATCTTCATGGCAATTTTTAACTTTACACAATATATTTCAGACAGAAAATATTGTTAACGAAGTCAGAGAAAGTATATTAAACTCAGATTTTGATAATTATAAAGAAAGACTTTTAAATGAATGAGATAGTTACTTTACTTCCGTTGATAACTGTTTTTGTAATTTTTTACCTCATACTTTATTTACCCCAGAGAAGACGACAAAAAAAGCATAAACAGTATGTTGAAGCTTTAAAAATTGGTGACGATGTAATTACAGATTCAGGTATATATGGTCGTGTAGTAAATATAAAAGAAGAGACAGTTACATTAGTGATCAAAAAAGGGGAGATAGAAATACTTAAGACTAAAATTCTATTTAAATAATTATGAAATCATTAATAAAACTATTATTGCTACCAATTATTTCTATTGCTTTATTCTTTTTTGTTTACGTTAATAATATTCAACCAAAACTTGGGTTAGATTTACAAGGTGGAGTTTCAGTAATACTAACTGCTGAAGAAGGTACAGATCCAGAATTAATTGAACAAGCAGTTGAAATTATGAGAACTAGAATTTCTGCCTTTGGAGAAGTTCAAGAACCTGAAATATCAATTAGTGGAGAAAACTCTGTCTTAGTACAACTACCCGGACTAACCGACCAAGAAAAAGCGATAGAAGCAGTTGGAACAACTGGTCTTCTAACATTTAGACCAGTACTAAACTCCTCCCTTAATTTAGGATATTCTCCAGCCCTAACAATAACTCCAAATGAGGATGATCCAGATAACCCATCAGTAACCGCGCCACCTGGAGTTGATGAATTAACAGGACTATCAATTGAAGACAATCCAGATACTGAATCTTATTTACTTTCCCTATCTGGTGGCTTTCCAGTTATATATCATCTAGGTCCTGCCGAACTTACAGGAAATGATATTGAGGATGCTTTAGCTGTTTACCCCCAAAATGAATGGATTGTTCAATTAGTTTTAAAAGATACTTCTGATCAAAAGTTTACTGATTTAACAAAGAAATTAGCTAAATTAATGGGTGAGCAAAGACGTTTAGCTATTGTATTGGATGGTCAAGTAATATCTGCTCCAGGTATTGCAATGGATGTAAATCCTGAAATCGGTATAACAGGTGGAACAGCTGCAATTTCAATGGGAAATACTGACCAAGGAGAATCTGCAAATAATCTGGCAGTTATTTTAAGATATGGCGCACTACCTGTTGCTTTTGAAAGATCATCTATACAAAAGGTTTCTGCTACATTAGGTGAAAACACTCTTTCGCTTGGATTGCAGGCTGGATTTGTCGGACTCATTATTGTTAGTTTGTTTTTACTTTTTTATTACAGATTATCTGGAATAATTGCTATTTTAGGTTTAGGTTCATTTGGTGCATTGTTCTATTCCGTTATTGCTTTATTGGGTGAATATCAAGGCTATACACTTACTTTGGCTGGTATAGCTGGTGTTATAGTTTCAATAGGTTTGACTGCTGATTCGTATATAGTTATTTTCGAAAAATTAAAAGATGAATTGAAAGTTGGTAGGTCATTTAACTTTGCTGCTGAAAAAGCAGTTAGTGAAGCATGGAATACAATATTAGTAGCTGATTTTGTTTCGATAATTGCATCAATTATTTTATATGTATTAGCAATTGGACCTATCAGAGGTTTTGCACTAACTCTCGGACTTGCAACTGTTTTTGATTTGTTTTATACAAGATTATTCATTAGAAATGCTGTACCAATTTTTGGAAATATTACTGATAATCCTAGAGGTTATTTCCCATTAAAAAGAAGAGATATTGAAAATGTTTAAAAGATTATTTCTAGGCAATACGAATATTGATTTTCAAAAGATAGGGAGTCGATTCTATAAAATATTTATCATTGAGTTAATTATTTTTTTAGCAATACTTGGTGCTTCCCTTACTGGTATCTTCAATTTAAATCTTTCAGTCGACTTTACAGGTGGAACTACATATCAGCTTGATGCGTTATACACTGATAGTGATATTGATGATGTTTTAAATAATACAATACTTCCCGTATCAAGGTATCAAACTTTCGATAATTCCAATACAATAATTTTCAGAGCTATTGAATCTACACAAGAACAAGAAACAGAACTACTTAATTATCTATCAAATAAATTTGATGTAGAAAAAAATGAAATCGAGTTTCAAAGAGTGGGTCCTACATTCGGTGAAGAAATAACTAATAAAGGCATTAGGGCACTTGTAATATTCCTATCAATTATTGCATTACTAATCTCAATTAGATATGAATATAGATTCTCACTAATCGCATTGACAGCATTAATGCATGATCTTCTACTTACATTTTCTGTATATGTTGTTTTGGGACTAGAAATCACACCTTCGACAATTATTGCACTATTAACAATTTTGGGTTATTCCTTATACGACACTGTAATACTTTTTGATAAATTAAAAGATTCACAGAAGACTTTTAAAAGAAATGCCCTTACTGGTGAAATTTTGAACAAAACGTTCAATGAAGTATTGATGAGAAGCATAAACACATCTTTTACTTCTGCAATACCAATTATCTCTATAATTTTCATAGGAAACTACTTAGGTATAGAGGGCAATCTCTCAGATTTTGCTATTCCTTTACTAATAGGAATATTATCTGGTACATATAGTTCTATATTTGTTACTGTACCATTTTTGTCAAAGATAATTAAATCTTAAGAAATTTAGTACCATTAATATATGTCGACTAAAAGTACTGTGAAAACAGCTGATGAACTATTTAGTAGTATTTTAGAAAACTACCCAAAATCATCACATAAGCTACTAAAAGATGCGTACAAGTTTGCAGCTAATGGGCATAAAAACCAAAAAAGAAAATCCGGTGAGGACTACATTACTCATCCACTACAAGTTGCTTTATATCTAGCTGAATTGAATCTTGATAAAGAAACTATAATAGCTGCTTTTCTGCACGATTTGATAGAAGATACTGATGTAACTTATTCTGATATTAAAAAAGACTTTGGAAAAGAAGTTGCTGATATCGTTGATGGTGTGACAAAACTAGATAAGATAAATTACAACTCAAAGGAAGAAGCTAAAGCAGATGCAATAAGAAAAATGGTTATTGCTATGTCAAAAGATATTAGAGTATTAATACTCAAACTAGCAGACAGACTTCACAATATTGAAACAATACAATATCATACAGATTGGAAACAAGAGAAAATCGCTAACGAAACGCTTTACGTTTACGCACCATTGGCACATAGATTAGGTTTACAATCTATTAAACATAAATTAGAAGATACTTCCTTCAAGATTCTTTTTGATAAACAAAATAATGAGATACAAGATCAGATAACACAAACGAGACCAGATAGAGAAAATCAACTTGAGGATTCTTTAAATATAATAAAATCACTATTGTCAGATAACTCGATATCTGCAGAAGCCTACGGAAGGCCAAAGCATAATTATTCAATATACAAAAAAATAGTTAATAACGGCTTAACGTTCAATGAAATTAATGATTTAGTTGGAATAAGAATTATTACTGATGATGTAAAAAATTGTTATACGATACTTGGATTAATTCATGCAAATTTTCAACCTGTTCTAGGTCGATTTAAAGATTTTATTTCAATGCCAAAATTTAATTTATATCAAAGCCTTCATACAACAGTTATTACATCTGATGGTAATAAAATGGAAATTCAAATCAGAACTCATGATATGCACTACAGAGCAGAATTTGGAGTTGCTGCACATTGGAAGTACAAGGAGAAACCTTCTAACGATATAACTAAATGGACTAATGAACTTACAGAAATGTCGACAGAATATCCAGATCCAAATGAATTTTTGCAACATATGAAATTAGATTTATATGAAAATGAAGTATTTTGTCTTACTCCTGAAGGCGATGTCTTATCATTACCACAAGGTTCAACACCTGTTGATTTTGCATTTGCTATTCACACACAGATAGGTGAGAAATTGATTGGTGCTAAAGTAAACGGAAAATTAGTAAATTTAAGTAATGAACTCAAATCAGGAGACACAGTAGAGATACTTACAAGCAAGGATAAAGACAAAGGTCCAAGTAGAGATTGGTTAAATATAGTAAAAACTACTAGGGCTAGATCAAAAATAAGACAATGGTATCAAAAACAACTTAAAAATGAGGACATTCAAAAAGGTAAAACAGTATTAAATACCTGGTTAGACGAAAATAGTGATGTGTTGGAGGTAAGTTCAAAAGATCAAATTTTAAATGAATTATTAATAGATATGAAACTTCCTAATATTGAAACTTTATATCAAAGTCTTGGCAATGGTAATACGGGTATAAATATTGTTGGTAACAAGATTCGTAAAATAGTATTTCCAAATGAGATATCTGTTGATGAGGATTTATATTCACCTGAAATTAAGAGTGATAGCAAATCGGATTTAATTATTGTTGAAGGATATGACGATATACAAGTAAGAATGGCAAAATGTTGTGTACCCGTACCTGGTGATGATATTTTAGGATTTATAACTATATCAAATGGTATTGCTATTCATCGTTCTGATTGTTTAAATATTAAAATTGATCCAAATAAAGGAGAAAGAATTTTAGATGTTAGTTGGGGATTTGAACCTAATACGGGAACTATTGTTTGGCTAGAAATAGAAGCTATTGACAGACCTTACTTACTTAGAGACGCAACTATAGCAATTTCTGATAATGGAGGAAATATATTGGTAGCAAAATCTGTAACAAGCAGTAAAAGAATTGTTAGTTTAATATTTCAGATTGAAATTAGTGATGTTACTCAATTAGATGCGATATTAAATGATGCTAAAAATATAGAGAATGTTTTTGAAGCAACAAGAATCTATCCAGGAAGAAAATGACTGATATAAAAAAATTTACAAGTTTTGCAACATCAAACTGTTATCTAGTAAATCCTTTTGATAATGAGATTGTATTTTTAATAGATTTACCACCAAATATTGATGAAGTAATTGAATACATAAATACTAATAATTTAACTGTTGGAGGTGCTTTTATAACACATGGTCACTGGGATCATGCAATTGGACTATCTTCTTTTGATTCAAAGGCTTATATCAATCTTGACGATGAACATTTAGCAAGAAATCCGAGTGATCAAATTGGGGATTTTCTTGGTGATAAAATTTCTGTAAACAGTTATGAAGGTAATTTACATAACGTTTTGGATCACGAATATGATTTTTTAAATGTCTATATTAACCCTGGACATACTAAAGGTAGTGTATCATTTGAATTTAAGGATTTAGGGGCAGTTTTTACAGGAGATTTTATATTTAAAGATAGTATTGGAAGAACAGATTTGTATTCAGGGGATAATAATGAAATGATTAACTCTATAAACAATGTTTTCACTCTTTTTCATGATGATTTTCAGTTATTTCCTGGTCATGGAGATGATGATACTGTAATTAATATTAAAAATAACAATCCATTTATTAGAGAGTATTTGAAATGATAGACCAAGTCAAGGGAACAAGAACCCTATATGGTAAAGATATGGATAATTATTTACACATAAAAGATAAATTTTTAAATTGTTATGCAAGTTATGGTTATAAATTTGTTGAACTGCCAAATATTGAACACAAAGACTTATTTACAAAATCTATAGGAGAAAATTCCGAGATAGTCACTAAGCAAATGTATGAATTTGAAGATAAAGCTGGACGAAGTCTTGTATTGAGACCCGAAGGAACAGCTAGCGTCGTAAGATATCATAACGAATTTCATAAAGATCAATCAAATAAATACAGTTATTTTGGAAAAATGTATAGATACGAAAATCCTCAAAAAAATAGATATAGAGAATTTCATCAAGCGGGGGCTGAACTAATTGGAACATTAGATAATTATTCTGATGTTCAATTAATTAAATCTTCATTTAGATTTCTTAATTCACTTGAATTAAATTTTAAATTAAAAATTAACACAATTGGTAGTTTGGATGAAAGAAAAGAGTATGTAAGTGTTTTAAAAAAATATTTCGATAAAAACAAAAAAGATTTGTCTAAAGAAAGTGTAGAAAAGATTGAATCAAATACATTAAGAATACTGGATTCAAATGTACAAGAAGACTTACAGATTATTGATCTGGCCCCACTTATTACAAATTATCTAGAAGATGAAACAATACAGAAATACGAAGATATAAAGAATATGTTAAATAATATTAATATTCCTTACTCCGAAGATCATAAATTAGTTAGAGGTTTAGATTATTACAATGATTTAACATTTGAATTTGTAGCCGAAGGTGTAGTTATTGGCGGTGGTGGTAGATATGATAAATTGTCACAAATACTTAAAATAGGTCAATCTCAAGGAGTGGGTGTCGCTTTCGGAGTAGACCGTATAATAAACCAACTTCAACTTGATACTCATAAAGAAAAAGTATTTTTAATATCTCAAGATGAAGAAGAAATGAATGGCATTTCTGATGAATTAGATAAAAATCATATTCCTTATGAAGTGCCTATAAGATTCAGTAAGGAAAATACTCAGTACAAAGAAGCTATAAAGAATAATGCGACATTAGTAATTAATTGTTCTGAAAAAACTATTAAGATTATCAGCAACAATAAAGTTATACCATTCGACATTAATAAATTAAAGGAATTAATTTGAACATTAACGAACTCGTAAATGCCAACAACGATACCGAAGTTAAAAATGTTAATGGTTGGGTTGCATCCATAAGAGATCATGGAGGACTCACATTTATAGATCTTCGTGATTTCTATTCTTCTATACAGATTGTTTACGAGCAAAGTAAAAATATGCCTTCTGATTTAAAAAATGAATACTACATTTCTGTATCGGGTGTTTTTAAAGAGAGGGATAAGGAACTAGTAAATAAAAATACTCAATTAGGCATGTTTGAGATTCAGGCTTCTGAAATAAATATTATAAATAAAAGCAAGACTTTGCCATTTCAACTAGATAACAATATTGACACTGACGAAAGTATAAGATTGAAATATAGATATCTTGATTTGAGAAGACAATCTATGAAATCAAATATAGTCGGCAGATCAAATACTTTTAAATCTATTAGAAAGATAATGGACAAAATGGATGTATTAGAAATAGATACACCTACTCTTATTAAGTCTACTCCTGAAGGTGCTAAAGATTTTCTAGTACCTTCGCGAAAAAACAGCAGTACTTTTTATGCCTTAC
>Ga0255759_10005436_pt1 | contig 10887 bp, 16 predicted proteins | sample 101ome_20_FD_179959 | JGI IMG/M metagenome (GOLD analysis project Ga0255759, IMG submission 179959) | Coastal salt marsh microbial communities from the Groves Creek Marsh, Skidaway Island, Georgia - 101404AT metaG (version 2) | ecosystem: Environmental > Aquatic > Marine > Intertidal zone >...
GCATTATACCTCGTAAGATTGTTCATCTTTACTTCTCCTTTTAAAGCGAGATTTGATTGTGTGGACCCCGAAGGCATCCATAAGTATATATTAGCATAAGACATAAAAAAGGGGGTGTTGCAACCCCTACTTTTTTATTCGGTTTCCTCTGTTCTTTTCTTCTTAGACCCAATGTTGTACTTGGTCTCAAGAATCCAATCTTGCTTGTCCTTATATGCAAGCACCTTAATCTGATTGAGTGGTGCAATATCTTGAATCTTCTCTACATCAACAATGCCAATAAGACCCCAATCCGCAAGCAATTGTGCAATACGATTACGTCTCTGAACATCATTTACTGTCAGATTTGCGTGCTTTCCATCCAAAGCAAACAATTCCTTAAAATGCACAAGGAAATATCTACCTTGCTTATGCAGAATATGACAGGACTGATAGATCTTTTTCTCTTTCCTAGATGCAACACCAATGCGTGTCAATGTCTCACGCACTTTCAGAAAATCATCAGGTTCACTCAGAACAACCTCAACCATTTGTTCAGGTGTCCACGTCACTTCAGCTTCTCTAACAACACTCATTTTTTTCCTCCAGTATCAAATTTCGATTTAATAAAATTAAGTTGTTCTTTTGTGAGTATTTTCAAAGCTTGCTTTGCCTTCTCATTACTATAACCATAATATTGTTTGACATAATCAAGATCTTTGATTTTATCTTGTCGGATCCAGGGAGAAAATCTCTTCTTTTTCCTCACAATATTTATAAAAAAGTCATATTGCATCTTTTTTGGAAGAAAATGATACTGATTCAGTTCGTTCGCAAACATCAAAGTATCAATATGTCCAGAGAAGCAACGATTGATAATGTAAGGGGGATATTCTTTCTCAAGTGAAGGATCTTCGTCAATCAGATTCTTCTTCGTCTGATTGATAGAGTTGAGCCAGTCTTTCAGTTCAGTCATTTTTTGGTGCTATCAATTTATATGCCAATGATGTTCTTAGTCCATTAAAGAATCTGCTTGGAGCATCTGCATAATGAACAGTCTTTGCAGGAAAGCAAACCATTCTATTTGGTTTATATGCAACCACTTTATCAGGATTCCAATCAAGGTCAAGAAATATCAAATGACCCTGCCATTGAATATCCCATTCTGGGTTTGGATAATAGAGTAAAGTATAATCACCATCATCGGGATGAGGTGTCCCACACTGCCCAGCAGTTTGTCCGTTTGCATATATTCTCGCAATATTATGATTACTGAGATTTAAATTCTTGCAGATTTTATTATACAAATAAAGGGAGAAATACTCTTCCTTTTCCAAATCATTCATATGCCAAAATCTATTGTCGTGTCTTCCACCACTCAAGGACCATTTTGGTCTCTGCAGATATTTAAATATTTGGTCTCTAGTAGATTCTTCAAAAAAGTTATCAAAAACTTTTATAGAATCTATATCATATTGGAATTCCATTATAAGTCAAACAGAATTTGAGTCAGGATATTATTTTCTACTCTCTCTGTAGGGTAGTTAGTAACAAGGAGTTCGGTCTTCACATTCTCATCAGTCCCTTTCTCTCCACGATGCGCCATAGAATACCGAAGTTTCCATTCACGGAGATAGTAATCTTTATAAAGTTCGAGCAACCTATCATTCACATTGTAGGTAATCATAAACTTGTGAGGACATTTATAAACATCTTCGGCAAATTTATCGTGGTCAAAGAACTTATGCATCTCACGATCCTTTCCATAAAGAAAGTCCTTGATATCATAAGGTGGATCAAGAAATACAAATACATCCTCACCAGGAGCATTCATTACTTCTGAATAATCAATATTCGTAATCTTCCACTTCTGAATGAGTTGAGAATATTGCTTTAGTTTCTGAATACCAACGAAAGAAAAGTTAGAACGAGCAGCAGTTTTGGAAAAAGTGCTGTTCTCAGTCAGTCCAGAAAAACTGCATTTATTGAGAATAAAAAAACTTACGGCACGATCAAGTCCATCCTGACCATTAATATCATCCCGTGTTTTGTCAAATAATTCTTTATGTGCAGCATCCTTATCATCCTGCGACTGATAATTGGATGCCTTAGATTTGATGACATTTAGACGATCAGAAAGTTCATCACCACAATCTCTGAGTTGCACCCAGAAATTATAGAGAGTAACATACTTATCATTAATCCAAACAGGAACATCAGGATATGCTTGCGTAGCATAGAATGCCACGGAACCACCACCAATAAATGGTTCACGATATTCTTTAAAGTTTTCCGGGAACCAAGGAGATAAAGTCTTCGTTGCTTTAGACTTACCACCTGGATATCTAAGACAAGTTTTCAGAGGAAACGTTTTCATAATCAATAGGATGATACTTCAAATATTCACGGAAGGTCAATTTCATTTCCTTCTGCGTCATACCACAATGCTTTGCGGCAGTAGGTAAATTCATTGTAGCACGAAACAATGCTTGATTTGCTTCTGCAACATTTTCTGGTGTCGTTTTTACCCTTTCTTCTACCAGTTTAGATTTATCAATAGTCAACAATGACATTTGTTTTTTCGTCTCCTCTTAAAAATTCTGTAAGATAAAATACTTCGTCTGCCATTTCACGATATCCTGTTCCAACATAAAGTTGCCCAAAGAATACCGTAAATGTAGCAATACCCCAAAAGATATAATAAAACTTAGACTTTACTTGGTGCTTATTCTTCTTTTTCATAATCAAAGCACCAGTTTTTTATTTGGGGTTTTTAGGACAGAAAACATATCTTGGTATTGCTCTTCAATTTCTGTTTGAGTGTCTGCCATATACACAATATACTTTTTGGTCACTTCCAGTTCCTCATTCTTACCTTTGAGAAGGGGAGACCAGGGAGCAAATCCCATCTGACCATTACCAGTAGGAACGGCAACGATAGGATTACAGATGACCACAGAGTCATCTTTTTCTTCAATCAGGTCGGCAACAACATCTTCACCAGACCACATACGAATCAGTTTTACATTCATTGAAAAGTACACTCCACCATTAATTCAGTTAGACAAGCAAGCATATTTATCTCTTGATCAGCCACGAATGCCGCCTGATACTGATACTTAGCAAGAACAAGAACAGCAGCAGGAACACTATTGTTTTCAAGGGATGAATAAAGAGCATCGTAAATACGACGCATAAGTACAGTAGTATCATTGTCCAGATTAGATACCACCCACTTCCGAACTTCAGGAAAGTTTTTTTCTTTAAGGTTTTTAATAAGGTCATTAACGGCAACATCAGAAAAAGTAGCAAGAATACCAGAATCAATTTTTCCACTCACAGAGTATCGTTGACACTCATTAAGAACACGTCTCCAATCAGGAAAGTGCTTATTGACCAGTTCTACCAGGACCTTGTTATCATATTCAACACCTTCTGCATCCAGGATTTGTCTGAGACGTTTGAAGAATTGTGCGGCAATGGTCTGACGATCTTTTCCTTTGATTCCAAATTCCACGACGGCACAACGGGAATGGAGGGGTTCAAGGATTTTGTTTTTGTAGTTACAGGTAAAGATGAATCGGCAGTTACCAGCAAACTCCTCAATAAACGCCCGTAGGAGGAGTTGAACATCATTGGATGTGTTATCTGCCTCATCAATGATGATGACTTTGTGTTTAGCATCTGCCGTAAGTGAGACGGTCGAAGCGAAGTTCTTCGCATTGTTTCTGACAGTATCGAGGAATCGACCTTCGTCGGATCCATTGATGACATATACATCTACTCCAAGTTCATTACATAATGCCTTTGCCACTGTGGTCTTACCAATACCGGGAGGACCAGCAAGAAGCATATTCGGGATTTCTCCCTTATTTAGAAACTCCTGAAAGGTCTTTTTAGTAGACTCTGGGAGAATACATTCTTCAATAGTTTTAGGTCTATACGCCTCCACCCAGATGAAAGGTTTTTTATCAATATTGTTTTCGTTTAAAATAAAATCACTCATAACAAAAAAGAAAATCGTTTACTAGTTGTTCTGCCTTTTCTTTGCCGAACTTACTACTCAAATAACCACTGACAGGATCAAGACGTTTCATGTATTTGTCAAAATCACTGTAAGTAGAATGGACAGCAAACCCATTAGGTTTCTTAGATTCTAGCATTTCTTTGTATGCCTGTAAATAAGCAGCAAAGTCATCCAGATAATCATTTACTTCCGACATTGTGCATTTGCGAACAAATACATTTTCAGAAAAATGATTACCCGGTTCAAAGAACCTAAATGTTCCTTCTGCCTTGGGAAGATTTGGATGAGAGAACAGATAGTTTTCTACTGGATGCTGAAAGTCAAATACGATAATGACTTTTTTATCAAAGAAACCCATTAGATCCATTCCGAAGCAGGGAAGATTCTCACCCGTCTTTGGATAGATAATGTTGTTGTAAATACATGATTTCTCATCCCAAATCTCAACTTCTCTAGACTTGATAATGTGTTTACTGTTATAAAGTTTGGCAGAAAGAGAAGTTCCATTCTCCTTCCAGTTTGCCCAATCTCCAATATTTTCTAAATCAGGAAAGGTATTAAAGATGAGTTTTTTATACTCATACCAAAGATCACTCACACCCATTCTGGTTTACGCTCCGGCATACGAATATAGTTATCTTTGACCCAAGGTTTAGATGCAATATACATCTTATAAGCATCAAAGGTTGAGATGCTTGTATCAAGTTTATATTCGTCAGGCATTGCCCGTGAGAATGGTGTGTGAGAATCTAATCTTGCTTTTGGAAAAATTTTATCTGCTTCTAGAAGAGTTTGGAAGCAGGTATGCACTTTACCATATCGTGCTGCATACTCCTCACACAGAGCAAATCCATGCTGTAGCAACCATCGGGCATTTGCCAAAGTTTCATTTGCCCAAATGGTGCAAGGATGATTGCGAAAGGCACCCTTCTCAGTCGCATAGGGTTGCCCGTCTGCTTTGGGAAGAGTGCCGTATCCATGTCCCCACTTGTCTGAAGCAACGATAGAGAGCATCTGACAGGTCTCTAGGGGCATCTTGACGATGTGCTTGTCGGGAAGCACTTGTGCCGATTTGTAGGGACACTCGTCAGTCACAAAAATGTTCATGATAAAAGTTTGCTGAAGCTAATTGCTAGAAGAAATCCTAGCATAATCACAATGTCCCATGACTTTGTTTTTACAAAATATGGGATTGAAATGGTGTCCGCAATGACATTCATTATGACACCAGTGGTCAAATTAACATGTAAAACAACAAAGTAGGCAGAGATTACCAAAATGCTGCCCACTACTCTCATTGCCGTTAGTGTTTTCATCCAAATGTAGAATCAGGTTCCAGAGCAATATAATAAGTCAGATTGTGCTGACCGTTGGTAAATTTTGACAAAAGTTTAGAAGACACTACGACATCATAAGCACCCGGAATAATCTTAATGTTTTCGACTTTGAAGTTGAAACTAAACTCTTGGTCTGTTTCTCCAACCACAATCGCATATTCGTTAGAAGTATCATTCTTCTTATCACGGACAACGAGTTTAATTACACCTGCTTCTCCAATCGCAGAGAGATCGGGAAGTTGATAAACTGCTGCTGCTTTCACTAGTTTCTCAAGAGTTACACTATCCATTTGGAAGCACACATCTTGAGTAGGAAGTTGAATCTCTTTTTCGGGAGGTGCAATAATTACATTAGGATCTGCAAAGAAATACTTCACACGACGCTTACCCTCTTTGATACTCAAGTAAGAGTCTTCCTGAAAATCAAGATCCGGATCTTGATGCAAACTCAAACCATTCAAGAATTGGTTGAGATCGTAGATAGCAAAATCACGAGGAAACTCTTCTTTAATTTCTGCTTCTGCAAGAATATTCTTGGCAACAGAGATTGTTCGGAGTTTATTGCCCTGCTTCACAAGAATCGAGTTGTTGATTCCAGCAAAGTTCTTGAGAATAGCAAGGGCATTATCAGACAGTTTCATTGTGCGTTCTTTCAGTTTCATTGGTTATAGGTTTCACGTTGTGCGTTCTTATCATTGAAGTTCATTAGAAGAACAGCATAATGCAGAATCTTCATAATATCACGACGTGCAGTGCCTTTCTTATCATAACGAGAGGCATACTTGAGAATATTGGATCGGCAGAATGCCTCCCCATCACCACATGCTTCGATCAAATCCAGTGTTTGGATTTTGTCATCTCCAGCGGAATAGTGTTGATTGTAAGTTCCCCGAATATACTCAAGAAGTTCTTTTACAATTACTTCTTCATTATACTTCCAAGGAGTAGCAGGAGAATTGGGAATAATATCATTCATATTTGGATTAGCAATCAAAAATTCATAATCACTGTGTCCCCAAGGACGCATACCATCATCAATAGTTTCGTTCATTTTTAGTTCATCATAAAGTAAGGACCAAGAATTAATCATAATATAGTATATCATGTTTTTGTTTGCTTGTCAATTGACAATAGTGCTACCCCATGGAGTAGACCCATCTTCAGTGGTCTTAGTTTCTTCAACAACTACAGCATTGGGATCGAAGTCGGCATCAACCTTGTCATACAATTCCATGAATGCTTGCTTGGTTTCGTCGTCAAAACGATTCACACAAACTTCAATTGCCTTTGCCTTGTTATTAAAGATGCTATAAGCACGAATGATATGAACAAGACGACGAGTGCTGATAATCTCATCGATACCACCATCATAGAAAGTCTTGCGAATAATATCACCCCAATCAACCAGACACTTACAGAAGTCACGATCTTCTACACCCAAATCCAGAGCAATACCCTCAAGGATTTTTTGTTCAGTAGCAGGAGTGGGATAGGACTGCTCAAAGGTCACAGGGAAACGCTCAAGAAATGCCTCATTCAGAACATTGGTGCCAATGAAACGACCATCATCAGAACCTTTGCCTTTGGTATTGGCAGTAGCAATAACATTGAAACCAGCAGCAGGTTTCACAACCTTACCAATTTTTTTCAGAAACACACCCTTGCCTTCAAGGATGGATTGGAGACAGAGAATTTTATTTGAAGCAAGGTCAATTTCATCGAGTAGCAAGATTGCACCTCGTTGGAGTGCCTCAACGACAGGTCCGTTATGCCAAACAGTTGCCCCATCGACAAGACGGAAACCACCAATAAGGTCATCTTCATCAGTCTCAATAGTAATGTTTACACGGATAAGTTCTCGTCCGAGTTGAGCACATGCTTGCTCGACAGAGAACGTCTTACCGTTGCCAGAGAGACCAGTAATGAATGTCGGATAGAAAAGACGGGATTGAACAATTTTTTTAATGTCACCAAAATTGCCAAACTTGACGAAGGTATCATCTTTTTCTGGGATAAGGTTTTGTTCTACGGAAGGCAGTGCTGCAGGTGCCTGATAGGTGCGTTCGATTTCTTCCACTTTTTGTTGAGTCACTTCAAGATTCCACTTACCACGTCCCACTTTATAATCGGAAAGTTTGTTAGTGATAGTCTGATAGTTGGTGCCATTCATTGCACACCAAGCACGAATATCACCAGTAGTCACAGACTCACCGTAAAGTTCTTGAAGAGAAGTGCGGATGTAGTCGGCAGAGAGAGTCATGATGTTGCTTTGTTCGTTTCAACTGAAGTTATTATAGTATAAAAAAAGAGGTCTTGCGACCCCCGTAGACAGTTTGCTCACTGGGACAAGTGGTCTTCTAACTCCTGAACCAGTCTTCTCTTGGAGTGCCTTCTGTCCAGCTCAATACCGACAGTGCGACCATACTCCTCAAGTTCTTTCTTGCTCATATCATGAAATGATACATCACTTTCATAAGGAATGGTTTCGACAATTTCTTCTTCTATTACTTCCTCATAATTTGTAGTATCTTCGTCCACAATAGGAGACTCTTCAACCTCCACAGGTTCTTCTATCACAGGTTTTGGAGTGGGAGTTGGAGCAGGTGCTGCCGATTTACCTCCCACTAAATCTCCAAATCTAGACATTTGTTTTACCTATTACTTATAAAAATATTTATCAGACAATAAGGTCTACAAACTCATTTAGGATTTTCTTATTCATTTTTTTATTTTGAAGGCTCTTCATGAATGACTTTTTAATTTGTGCTTTTGAAGCATCTTCATCTACATCAAATTCAGACTCACTTGCAAGCGCATTTGAAGAAAGACCAAAGTAGGTATGGTATCCAGATTTTTTAATTGCAAATGCCTTTTCTTTCTTGAATTGAATCTTAATCTTCTCACTCATTTCAAAATTATCCCAATAATAACGACGAATGAAAGAACTGGCATCACCTTTTGAAAGAACACGAATACCAATGAAGTTTGTATCCACAAAGTTATCTTTAAGATTTTCAAGGAGAACATCGGTCATATCATACCAACTGTCACCCAGATTATAAGTATTACCAGTCTTACGATCTCTCAAGAAACAGTTTGCTCCGATATGTGATGTACCCATAAAAGGTTCAGATTCCCAATGACGTTGCACTTGACGATGATATTTGAGAGAACATCCTTCACCATCAGTCAGCACAACACATTGTACTTTCTGGAGTTTATTCTCTTTCTTAAATTGTGGAATGATTTGGTGAAGTGCAACCATTGTTTCATTCAAAGGAGTACCAGAAAGATCCATACCGACAGGAATCTTATACAATGCATAACGACTAAAACTCCATGCAAGACGGAAAATATGCTTCATCTGCTGCTCCAAAGTTTTAGTATTGACTTTGTGAGTCAGAATATTCATCAAAGAGAACCACTCTCCAACCTGCATCAATCCATCTTTTTTCTCATAAGAAAGTTCACGAAAAACTGCCTCACCATTCTCACCATAAGAAACAAGAGGATAATCGTTGGTGAATGCATAAACATCAAAAGGAATACCAACCTTTTTACAGAACCACACCAAGTTACAAAGTTGTTTTACAGTGTCTAGCATCACACCACCCATTGAACCAGACCAGTCCAAAACAAACACCAAACCGTGATTCTTACCATCGGCAAGAGTGGTTACTTTCTTGAACAAATCCTCATTGTATTTGTAAGTATGAAGTTTAGTGCAATCAAGAACTCCAGTGCGTGCAGTGGTGGCACGAGCATAGGAATCTGCTGACTTACGACACTCAAACTCTTTCACAAGATAATTGACTTCTTTCTGTGCAGACTTCTTAAACTTGAGGAACTCAGCATCAACGTGATCAAAGACTGTCATATCATAATAATTATCCCAAAGTTCATGACAAGCACTATGAATCGTTGAGTTAGGAACAATAATTTTTTCCAAGTCTACTTTTGGCATCTCAAGATATACATTCTCAATACCATTCATATTCACAAGGTCTTTGATAGATTCCTCAAGAGAATTCATAGTATTGACTTGAGGTTCCGATTTCTCTCCAGCATTTTGCTTATAACTTGGAGTCTCTAGATCAGCATCACCTTTTTCATCAGAATCTTGCTCAGTGTCTTGCTCGGTCACTTGCTCGGTGTCTTGCTCGGTCACTTGCTCGGTCACTTGCTCGGTAGAACCTTGACCTTGAGATTCCAGAGAATCCATATCAGTCTTAGTCTCCGTATTCATCTGGTCTTGGCAATACTTATAGAGTGCCTGTGCAGCCAGAAGAACATCATCAAAATCTTCACAACCATCAATCATACGAACGATTGGCATCTCAAGATATTCATCAAAAGGAATATCAATAAAGTTGCCAATCTTGAAATATAGATTTACTCGGTCGGCAAGGTTCATCTTGCTGACATCTTCACACTCAACACCAAAGAAATCCTTATCGGAAAGGTCACTATAACCACGATAGAAGGTCTTGGAAATACCAGCATAACGACGCTTCATCATCTTCTCAATGCGAGCATCCTCAACCACATTCACAAACTGTGGAGGAATCTTAACTTCCTTCAACCAATCACGGTCAGGTGTATAAAGTGCATGACCTACCTCATGTGCTACCAGCATATCGTAAATCTCATTCGTGGCACCCTCCCACATAGGAAGAGTCAGCACACGAGTATGAACATTAAAGCAGGCAGTCTCAACCTGCTTGTGCTCCACCACAAGATCCTCAGTGGCAAGGAGTTTAGCAAGTTGGGACTTAATTTCGTGTCGAACGGTCATTGCTCTGTTGCGTATGAGAGTATTATACAAAAGAACCCTGCTGTTTAGGCAGGGTCATGTGACGCTTCTTGAACTGTCTCAATGCTTCTCGTCGAGCTCGCATTGCTTGTGGTTTCAGTTTTCGTTTTTGTTCTTTGCCAGAGTTGTGTTTCCAGTTTGGGACTTGCATTGTTCTTTGGTGTATCAGGACACCATACGTGAAAAACCTTTTACTTTCTCAAAACGTAGGACACTTTCAAATTTGTCATGTAAGTCTGACTTATGAGAAATGACAAATATATTAGCATCTTTAATGACATAACGAATAATCTTAAGAAACTCTTCGGTCCCAAATCCATCCAACGAAGAATCAAATACCTCATCCATAATCAGCAGGTTGGTATTCACCGAGTTCTTGAGTCTTGCAACTTCTCTCCAAGTGAAAAGAAGTGCGAGGTCAATTCTCATTTTTTCACCTTCACTAAAAGATGAATATGAGAAGTGTTCGTGAATGGGTGATTCAATAGTTTCACTAAATTCTCCATCAAGTTTAAAGTTGATGTAGAAATCCATCATCTGAAGATAACGATTTACCTGCTGATTTATGAACGGAAGATACTTATTGATTATCTTCGTTTTTACACCATCGTCCTTGAGTAAGGAATAGGCAAAATCGTAATGTACGATTTCTTGTTTTTTGTCTGAGAGGTCTTCTATTGTCTTTTGGAGATTTTCTCGAAACTGTTCTAGTTTCTCATGCTCAGTATTTC
>Ga0255759_10005440_pt1 | contig 10883 bp, 11 predicted proteins | sample 101ome_20_FD_179959 | JGI IMG/M metagenome (GOLD analysis project Ga0255759, IMG submission 179959) | Coastal salt marsh microbial communities from the Groves Creek Marsh, Skidaway Island, Georgia - 101404AT metaG (version 2) | ecosystem: Environmental > Aquatic > Marine > Intertidal zone >...
TTGGGGTTAAACCTAATCGATTGGTGTTCAATTATTATATCTATAATTATCCAAACTCTTTTATTTAGTAGTGGAATGATTTTTAATAAACGATTAATTCAATTCTCAGCCCTCTCAGTTTATCTAGGGATGCTTTTGTTCTTTTTTTCTGTTCTTTTAAATGATGTAAAATTTACAACACTTGCATTTCAAAATTCTATAGAATTTGAAAATTTCATCAATTCAGATAATTTGATGCCTTTATTAACAGTGGCTGGAACTACCTTTGCTTATTTTTCAATTATCATTACAGCTTATGGGGATTTTAGTAGATTTATTAAAAATGATAGTGAGTTAAATAAAGGAAATTTAAGTTTAATTGTAAACTTGTTGATCTTTTCTTTTTTCGCATTATTTATAGTAACAGGTGTCGATGCTTTTTTTAAATTAGAGCCTGAAAATTTATCAAGAATTTTGACCAATCCTACCGATATTATTGGAAAATTGGATAATCTTCTTGTTACTTGCTTAGCTTTAATTTTTATTATAATTGCTTCAGCTTCAACTAATTTAATTGCAAATTTTATTCCATCTCAATATTCACTTATTAATTTAATGCCTTCATCTTTATCTTTAAAAAGTGCCAGTTATATTATTTCAATTATAGGTTTTCTAGTTGGGATTTTTTGGCTGACATATTTAAGTCAAATCGGAATATTATCTTTCATAGATACTTTCGGTTCATTTTTTGGGCCTTTCTTTGGAGTGATTATTGCTGATTTCTATTCAATTAGAAAAGGTAATTTAATAAATAAGGATATTCATTCTCTAGAAGTAGATGGTTCTTATTACTATTCTGGTGGATGGCATTTAAAAGGAGTGTATTCAGTATTTTTAGGTTTTATCTTTTCAGCATCAACTATTTGGAATTCTAACTTAATGTTCTTACAATCATATTCTTGGATTATAGGAGCTTTCGTTGCAGGAGTTGCTTATTATTTATTAGCTAAAGATTAATTAAATGGATGAAATTAAATTCGATTTTAATAACAGAACAGCTGTAATCACAGGTGGTGCTCAAGGATTTGGTCTTGATATTGCTCAAAGATTTTTAAAATCGGGTGCAAAAGTAATAATTTGGGATATTGATCCTAAACTTATTGATGAAGCAAAAAAAGAGACAAATAATTCTAATCTGAGCTCCAGTATAGTTGATGTATCAAACTATCAAGAAGTTGAGTCTGAAGTATCTAAAATCACTCAGAAATCTAAAATTGATATTCTGATCAATAATGCAGGTATAACAGGACCAACTATGCCGTTGTGGGAATATGATGTTGAAATGTGGAACAAAATTGTAAAAATAAATTTATTAGGCACCTTTAATTGTTGCAGAGCAATAGTGCCAAATATGATTGCTAATAATTATGGTAGAATTGTAAATGTTGCATCTGTAGCGGGTAAAGATGGAAATGCTAATGCTAGTGCTTATAGCTCAGGAAAAGCAGGAGCTATTGGTTTAACTAAATCACTTGGCAAGGAGTTGGCTGATAAAAATATAGCTGTAAATGCTGTAACTCCAGCTGGAGCAAATACTCGAATTTTAGACCAAATGAGCAAAGAACATGTTCAAAGAATGCTATCGAAAGTTCCAAGAGGTAGATTTCTTGAGGTTGAGGAATTTACATCTTTAGTTTGCTGGCTTTCATCAGAGGAAAATACTTTCTCTACAGCTGCTGTTTTTGATATTAGTGGTGGTAGATCGACTTATTAGCCTCTAGGACTCAATTCAACTAATTTATTGTTGTTTATTTTAGCTCTACTAAATTTAATATCTTTCGACATAACAGGTGCAAATATCATGATTGACCAATAAATAAGGAGTATAAATATCGAAATTGTCTTCATAATTATGATATAAAGCCAAATATTGATTTTTGAATGTTTAAATCTTGTCAAAATAATGTATTAACAATTTTTTTTATGAAATTTTTAATTAATTTTTTTTTCTTTTGTTTCATATTTTTATCTTTAAGTTTTGCAGATGAGATTAAGGTATTTGAATTTACAGAGTCTGAACTTTCTGAATTAGAGATAAGAAAGGTGAGAGGAGCTGATAATAAAACTATCTATACAGTTGGAACTAATGAGAATGGTAATTTCTTAAAAGCAGTGGCTGATAACGCTGCTTCCGGCCTTGGAAAAGAGATTAAAATTGACTTAAACAAGACACCATTTATCAATATAACATGGAAAATTGAAAAAGATTTGCAAGGTATTAATGAGAATTCAAAAAAAGGTCATGACTTTGCAGCTAGAGTTTTTGCGGTAAAAAAAACAGGAGCAACACCACTTTCAAATAGAGCAATTAATTACGTTTTTTCAAGCAATAGTGCAGTTGGGCAGAGTTGGCCAAGCCCTTATACAAAAAAATCAATAGATAATGTATTAGCAAATACAAAAGATAATCTGAATATTTGGGTAACGGTAAAAGCCAATGTTAAGGAAGATTTTAAAAAATTTCACGATTTAGATGTAAATGAGTTAGATGGCTTAGCAATTATGTCAGATACTGATAATTCTAAGATGGAAGCTATAGCTTATTATCAAAATATTTATTTTTCAGCTGAGTAGTTAAATTTTCAAATATTTCTTTAAAAAAGTACTAAATAAAGAAAGAATTATAGCAACAATTACATCTTCCAATGGACTTGCTTGAGGATACCCATAATTCCAAGCTATAACCAATATCAACCATATTATAAATATATTCATTGAACTACTTATATCCTAGTTTCTGTAAAATGATTAATTTTTTGATATAATGATAATATGCATGAAAATTTCTTTCATAATCTGAAAGTCTATTATGAAGATACTGACTCTGGAGGAGTAGTATATTATGCTAATTATTTAAAATTTTTAGAAAGAGCTAGAACTGAAGCGTTATTTTCAATCGGATTTAGTAATAAAAAAGTACAAGAGAATTATAATTCATTAATAATTGTTAAGTCGTGTAATATTGAGTACAAAAAACCTGCACATTTAGAAGACGAATTAAAAGTTAGATCATTTGTCAAATCAATAACTAAAACCTCATTTTTTATGAATCAAATTATTACAAAAGACGAAGAAATTATTATTGAGGCTCAAGTTCATTTGGTTTTTGTTAATAAAGAGGGTAAACCTGTAAAAATACCAGATGAAATTTACTCAAAATTCAAACCATATTTTTGTGACTCGATTAAAAATTAGCAATTTTTTTTGCTTTACGAAATAATTGATTAATCATTGAAGAAGTTACAACTTTAGTATTAATATTTCTAGGACTAGGATGATAGCACGCTATTAGTATTCTACCATCAGGTAATAAATATTTTTTGTTGTGCTTAAAATTAATTTTTTTACTAACGTTAAATCTTTTTTTATAGATTTTAAGACAATTATCAAAAGCAACTTTTCCAAGAGCTACTATAACTTTTAGATTTTTTAAATAATCGAGTTCTTTTTCAAAATAATTTGAGCATGATAACAGTTCGTTCTTCATAGGTTTATCACCTGGTGGTACACACTTTAAAATATTAGTGACGTATGAGGATTTTAATTTCAAACCATCGTTAATATTTTTTGAAAAGTTTTGATTAGATATATTTGTCAAATAAAGACTTTTAAACAAAACATCGCCAGATTTATCTCCTGTAAAAGCTCTACCTGTTCTAGTACCTCCATGAGCAGCAGGTGCTAAACCAATAATCATAAGTTTTGCATTTAAGTCACCAAATCCAGTGACCGGTTTACCCCAATATTTTTCATCAATGTTTTGTTTTCTTTTTTCAATTGAAATTTTTTTTATAAAATTTGTTAATCGAGGACATTTTTTACAATTTACTATTGTTTTATTTAATTTTTTAAATTTAATATTCATTAATGAGATTATTTTACATTATTCTAATTATATTTATAATTTTAACAAATGGAATTAAAGCAGATACAGAGACACAAGTTTTAAAAAATCTTAAAAATGGTGGAAATTTAATTTTTATAAGACATGCTTATGCGCCAGGTGGTGGAGATCCAGATAATTTTGATTTAAATGATTGTTCAACTCAGAGAAACTTAAGTGAAGCAGGTAGAGAACAAGCAAAGAAAATTGGAAAATTTTTTGATGAAAATCAAATCCCAATTGATAAAGTTATTTCAAGTGAATGGTGTAGATGCAAAGAAACGGCTGAAATAGCATTTAAAATATTTGAAACAAAAGATTTTCTTAATTCATTTTTCAGCAAAAAATTTTATAAAAATAGAATAAAACAAATTAAAGATTTGAACGAATACATAAACAAATGGGATAGTAGTAAGAATTTGGTTTTAGTAACGCACTATGTATTAATTACTGAAGTACTAAATTATGCCCCAAGTTCTGGAGAAATTGTAATTTCTGATATAAAATTAAAAAAAATAGGTAATATAGAAATAAAATATTAAAATATGTCATCAAAGAGAGCAATGAAACAAGCACAAAAGCAGGCTTACGCTAGACACAGAAGTAATATTACAAACAATCGATTTGGAAAAATGAAAAGAAATTTATCAAAAGGAAAGAAAAAAAATTAACTTTCTTTTTCAAATTTTTCTATTTTTTTACAAGTTGAAATTTTAGAAATTCCTTCTTCATCATTTAATACTGTCTTTATAAAGATTTCTTTTTTATCTTTTTCAAATAAAATTTGCGTATAAAACTGGGGATAACCATGTTTATGAGTAAGAATTTTTCCATTTTCTTCATATATATTTCGCACATAAGAATTAGATTTTTTTACACTCAAATCTGTCAATTTATATTTTTTAAATGTTTTTTCTTTATAAACGTAATTCCTTGTCATTATCAATTCATCTAAATTTAAAATATATTCATTTTTAAGGAATTCATCTTGCTTATCATCACAAGCGCTCATTATTATTATTTCTGACTTTAAATTTTGAAAGGGAAAAGTTATTAGAAGAAGGAATATAAAATATTTAATCTCTTTCATGTTTCTCAGTAAAAAATAAAGCAATTAAAAGTAGCGCAGTCCAACCAATACCAAGTAAAGCTTTAGGGCTTGTTTGAGCACTCCAAATATCAAGAAACAGAGCTCCAAAAATAAGGCCTAAAATGTATATAATAATAATTAATGTTGTTTTACTCATTTTTTAAATTTTTTTTAAATAAAGAAATACCATTTTCAATTTTGTAAGTATAGGATTCTTCAAAACTTTCTAACTGCCAACCTGTTAATCTTTTTTTGATAATATTCAGATTATTTTTTTTCCACTCATCAGTTGTGTTTTCAAGTTTCCAAATCTTTTTTTCATCATTATTTCTTCCACAACCATAGCAATATCCAGTGCTGGGATCAGTTTTACAAATACTAATACAAGGTGAAATAATCATATTTATATTATAGAGGAAAATTAATAAAATTTACAACAATTGTCGTTGGACAAATAGTTTCAATAATATATAAGACCTCATAATTTGTGGGGCGATGGCGGAATTGGTAGACGCGTCGGTCTTAGGAACCGATAGAGCAATCTGTGAAGGTTCGAGTCCTTTTCGCCCTACCATTATAAAATAATATGAAAGTCACAATAGAAAATAAAAAAGGTCTAAACAAAGATGTAAAAGTTTTTGTCGATAAGAAGACAATGAATAATTACATGGATGAAAAATACGAAGAGATTAAGGGAACTGTTAATCTTAAGGGTTTTAGACCAGGCAAGGTACCAAGAGAAGTTTTAAAACGACAGTTTGGTAAAGCGATCTTTGGAGAAGTTTTGGATAAAGTTTTAAAGGAGACATCAACTAAAGCACTAACAGAAAATAAAATTAAACCAGCTGGTCAACCTAAGTTAGATCTTAAAACTTATGGTGAAGATAAAGATTTAGAATATGTATTGTCTGTAACTGAACTTCCAAAAATAGAACTAAAATCAATAGAAAATATTAAGTTTGATGAATATACAGTCAAGATAGATCAAAAAGAAACTGATAAAAGAATAAAAGAGATAGCAAAAAACCAACCAAGTTTTAAAGATGCAGCTGATAACGTGAAAGCAAAAGAAGGGGATCTTATTGTTTTTGATTACAATGCAACAGTTGATGGTAAGACATTTAAAGGCGGAGAAGGAAAAAATACTCAATTAACACTCGGTAAAGATTTATTCTTAAAAGGGTTTGATAAGCAATTAATTGGAGCAAAGAAAGGTGATAAAAAAATTGTAGAAGCAGTTTTACCTGAAAATTTTCCTGAAAAAGAATTAGTTAACAAAAAAGCAAAATTTACATGCTCAATATCAGCAGTAAAAAATCCAGATGAAGTTAAAATTGATGATCAATTTGCAAAAAATCTTGGGGCAAAAGATTTGAATGATCTTAAATCATTAATATCAAAACAGATTAATGATGAATATAAAAATTCTTTAGATCGATTAACTAAAAATCAAATATTAAAAGAAATCGAAAAATTTAAGGTAAATGAAATACCAGAAAATTTACTAGCGGAAGAAATAAAAATTCTTTCTCAAGGAATGTCAGAAGAAGATGCTAAAAAAAGTAAAAGTAATTTTGAAGAAATAGCAAAAAAAAGAATTAAAGTTGGTTTAATTTTAAACGAGTTCGGTGAACAAAATCAGATTAAAGTTACAGAACAAGAGCTCCAAATGGAAGTGCAAAAACAAATACAAATGATGCCAGGTCAAGAAAAGATGGTAATGGATTTTTATAAAAAAAATCCAAGTGCATTAGCCAGTTTAAGAGGCACTGTTTATGAAGAAAAAATCTTAAATTCTATCAAACAAAAAGGAAAATCTTCTAAAAAGGAAATTACAAAAGATGAGGCTGAAAAAATTCTTAAAGATTCACAGAAACAAGAATTAGATACAAATAAGGTAGAACAAAAAAAGACCGAAACAAAAAAAGTAAGTCCAAAAAAAATAGCGGCTAAATCTACAAAAGCTAAGACAGTTAAGAAAAAAGCAGAAAAAGTTAGCAAAAAGTAATCTCAAGTTGTATAAGTAATACGAATCACTTTTATGACAAATAAATTATCTGAACACATGAGCAATTTAGTTCCAATGGTTGTTGAGCAATCAAGTAAAGGGGAAAGAGCTTACGATATTTATTCAAGATTATTGAAAGAAAGAATTATTTTTTTAACAGGACAAATTAACGACAATGTTGCCTCTTTAGTTACTGCACAACTTTTGTTTTTAGAAGCCGAGGATCCAAAAAAAGAAATCTATTTATATATAAATAGCCCTGGTGGGTTAGTAACTGCTGGTTTGGGTATTTATGACACAATGCAATATATTAAACCTGATATATCAACCTTATGTATTGGACAAGCTGCTTCCATGGGATCATTTTTACTTGCTGCAGGAACTAAAGGAAAAAGATTTTCTCTTCCCAATTCAAGAATTATGGTTCACCAACCTTCTGCTGGTTTTCAAGGTCAGGCAACTGATATTGAAATTCATGCAAATGAAGTTCTTTCATTAAAAAAAAGATTGAATGAAATTTACTCAAAACATACAGGTAAAAATGTTGAAGAAATTAAATCTGCTCTTGAGCGAGATAATTTTATGACTGCTGAAACGGCTAAATCATTTGGCTTGATAGATGAAGTAGTGGAAAAAAGATCTTAAACTACCATATATTGAATTAAACATATTCGAAACTTGATTAGTATGACTCAATTATAATAAAGTAATCTAATTGATTCGTTTAAAAATTTATGAGTAATAATAACAAAAATATTCTGTACTGCTCTTTTTGTGGAAAGAGCCAACATGAAGTAAGAAAATTAATTGCTGGTCCAACAGTTTTTATATGTGATGAATGTGTTGAACTTTGTATGGATATCATAAAAGAGGAAAGTAAAGATACTTTTGTTAAACATCAAGATGGATTACCTTCTCCAAAAGAAATTTGTACAGTTTTAGATGATTATGTAATTGGGCAGAGTCACGCAAAGAAAGTTTTATCTGTTGCAGTTCACAATCATTACAAAAGATTAAATTATGAAAATAAGACAAGTAAGAATGTTGAGCTTGCAAAATCAAACATTTTGTTAGTAGGTCCTACTGGATGTGGAAAAACTTTATTAGCTCAAACATTAGCAAGAATTTTAGATGTTCCATTTACAATGGCTGACGCAACTACTTTGACAGAAGCTGGCTATGTTGGTGAGGATGTTGAAAATATAATTCTTAAATTATTACAAGCTGCTGATTACAATGTTGAAAAGGCTCAAAGAGGAATAGTTTATATTGATGAGGTTGACAAGATAAGTAGAAAATCTGAAAATCCCTCGATTACAAGAGATGTCTCTGGTGAAGGTGTTCAACAAGCTTTATTAAAGATTATGGAAGGAACTATTGCTAGCGTTCCACCTCAAGGAGGTAGAAAACATCCTCAACAAGAATTTTTACAAGTTGATACAACTAATATTTTATTTATTTGTGGAGGCGCATTTGCTGGTCTTGATAAAATTATTTCCCAAAGAGACAAAGGTACATCAATAGGGTTCGGTGCTGATGTAAAAAATACTCAAGATAAAAAAACTGGTGAATGGATGAAGGGTTTAGAGCCAGAAGATTTACTAAAATATGGTTTGATACCAGAGTTTATCGGACGTTTACCTATGATAGCAACTTTAGAGGATTTAGATGAAAAATCACTTATAAAAATATTACAAGAACCAAAAAATTCTTTAACAAAGCAATATCAGGAACTATTTAAACTTGATGGTGCAAAACTTGTTTTTAAAGACAATGCCTTAAAAGAAATAGCTTTGAAAGCAATTAGAAAAAAAACCGGAGCTAGAGGGTTGAGATCAATTTTGGAAAATATATTATTAAAAACTATGTATGATTTACCAAGTCAAGAAAATATAGAAGAGGTTATAATTGACGCTTCTACCGTTAAAGGCCAATCTCAACCTATTATAGTTCACTCAAAATCTGATAAATCCAAAACAGACAAAACATCAGCGGCTTAATATCCTTAATAAACAGGAAAAAGATGTTGAAATATAATTCATAATATCCATATTCTACCTATGGACATCAAAATTTCTTTACCGTTGTTACCTCTGAGAGATATTGTGGTATTTCCAAGTATGGTAATTCCACTGTTTGTTGGAAGAGATAAATCAATATCTGCATTAAATGAAGTGATGAAAAAAGATAAGAAAATCATTTTAGTAACACAAAAAAATTCAGAAATAGATGATCCTAAGAAAACTGATATTTTTATGTATGGTTGTGAAGGTAATATTTTGCAGTTGTTAAAATTACCAGATGGAACAGTAAAAGTTTTAGTTGAGGGTATAAAGAGAGTTAAAATTCTTGACTTTAAGGATAATGATAAATTTATTACATGTGACTACACACCTTACAATGATATTTTATTAAATGATGAGGATCTTTATCCTTTAGCTGCTACCGCTTTAAGAAGATTAGAAAAGCTAACCTCAATAAATAAGAAAATTTCCAGTGAAACTATTAATAGCATCAAGCAAATCAAGGAACCATCACAAATTGCAGATAATATAGCTTCTCATATAACTGCAACAATATCAGAGAAACAACAAATTTTTGAAACCGCTGATGTAAAGAAAAGATTAAATGCAATTATTAAAATAATGGAAAATGAAACTAGTATAATTGGAGTTGAAAAAAGAATTAGAGGTAGAGTTAAAACTCAAATGGAAAAAACTCAGAGAGAGTATTATCTAAATGAACAGCTGAAAGCTATACAGAAAGAATTAGGCGAAATTGAAGATGGTAAAGATGAAAGTACAAGCTTAAACAAAGCTATATTAAAAGCTAAAATGCCAAAAGAAGTAGAAAAAAAGTGCTTACAAGAACTTAAAAAGTTAAAAAATATGAGTCCAATGTCAGCTGAAGCTACTGTCGTTAGAAATTATTTGGATTGGATGACAGAATTACCATGGCATAAAAAAAGTGATGTTGATATTGATTTAAAAAAAGCTTTAGATATTTTAGATAAAGATCATTTTGGTTTAGAGAAGGTAAAAGAAAGAATAATTGAATTTTTAGCTGTTCAAAAAAGAATGGAAAAAATCAAAGGGCCAATTTTGTGTTTAGTAGGTCCGCCTGGTGTGGGAAAAACATCATTAGGAAAATCCATTGCAAAAGCTACTAATAGAGAATTTGTTAGAATGTCTGTTGGAGGTATGAGAGACGAAGCTGAAATTAGAGGACATAGAAGAACCTACATTGGATCCTTACCAGGAAAAATAATTCAAATGATGAAAAAAGCTGGAACTAAAAATCCTTTAATATTGTTAGATGAAATAGATAAAATTGGAAATGATTATAGAGGAGACCCATCATCTGCTTTACTTGAAGCTTTAGATCCAGAACAAAATACTACATTCAATGATCATTATCTTGAAGTTGATTACGATTTATCAGATGTTATGTTTGTTACTACAGCTAATACTTTAAACATCTTACCACCACTATTAGATAGAATGGAAGTTATCAGATTAGCAGGCTACACTGAAGATGAAAAAATAAATATTGCTAATAAATATTTATTACCGAAACAAATTAAAGATAATGGTGTAAAGGACAAAGAAATGAATCTTCAAGATAATATTATACAAGAAATAATTAGGAGCTACACAAAAGAGTCAGGAGTTAGAAATTTAGAGAGAGAAATTTCAAAAGTTGCTAGAAAGGTTGTTAAAAAAATTGTTTCAGGAGAAGAAAAAGAGGTGAAAATAAGTAAAGAAAATTTATCAGATTTTTTAGGAGTTCCTAAATTTAAATCTGGTGAACTAGAATCTGAGAATAGAGTAGGAATAGTTACTGGATTAGCGTGGACCGAATAT
>Ga0255759_10005441_pt1 | contig 10883 bp, 18 predicted proteins | sample 101ome_20_FD_179959 | JGI IMG/M metagenome (GOLD analysis project Ga0255759, IMG submission 179959) | Coastal salt marsh microbial communities from the Groves Creek Marsh, Skidaway Island, Georgia - 101404AT metaG (version 2) | ecosystem: Environmental > Aquatic > Marine > Intertidal zone >...
CAGATTGACAACGAGATCAGTGCAGATCTACGTACACCACCCACCACAACGATCTCAGCAATCTTACAGACGATATCGTGACACTCGACTGAGTTCAACTTGCGACCCGCAGCTTCACAGAACGTCTTGACACAGAACGTAAACAATTGGTTCAGTGGTTCGGGCCCAGATGCACGACCACCAAATGTCTTGAGAGGCGCGCCAGCAGGACGAACCTTACTCAAGTCCCAATTTGGAATCTGACCTGCATACAGCAGACCAACCAATTCTTTCAGTGCCTTGGCCCAACCCAACTTAGAGTCAGCAACTACAATCGTTGTGTCCGTAGCGTGAAAGTCTTCCGCAACTACAGGTAGTTGTGACACGAACTGCCGTTCAACAGAGAACCCTACGCCAGTACCATTCATAAGAACATATAAAATTTCATCAAACGCTTGGGGCCGATCTACCGCAACATATGAACAGTTATACCCAGCGATATTTTCTCTTCGTAGTGCCTCACCCGCAGTCATCAGACAACGCATAGAAGGCATCACTCTTTGTGCCAGTACTGCTTCTTCGAGTTCTTTACGCATAGTCGGAGACAGTTTGTATTCGCACGTATCGTTGAGATGTTCTTCAAAGAAATCAAAATATCGAGCAATTGTTTCTTCCCACGTTTCTCTTCGTCCTTTGTCAGGTAACCATCGTGAATAACGGGACAGGTGAATAAATTCTTGGTAACTCGTGGGTAGATAATTGCTGGGCATAAGAGTGTGCCTCCTCATTCGTCAAGGGGTTAAATTTTACAGTGGAAGTATTATATATTATTTTTTGTACTTCTGCAAGTACTAATTTTCATTATTTTTGAGCCAATCTTCGGCGGTTGTGCCTTCGGTCTCAGTGGTTGCTTCACGATAGTAGAGGATCAACTCCTTTTGTTGCATCACATAACGTCTAACCTCTTGGAAGTTTTCTGACATTTTTTCATAACCATCGGGAGTAAGTGCGAAAACCACAAAGTTTCCATCAAGGATCTTTTCGATCTCTTGTTTCTTTTCTTCATAGTTTTCTTCTGTGATAACGAAGAACGTTACATCAAGAAGATCAATCTCAGACGGAAGAGGCGGTTGGAATATCCGTAGAGGTACCTTCTCCGTTACTGTTATTATCTGTTGTTCCGGTTGAACTATCTCCGGTTTTGGGCCCCACTCCAGTCTGGGCATCCAACTGCACCCCTGTAGGAGCGTCAGCATCATCACTATCCATAAGTTCTTTTGTATCATCTTCTAAGTTCCTAAACACTTCATTTGTTTTTGCATTCGCACGTCTTTCAATCATTCCGGGCTTTGCACGTGCAAGTCGAGTCAAATTATGATCTCGAAATATTCTCATAGCATTATCTTTTTCACGTTGCAACTCGTTGTTACGTGTCGCAAGTTCAGACAGTTGAGTCTGTTGTTTCTTTGCGTTCTCCTCGGCAGCTCTAAGAGATTCTTGAGAACTTTGAACTGCAAGTTCTAGTTGCAGTTGGTTTTCTTTCAGGGTACGGTTGTTCGCTTCAAGTTGAATCACCTGATTTTCCAATCCAGAAACAGTCACTTGATGATAAGCATAACCACCACCAAGAGTAATAACAAACAATAATATCACATATGGCATTATTTTACAACCTTTTTCCTCTTACCCGCTATTTCTATATATCCACGAGTTAACACTTTATATTTTTTCTTCTTTCGGGGGCCAGGTGGATCATCTGGTGGTAATCCAGCAATACCCGAACCTGTGGTCATAGTTTCCGCAAATTGTTTAAAAGTTTTCACTGTTTTTCCTTTTGTTACTCTTGGTCACTGAATCTTTAGCCAGTGCTTGTGTAATAGCTTGTTCGCTATCATGTTTTATTTCACCAAACAAAAACTCTTGAAGTTGGTCTATTTTTTCTATGTTTTTGTTAATCATGTCATCAAATGTTATAATGAAAGTGTTATGCTCATTTTCCCAGCCTTTTACCCCGTTATATAACTGACGCATGTCAAAATACTCGAGCGTTCTATTGGTTTCTGCAACAAAATCGTTAAATGATGATAATGCACTCGATAAATCTCTTTTTACCAGTACTTTTTTAAAATCTTTTAGATATTTTACGTTCTCGGCGTTATATTGTAAGTGGCTCAATGCAAATGATTCTTCAGGTATATCAGACAATACATCAGGATATGATGCTCGCACTTTTTTTCCTGTATTATTCATTTTAGCTTCTTCCAGAGGAACGTCTTTGAAAGATATATAACCAGTTTTTTTGTAATGTAAAAGACTGTTAACAATGCCTAGCTCAGACAATAAGTTGCCACACAAATATGTTCCTGATTTAGGTTGACTGATTATAAAATATCTCATAAAACCTCTGATATAACTTTAACCCAAATGGGAGCCAGAACCCGTTGTCATTGTTTCCGCAAATTGTTTAAAAGTTTTCACTTGTAGATTTCTCCCAAGGTAAAATGAATTTTTTGTCCAGTGTTAATATGTGTGCCTTCGTAAACGTTGATACCAAAAACATCACCAACCGGAAAACAATCATCACCTATTTTAATCTTGTCCTTTGCGATTACGATATCGTCTAACGTTTCAGAAATCACTTTATCGTTCTTAACACGATATACACCTGGCGCTAATTGTGCGTCTTCTAGAAGATACCAACTATGTTGTTCTTCTAACATATCAAGAACATCAATGCCACTTTCTTTGGTAATCTTCTGTAAGTTCTTATCGGTTACACCAAAGTGTTCTTTAAGTAAAAACAAAGCTGCAGCATAAGTTCCCAATCGTGATGAACCGCCCGGAATCTTTTCTAATAAACGTTTGATGTTGTAGACTAATCGATGAAAGGTTGTATATGCGCCACGTTCTTCTGAGGTGTTTAACCCCTTTGATTTGATACGTTTACCGTTCTTATCGATAAGACCCAATTTAAAGGCATCAGTATCTTCCCACTTTTGAACTAGTAGTTTTAAAAAACGAAAAGTGTAAACCAAGTCACCTGCTTTTGTGAGTAACGACACTATATGTTCCTTAGTAATTCAACAACATTCTCGTCCATACGGACACCTATGTATTTATCATTTTCAATTACTTTTAAAAATACCAAAAACGGTTTTATCACAGGCCAATGACGATTGATGTCCATTTTGTATTCTAGCATCTTCAATCCGGCAGGAACGCCGAAGACGTTGAATACGACAATTAGGTGATTAAGAATTAACCGTTCAGAAAGTTTACCACCTTCAACATAACGATTGATTAATCTTTTTACGTATTTAAAACGTTTTAGATCTTCTTGAAATTCATCTGCATCAATACAGGTTGGATTATAATAATGTCTTGCTGCGAATAATGGAAATACATCTTCATTCAGGGTTTCGAATAGTTTCATTTTTCATCCTATAATCATTAATCGCTGCTTTTATCGCATCTTCGGCAAGTACACTACAGTGGATTTTGACTGGGGGGAGACAGAGTTCATCTGCGATGTCGGTGTTTCTAATATCCCCAGCTTCATCAAGACTCTTACCTTTAACCCATTCGGTAAGAAGGGAGGAAGAAGCGATAGCACTTCCACATCCGTAGGTTTTAAACCGAGCATCTTGGATAATTCCATCATCATTCACCTTTATCTGAAGTCTCATCACATCACCACAGGCAGGCGCTCCGACCATTCCTGTACCGATGTCATCTTCGTCTTCGTCAAACTTTCCAACATTACGAGGGTTCTCGTAATGATCCATTACTTTATCACTATATGCCATTAATCTTCTTTACACCATTGTTCCAAATGATGAATATATTCGTGAATACTGTGGTCACTGAAATTATCTATACGTCCACTTTGAATACCCATCCACATACCACGCAGTTTGTCTTTGAACATTTGCCAACCGGAAAGGTTACGAACTTGCCCATAGGCATTTATATAACAAGAATTACCGTGATGTTTGTATCCCATAAATGCGGGTGGTACGGTAGTAACGATGTCATTGTTGTTTCTCCAACGATGGTGTGTTACGGGTAAACTTTTGCAATAGGCATTCCATCCGACCCGAGGTGAACCATATGTATAGAGTTCCTCCACTTCAACGTCAGGAATCTTATCCTTATCGAGTGTACAACGTGCAGCAACGATGGTTGCCATCGCGGCACCAAGACTGTGACCTGTTACCCAAACTTTTCTTTTACCAACTGACTTAGGACTGAGGTCTTCTAAAATCATAGGCCATAATTCATCTACTTCGGATTTGAAACCGTGATGAACACGACTAACTGTTTCAGACAAAACGGGAATTGCTTTGAGATCTGCTTTGATATCATTAAATTCTGAAGGTTGAGTTCCACGACAAGCAATCACCATGTCGTGTTTGTTCTGAAATCGATATGCTTGGGCACCGTCTCGATTATAAAATTCAACCTGAGTGAAACCATATGCCTTTACAGCTTTCTTTGCTTCTTTTTCATCTAGATACGCAATACTACTCAGATTGGCAAATAACGCACTTCTTTCTTTATGAGTTAAATTACTGATCACCTTTCCTTCTCCCTTTATTTTCAAGTTTAGTAATTCTAGCATTGAGTTCAGGCCAAACATCGAACTCATGAAGTTCTTTACAAGGATGACTGTGTTTTTCTAATTCCATAATCCTTGTTTCAAGTTCGTCAATCTTCTTGGTAACATAAGGATACTTTTTTCTCCAAGCATCAGTAGGTTGTTCAAACCAAGTCAAACCCCAACGTTCTACTAAATAATCGAGAAACTGATCTAACTTGGCATAACACCAAAGACCAGCACGAGTATCTTTAAAATATGCGAGAAAGGCTGCACCGGCCAAAGATCCAGCGATAGCTGTGTAAATCCACAATGTATCACTGAACATTCTATCCAACAATTCCATGTTGTTATACTCCTGTTAATTACTGCCGTAAGGGTTGCTTAAATAATCTAGGCCGTTCCAAAGATCTTCGACCTCTCGTTCAAGTTTCTTGATTTTATCGTCAACTCCATCAACCTTTTCAACTGAATTTTCTGCCTTTTGTACCGTAACCTGCATCTCAGTAATCTTTTGTTCAACGGCAATAATACGATCTTGAATCGCTAAAAGTTCTTGTTGACGTTCTAAAATGGTTTCTAGGTTTGTACCCAGAGTCGCAAGCTTGCCCTGTAGTTCGGGGATGCCGGCATCTTGTATTTGCGTCTTTGCAACTTCAATATCAGATACAATTATTTTTTTATCATCAGTCCAAGATTCACGAAAGTCTTCGAAACGTTGATTGACCAATTCACTATTTGAGAGTGATTCACTAACAGTTTCTTCGAGACCTTCGAGTCTAGAAAAGAACTCAGAGGCGGCCCAGATACCACCTCCGAGTGTTGAAGCAAAAGAAAAGAGAATCGCAATATAGATTCCCTTAAACTTTGTGCCCCCTACATCTAATTCAATGTCCTCGATGCCCATATATTTCACCTTTTTGTTCTTCTATAAGTGCAATGGCGTTTTTATTCACCATCACCATTATGTGACCCTTGTTTGCATACTGATTATCCAAACGATATATCGGAAGAAAGATCCGTTCATCGTTCATTATATCACTCAAACGTTCTCCCTCCGGTATGTACATAAAAGCGTCAGTTAATTTTTTAACGTTCGTAGATCCATCACGAAGAGTTATTGTAACGGGTTTTACATTTGGGTCATCTTTATTCATATTACTATATATTAGTTATTTACGGCATTGGTTCAACATAACAAGGCATATCCGGATCTGTGTTCTGGAATGTGCCTGTGATCACACCATTGACAATTGAACAAAGTGTACTCGGATCTTGCGTTGGACCTGTTGTGTAGAAAAAGTCATTGGCACCCGCTTGATTCAAGAACTCAGTGGTCTGAATCGCTACACTAATATCTTCAACCAACAACAAACTTGCGGTTGATGTGAAGTCAACAACAACACCCGCGTTGAAGCCGGTGAGGCCTTGATTTTCAATACGATCCAAGAATACCGCGTCAGCATTCAAAAAGTCAACACCATTCAGATCAGCATTGATTTGAAAACTTTCAATTCTAGCCGGGTCATTGTAGACCACTGCAACAGCGGCAAACTGGTCGGCCGCATCTTGCAATGCGGTCAATGAGTTGTTGTATGTGTCTATCTGGTTTGTTGACATCAACACGGTATTGTTTGTTACATATGCTTGCAACTGTTGCCCTTCGATTGCATCACCACTCAACTGCACTTGTGTTGCCATGTTATTGATGTGGTTTGCGATTGCGATTGGCGTAACGGCCTGAGTGTATGTATCGACAGCGGCTTGCATAGCGGCTTGTGAAGCCACATACTCTTCGCCGAAATATTCTGCGGCAGTTTTCTGAAAAATATCTGCTTGCACTTCTAGAATCGCGGCATTGTATGCGTCTTTCTGTGCTTCGGTCAATAATGTTGCTGATACTTCAAGATAACCATTCGGTGATACAACACCATTAGCCGCTTGTCCTGTATACCCCGCAACTCGTTTTATGCCTGCGTTTAAGGTTGTTGTAATACTTGCGGAAGTGTTAACTAAGTTGTCAACACTATTCCACTGTACTGGTCCTGCTAGTACGGAACCGCTCACTAATGCTAATGTCGTCGCCATTAGTTTCGTCAGTTTCATTTGTTACTCCTATTCCTAAGATTGTGTCGTAAAATGTTTTCTTTTTACTATAGTCAGGAATATAAACGTCTGGTCTTGATCTCATAGCCAAGACTGCGTTCTTGCCGAATACCATTTTTCCCCCGACAAGAATGGGGCAAGGGTTACCTGAAGTGAACATTGCTTCCCAGTTGTTCTTGTTCTGGCACATCCTTGACACAGCGGGTAAAATCATACCGAGATCTTTAAATACCTTCGCATCTCTGCGGCGGTTACATTCTTCGTCCTGTTTATATGCCCCGTTTGAGAGACCTATATCTAGGATCTGCACTCCAGTACCTCGACTCTGCAAACAGGTATCACTACCTGAAGACATAAGTGAAGGTGCAATCGCTGTGTTTACTGGCGTTGGTGAACCTGCACCAGCGCCAATGTTGGTTGTACTTGTATTGTTGTTATTCGAATTCTGTTGATTCGAATTCAAGTCGCCTTCTTGAGAATTATCTGGTACAACATCTTCGGGTAGAGGTTCTGAATAATCCCGATCTTCTTCCCGAGTTTGTGCATATGCCACACATGACCATAACATAACAAAGAAAAATAATATGGCTCGCATATTTCCAATCTCTGTTAATCAGTTGTAGTTATTTATAAGATTTAATCGTCAACCAGAACTAGATCAAAAATAGCACCAACACCCGTTGAGGCATTAGTAACTACATCAACTTTTATATCTGTTTTTTCATCAAACACTAAAGGAATAGGATAGTCATAGTCGAATTGATTACCACCAGCAGTACCAAACTGACCTTTAAGGTTAAACACACTCTTACCAAATTCACGAACAAACAGTTTGAATTTTACTGAAGGGTTGCCGGTAGATTTGTCGGAACTGCCGTGCAGTTTTTTGAGATATCCTTTCTTACCAGCAGGTACGGTGTACACTGCCATGAGTGTCTGTCCATTACCCGCTAGAATGGTGGCGGCAAGTGCCGCACCTTGATTGATTACAACGTTTGCTCCGTTTGGTGTACTCACCATACGTGCACGAAATATTCTAGAGAAGGTTTCAGTGGATGCAGCACCCGCAATTGTCACCGTGACAACCAGAGGGTTGTAGTTTGCATCAAGACCTTGTATTTCTACTTCTTCACCATCATCTGTAGTGTTAGCAGGAATCTGAACGACTCCTGCCGCTGGATAGGGATAAATGGCAGTGGTAGCATTACCGTCCCAAACAGTACAGGTACCATTAATATCAGCACCCGTAAAACCAAACTTATTGATGTGCGAAGTCCCAAGAACTATGCCTCTTGCAATATCAATGTTTTGATCGTCTAAGTACCTAGATTTTGCCATTTATCTAATCTTTCTTTTTACCACCCACAGCGTCAGCAGCAAAGAATGCTGATACCAATACAGCAATTGATGCAAAATATGTTGGAGCGATATCAGCGATTAACTCAGCTGCTTTGTCGAGTCCAAACAAATCTGTCATAAAAATACCAAAGGGGTAGAGTAAAAGACCAATCAACGAGAACCACGCCATCTTTCGGATAGCATCTCGTTGGGCGTCTGCATCTTCTAATTCTTTTCTTTTAAATTCCAAATGCATATCCCATTCTTCTTTCGAGATATGCCCATCACCATTCGCGTCAATTTGTTTTGCTACTTCTTCATCAACGGTATGGTTGTCTGACATGGATTATTCCTCCCACTCTGAGTGATGCTCTTCTCCATCATGATGTTCTTCTTCAACGTGTTCTTCAACGTGTTCTTCTTCCTGTGCGCTACTAGAATAGAAACTATAAGTTGCTTGCGAAACAGGTTGCTCTTCAACAACTGGCGCTTCGTGTAATGTTTGTACAGCAGGTTGCGCGTCAACTGCATACCATTCATCGATTTGCGCCTGACTAATTTTTTGCTTCTTAAGCAATTCACCCGTTGATGATACCCAACCGTTTGTCGTTGGATGAGCATCTCTTGCCCATTTTGGTCTTACTAACATTTTATCCCTCCTTTCCAGTTGTGCTCATGACAGCACCTTTGACTGGGTTTACAACTTTTGTGTCACCTTTTCTCTGATCACCTCGGCGAGTCGGAGCTTGTTTCGTTACGCGACCTGCTTTCGTAGCATCAACATGACTTTCAACTTCAGCGTCTTCTACGCCTTTATCTGATTGTTGGTGCTGAGCGACAAATGATTTCGCTGCTTCAGGTGCCTTGTCGAGAATCCCTTCAGGTTTTGTTGCGCCACCATAGTGAGTTGCTTTTTTGCCAGTGATCTTAAATTCGCTAATGGGCGTAAGTTCTTCAGAAGATACGCCAAACTTAACTTCACCGTCAAACAAAACGTCAACAGAACCGTCTTCGTTCTCAGCAATAATTTCACCATAACCGTGGTCATCGTGCATCACTGCTTCTTTTTTGTGTTTCTTAGATGCTTTTAATCCACACATTGACTCATATGCTTCGTGAGTGCCTTTACCGTCGCAATGTTCGCAACCTTTACCGTCGCACTTAGGGCAGACTCGTTTTTCTTCAACTTCTGCCTCTTCCTTTGACATTGCTTTTTTGATTGCCTTTCGACGATTGTGCAGGTATTCGTCTGACGAATCAGTGTCACCATCATTGTCGATGTCTGCATCTGCTTTTCCGACAGGATCTAATTTTTTCTTCTCGCTAACTGCTTCCTGCCAAAGCTGTTGCCAGTATTCTCGGTTGGTGTTCATTCCTGTCTCCTAGATTACATCCATTAATTGTGTAACAATTGCAACTATAAATGATGCCGCAACTGCCCACACAACCTTTTCGACTATGCCCAGTCTGGTCTCAATTTTATGAACGCCAGCATGAACATGATCAATTTTTTCTGACAAACGATTAACTCGTTCGTGAGATTCTTTTCTTCTTGTTTCCAAATCGTCTATTTTCTCTTCCACTCGTGCCAATGCAACTACTGTATCTGCAAGCTGATCTAACTTAGTTTCAATTCGTTCTAAACGTTTTGCCTGAGTCTCAGCCATTACCAAGCCTTACACGACCAATATCGCGCCTTATCCTTTGGACCTGGATTATCGCAGTTGTGGCGAGCGCGGAAAGACTTACGGCGACCTGGAATATGCTTCTTAATAGTCATATTCTTGTCACCAAAATTTACTTTCTTTGCCTTACCGTCACCGTCAGGGTCAACGTATACTTTTGATTTAGCGACATCGCCTTTCATTGGTTTGTTCAGCGGAACCTTCTTGCCTTGATAAGTTGCTTCTGTTTTCTTTAACCTATTAAGAGCGCGTTTAAGTCCGCGATTTCTTTTATCTTGGCGACTCGCTGCATCAGGATCGCCCCTAGATGAGTCCCTAGAAGCATTGGCAGCATCAGCAGCTGCTTTTTTAAAGTAATCTTTTACTTTATGAGTTGAAATTTCTTGAACGTCTTCTGACTTTGACTTCCAACTTCCACCTGCTGCCTTGTATTGTTTTGCTGCCCAACCGTTAGCATAAGCGGAAGGATAAACATCAAACTTAGATTTTGCTTGCGACTTAAACTTTGCCCACAACTTAGGGTTAGTAGGTACATTCTTCTCTTCGAGATCTGCCTTTTGCTTTTGCTTAGGGTCCATATTTTCAACGTGAGGAATAACAGTGTACTTGCCACCAACCTTATCGACCTTGTTACCCATCGCTGCTTTCTTATCTGCTGCTTTTTTAGAAAGAGGTCCGCTAGTCCTACCTGATTTACTGTCAGTTGCGTGGGTGTACTTGACGACGTACTTTGTTTCTTCTTTCCTCTGCTTTTTCATCAATGCATCTAACTTAGCGAGTTTCAGGCGATCTGCCTGACTAATTGCGTCGTGTTTCTTTTTATTAGCGATAGCATCTTGAGACTTGCCATAGGCATCGCTTGATTCGCCTGCAAGTCTCGAACGTAGACCTTTCATCGTAGTCTTCGGTGAGTTCTTTTTCGCAGTCTTAGAAATATTTTGTCTGCGCTTAATCTCTTTGTCAGTTACTGGTTTCGCAGGAGCAGCGAGCGTTTCAGAGACATGTTTGCCTCTACCGTGCTTAACGAGGTATTTACCAGAAGGATCTTTATGAACAACGCCATTATGTTTCTTAGCATGACTGTAAGCAGTATCTTTATCAAACGTCCCAGCGTTATGATAGTCGCGACCCTTTTCGCCTTTCGCGCCAATGTATCCTTCTTCTACAGATTCTTTCTT
>Ga0255759_10005445_pt1 | contig 10880 bp, 7 predicted proteins | sample 101ome_20_FD_179959 | JGI IMG/M metagenome (GOLD analysis project Ga0255759, IMG submission 179959) | Coastal salt marsh microbial communities from the Groves Creek Marsh, Skidaway Island, Georgia - 101404AT metaG (version 2) | ecosystem: Environmental > Aquatic > Marine > Intertidal zone > Salt...
GGCCAATAAATAAAAATATTTTTTTTATTTTTCTTAATATTTTTTATATTTTTTTAAAAATCAAATTAAATAAAATTAATATTGTTCATGCTAGAAGCAGAGCTCCAGCATGGTCAGCATTCTTTGCCTCTAAACTGGCAAGAGTAAAACTCGTTACAACTTTTCATGGAACATATAATTTTAAAACTAGAATTAAAAAATTTTACAATTCAGTTATGGTTAAATCAGATCATGTTATAGCTGGATCAGATTTTATCTTAAACCACATTCATTCTAATTATGATATTAAAGCTAAATCTACTGTAGTAAAAAGAGGAATTGATGAAAAATATTTTTCTAGAAAAAATGTAAGCGATCAAGAAATTCAAAAATTAAAAGACTCAATGAATATTCACGATAAGAAATTTATAATTTTATTTCCAGGCAGGCTTACTTTTTGGAAAGGACAAAAGTTATTTATAGAGTCTTTAAATATTTTAAATCAAAAAAAACTTTTAGAAAATGTTTACGCGTTTATAATTGGCGGTCATCAAGGAAGAATAAATTATAAAGAAGAGCTGATTCAAATGATAAAAAATTACAAATTAGAAAATAAATTGATGATTGGACATAGCTTAAGTAAAATGCCAGTTGCATATTCAATTGCTAATTTAGTTGTATCATGTTCAACAGAACCAGAGTCGTTTGGTCGAATAAGCGTGGAGGCTCAGTCAATGGAAAAACCTGTATTGGCCAGTGATATAGGAGGATCATTAGAAACTGTTATAAATAATAAAACTGGATGGTTATTTAAAAATAATGACATACATGATTTATCAGAAAAAATTAAAATGATCATTAAAACCGAGCAGAATATACTTAATTTAATTGGTCGACAGGGTAGAAAAAATGTTAAAGAAAACTATACCAGAGAATTAATGGTATCAAGAACACTGGAAATCTACAGATCATTAGTTTAATAATCTTATAATAGTATGGTATCAATTACTCTTCCTGATGGAAATATAAAGAAGTACAAGTCTTCAGTTACAGGAGCACAAATAGCAAAAGATATCGCTCCATCATTGTTAAAAAAAGCATTAGCAATTGAAGTAGACGGTGAGCATATCGATTTAGATGCGGAAATTAAAAAAGATTCAAGTGTTAAAATTATAACCATGGATGATGACTATGCTCTTGAATTAATCCGGCATGACTCTGCTCATTGTATGGCTATGGCAGTGCAAGAACTTTTTCCTGGAACACAAGTCACAATTGGTCCAGTAATTGAAAATGGATTTTATTATGATTTTGCTAGAGATGAGCCGTTTAGTGAGTCAGATTTAGAAAAAATTGAAAAAAAAATGAAAGAAATAATTGATCAGGATCCTGCGACAACTCGAGAAGTTTGGGATAGGAAAAAAGCAATAAGTCATTTTAAAAAAATTGGAGAAAATTATAAAGCAGAAATAATAGAAAGTATTCCTGAAGGTGAAGAGTTGTCAATTTATTTTCATGGAAACTGGCATGACCTATGTAGAGGTCCTCATTTACCAAGTCTTGGAAAAATTGGAAAAGCATTCAAATTAATGAAAGTAGCCGGAGCATATTGGAGAGGAGATTCTAATAATAAAATGCTTCAAAGGATTTATGGAACGTGTTGGAAAACAAAAAAAGATTTAGATGATTATCTAAATCGAATTGAAGAAGCTGAAAAAAGGGATCACAGAAAGCTTGGTAAGGCTTTAGATTTGTTTCATTTTCAAGAAGAAAGTCCAGGAGCTGTTTTTTGGCATCAGAAAGGATGGAGTCTATTTCAATCACTGGTTCAATTCATGAGAGACAAACAAACTGAGGCCGGGTATTTGGAGGTAAATACACCTGAAATGTTAGATAAAACATTGTGGGAGAAATCTGGGCATTGGGAGAAGTTTCAAGAATACATGTATACAACCAGCGTAGATGAAAAAACTTTTGCAATTAAACCCATGAACTGCCCAGGTCATGTTCAAGTATTTAACCAAGGTCTAAAAAGTTATAAAGATTTACCACTTAAAATTTCTGAATTCGGAAAAGTTCATCGTTACGAGCCTTCAGGTGCATTACATGGTTTAATGAGAGTTCGAGCGTTTACGCAAGATGATGCTCACATTTTTTGTACTGAAGAACAAATTACAGAAGAGTCTTTAAAGGTTACTAATTTAATTTTGGACATTTACAATTCTTTCGGTTTTAAAAATGTTAAATTAAAATTCTCTGATCGTCCTGAGAAAAGAGTGGGTGATGATGAAATTTGGGATAAAAGTGAAAAAGCTTTGCTAGATGCAATTAAAGAAAGTGGTTTAAGTTATCAAATAAATAAAGGAGAAGGTGCTTTTTATGGACCTAAAATAGAATTTGTTTTAATTGATGCTATTGGACGTGACTGGCAATGCGGTACCTTACAAGTTGATTTTAACCTACCCAGTAGATTAGGCGCATCTTATGTTGCAAATGATGGAACAAAAAAAATCCCAGTAATGTTACACAGAGCAATGTTTGGTTCTTTGGAGAGATTTATAGGTATTTTAATTGAACATCATGCTGGAAAACTTCCGTTTTGGTTATCACCAGATCAAATTGCTGTTTTGCCTATTAGTAGTGAACAAAATGATTATGCAACAAAAGTAAAGATGTTACTTGAAAAAAAAGGATTAAGGACTATTATTGATTCAAGAAATGAAAAAATTAATTATAAAATTCGTGAACATTCTGTTTCGAAAATTCCAATTTTAATGATTTGCGGCGCTAAAGAAGTTCAAAACAATTCTGTTACTATTCGTAGACTTGGGCAACAAGAACAACAAACTATAAATCTTGATGAGGCTATAAAAAAGCTGTTATTAGAGTCTTCAAATCCTAATATTTAATGTTTCAATTCGTACTTCCTAATTAATGAAAGGTCCAAGAGTTAACAATAAGATACGTGCAACCGAAGTCCAATTAATTACGCATGATGGTGATAATATTGGAGTCGTTCCAATTGGCGAGGCCTTAGATCGTGCAAGAGAAGTCGGATTAGATTTAATTGAAGTAGCTCCCAATGTTAAACCTCCAGTTTGTAAAATAATTGATTATGGAAAGTATAAATATGAAATTCAAAAAAAAGCTAGTCAGGCGAAGAAGAAACAAAAGGTTATTACTTTAAAAGAGCTTAAGATGAGACCGAGTACTGATAAACATGATTATGATTTTAAAATGAAAAATGCAAAAAAATTTATTTCGAAAGGTGATAAAGTGAAATTTACGATTAGATTTAAAGGAAGAGAAATGGATTATATGAAAGCGGCATATGATTTAATTGATAAGATAATTGAAGATACCAAAGATATTTCAAAAGTTGAGCAACAAGCTAAACTTGAGGGTAGACAAATGACCCTGATAATCCAGCCAAATTAACTAATTATTGTTATTGTCATTATACCTTTTTTTAGTATAACCACCCTCGATATGCCAAAGTTAAAGACAAAAAGTTCAGCAAAAAAAAGATTTAAAATTACTGCCAAGGGAAAAGTCAAATCAGCTCAAGCTGGTAAAAGACATGGAATGATCAAAAGAACAAATTCTCAAATTAGAAAACTAAGAGGTACTACAACATTATCAAAACAGGACGCTAAGATTATCAAATCTTATATGCCAAATAGTTTAAGAGGTTAGATATGGCACGAGTAAAAAGAGGTAAAACAAGTAAAGCAAAACATAAAAAAGTCTTAAAAGCTGCTAAAGGTTATTGGGGCAGAAGAAAAAATACTATTCGAGTCGCTAAGCAAGCAGTTGAAAAGGCAATGCAATATGCTTATCGTGATAGAAGAAGAAATAAAAGAAATTTCAGATCTTTATGGATCCAAAGGATCAATGCTGGAGTTAGAGCAGAAGGCTTAACTTACTCAAAATTTATTAATGGGCTAGCGAAATCTAAAATAAGTATTGATAGAAAAGTGTTAGCAGATATTGCCTATAATAACCCTGAGACTTTTAAATCTATTGTAAAAAAGGTACAATCGCATTTAAATTAAAATTTAAATGTTAGATCTAAAAAACTTATCTACAGAGATAAATTTAAAACTTCAGCAAGTTAAGAATCGAGAAACTCTAGAGTCTTTAAAAACTTTTTATCTAGGAAAAAAAGGTGTTATTACTGAGGCCTTTAAGAGTCTGGGAAAAATTGATGCTGATAAAAGAAAGAATTTTGCATCAGAATTAAATATTATAAAATCAAATTTACTTGATCAAATTAATGTACATCAATCTAAAATTGAACTTAAAGAAATAGAAGAGAAACTAAACTCAGAAGAAATTGATGTTACACTTCCAACAAAAGAAATTAAAAAAGGAAAAATTCATCCAGTATCCCAAGTAATTGATGAGTTGACATGTATTTTTGCTGAAATTGGATTTTCTGTTGCAGAAGGACCTGATATTGAAAATGAATTTAATAATTTTACTGCACTTAATACTCCTGAACATCATCCTGCTAGAGATATGCATGATACGTTTTATTTAGATGAAAATAAAAAAACCTTGTTAAGAACTCATACGTCGCCTGTTCAGATCCGCACAATGTTAAATAATAAACCACCTATAAAAATTATTGCACCAGGCAGAACATATAGATGTGATAGTGATATGACACATACACCTATGTTTCATCAGCTAGAAGGACTGCATATCGATCAAGAAGTTAATATGGGACACCTAAAAGGTTGTTTAGACTTTTTTCTAAAAAAATTTTTTGAAAATGAAAATCTTGAGATGAGATTCAGGCCTAGTCATTTTCCATTCACTGAACCAAGCGTAGAAGTAGATATTAGTTATAAGCTTGAAAATAATAAAATCGTTGTTGGTAAAGGTGATAAGTGGCTTGAAGTTTTAGGCTGCGGGATGGTTCATCCTAATGTTTTAAAAAATGTTAAAATTGATCCAAAAAAATTTCAAGGCTATGCTTTTGGAGTAGGTATTGACCGACTTGCAATGTTAAAATACGGCATCACAGATTTAAGATCATTTTTTGAAGGTGATTTAAGATGGTCTAATCATTATGGTTTTGATGCCAATGATGTGCCCACGAATTATAGGGGGTTAAGTAAATGAAGTTAACTCTTTCTTGGTTAAAAAAACACTTAAATACCAAATCCTCAATAGATCAAATTGTAAGTGCATTAACTAATATTGGCTTAGAGGTAGAAGAAGTTATAGAGCAAAATAAAAATTTAGAACTTTTTAGAATTGCAAAAATTTTAAAAACTGAAAAACACCCTAATGCTGATAAACTAAAAATTTGCAATGTAGATATTGGAAAAAAAATTGAAAAAGTAGTTTGTGGAGCAGCTAATGCCAGGGATGGACTTTTAACTGTGTATGCCCCGCCTGGTGCCGTTATTCCAAAAAACGGCATGAAATTAGTTGTAGCAAAAATTAGAGGAATTGAATCAAAAGGTATGCTTTGTTCTGAAAGCGAACTAGGAATATCGAATGAAAGTGAAGGAATCACAGAAATTAAAAATGAAAAAGTTGGTGAAAAATTTTTCAAAAATAGTGAGGAGGTTATAGATATTTCAATTACACCAAATCGCCCAGATTGTTTAGGAATCAGAGGAATTGCGAGAGATTTAAGTGCCTACGGTCTTGGAAAAATAATCGAAGAGAAAAAAATTAATTTAAAAGAAAAATCAAAAGAAAGAGTTAAAGTTGAAATTAAAAAAAACTCTGGCTGTAATGCATTCGGGTCTTTATTCATCGAGGACGTTAATAATTGTGAGAGTCCTAAATGGTTAAAAAAAGACCTAGAGTCATTTGGTTTAAAACCGATTTCAGCAATCGTTGATGTTACAAATTATGTAATGTTTGATCGCAATCGACCTATGCATGCATATGATGCAGACAAGCTTGATGGAAACATAGTTGTTAGAGAAGCAAAAAATGGTGAAAGCTTTCATGCCTTAGATGAAAAAAAATATAAAATCCCAAGTGGCGCATGTTTAATCACTGATAAAAATAAAGTTTTAGGTTTAGGTGGAGTAATAGGGGGGGAGTCAAGTGCTATTAATTTAAACACAAAAAATGTAGTTCTAGAAGCTGCTGCGTTTGATCCTATAAAAATAGCAAGAGTATCAAAACAATTAGGGATTATTACTGATGCAAAATTTAGATTCGAGAGAGGAGTTGATCCTAATTCAATTGAAGTGGGTTTAAAATTAGCAGCAAAATTAATCCAGGATATTTGTGGAGGCAAAATTTCAAAAATTAATATTTCAGGTGATACAAAAACTAAAAACAAAAAAATTAAATTTGATATAAATAACTTTAAAAAATTAATAGGTTTTTCTGTTACAACCAGAGACTGCCAAAAAATTCTAGAAAGATTGGGTTTTAAAATCAAAGTAAAAAAAAATATTCTAGACATTGAAATTCCTAGCTGGAGACCTGACGTTTGCCAGGAGGCAGATATAATTGAAGAAATTTTAAGAATAAAAGGATTAGATAAAATTCAATCAATACCTCCGAAATTAAATAAAATAAAATTGGTATTAAGTTATCACCAAAAATTATTTCATTTAGTTCAAAGATCATTTGCGAGTAGAGGTTTTTTCGAAACTATAAGCTGGTCTTTCACAAATAGTAAATTCAATCAATATTACTCTGACCAAACAATAAAAATTGTAAATCCAATTTCATCAGATTTAGATGCACTAAGAAGTTCAAATTTTGTAAATTTAATACTTCAAGCAAAATCAAATTTAGATAGATCAAATTTAAATTTGCAAATCTTCGAAGTTGGACCAGTCTTTAAAGAGGGTTTAAAACAGGAAACTATAGCCTCTGGAATTTTAGTTGGAAAAAAAATAAGCGCAACTTGGACAGATAATGATGAGGAATTTGATGTAATTGATGCAAAAGAATATTTATATTTTGTTTTAAGTGATTTGGGCTTGTCACTTGATAATCTAGTCATAGAAAAAAGTGAAAAAAGTTATTACCACCCAGGCCAATCTGCTGATGTTTTTATTGGTAATAAAAAGGGTCCGAAAGTTGCAAGCTTTGGAACAATACACCCCTTAATATTGAAAAAAATGGACATTCAAAAATCTAATATTATAGGTCTTGAAGTTTATCTTGATAATTTCATTGAACCAAAGAAACCATTAAGGGTGTCTAAAAAACAACTTCAGAAACATGATTTTCAAATTGTAGAAAGAGATTTTGCATTTATCCTAGATAAAAAAATTAAAGCTGGAGAGTTAGTATCTTTAATTCGAAAAACAGATCAGATAATTAAATCTGTTAATGTATTTGATCTCTATGAAGGCGAAAAAATTGAGTTAGATAAAAAGTCCATAGCTATTAAAGTTCTATTTGAGCCAACTGACAAAACATTAAATGATAAAGAAATTGATGAATTGTCAGATAAAATTATTTCAGCTGCTAAAAGCTTGGGTGGTTCATTAAGATCTCAATGACAGATACAAGTCTAATCAGAAACTTTTCTATTGTAGCCCATATAGATCATGGAAAATCTACACTTGCTGATCGATTAATACAAACCTGCGGAGGTTTAACAGATAGAGAAATGAAAGAGCAAGTTTTAGACTCAATGGAGATTGAGCGTGAAAGAGGAATTACAATTAAAGCCCAAACTGTAAGATTAAAATACAAACATAAAGATGGAAAAGAATATATCTTAAATATTATAGATACTCCGGGACATGTTGATTTTAGTTATGAAGTGAATAGGTCTTTAGCAGCCTGTGAAGGTTCTTTATTGGTAGTTGATAGTACTCAAGGTGTTGAAGCTCAAACATTAGCAAATGTATATCAAGCTTTAGATAACAATCATGAAATAATAACAGTTTTAAATAAATCTGATTTACCAGCTTCAGAGCCAGAAAGAGTTAAAACGCAAATCGAAGATGTAATTGGGGTCGATACTACAAATGCTATATTAGCTTCTGGCAAAACAGGAGAAGGAGTTAATGATATTTTAAACTCTATTGTTGAAAACCTTCCATCTCCAAAGGGAAACGAAAATGAAAGCCTCAAAGCTTTATTGGTAGACAGTTGGTATGATAGTTATTTAGGAGTTGTTATTTTAGTCAGAATTATTGATGGAAAAATTAAAAAAAAGGATCAAATCATTATGATGTCAAATAAATCTAAACATGATGTTGAAAGAGTTGGAATTTTTACACCAAAACCAGTTGATATTAACCAAATTGGGCCGGGTGAAATAGGATTTATTGTTACAGGTATTAAAGATTTATCAGATACTAAAGTTGGAGATACTATCACAACAGTAAAAAACCCAACTAATAAAGCTTTACCAGGTTTTAAACCTAGTAAACCAGTTGTGTTTTGTGGTTTATTCCCAATTGATAGTAGTGATTATGGTTTATTAAAAGATAGTTTAGCAAAATTAAAGTTAAATGACTCGAGTATAGAATATGAACCAGAAAATTCTACAGCTCTTGGATTAGGTTTTAGATGTGGTTTTTTAGGTTTGTTACATCTTGAAATCGTAGTTCAAAGGTTAGAGCGAGAGTATGATATTAATTTAATTACTACTACACCCGGTGTTGTTTATAAGCTGGAAACAATTAATGGGGAAATATCTGATTTGCAGAATCCAACAAATATGCCCGACACTTCATTAATTAAAACTATAAAAGAACCATGGATACTGGCAACTATTATTACTCCCGATGAATATTTAGGATCGATAATTAAAATTTGTGAGGAAAAAAGAGGTATTCAAAATGACATGAGATATTCAGGTAATAGAGTCGTTTTAAAATATGATATGCCTCTTAACGAAGTTGTTTTTGACTTTTATGATCGAATAAAATCAATTACAAGCGGGTATGCTAGTTTTGATTACGAAATTAGCAATTATAAAGATGGAGATTTAATAAAATTATCTATTTTAGTTAATGAGGAGCCAGTAGATGCACTTTCTATGATAATTCATAAAGACTTTGCGCAAAAACAGGGTAGATTAATTTGTGAAAAATTAAAAGATTTGATACCTCGTCATCAGTTTCAAATTCCTGTCCAAGCTGCAATAGGGGGAAAAATTATAGCAAGAGAGACAATAAAAGGTTTTAAAAAAGATGTTTTAACAAAAATTCATGGAGGAGGAGCGTTAGATAGAAAGAGAAAATTACTAGATAAACAAAAAAAAGGAAAATCTAGAATGAAACAATTTGGTAAAGTTGAAATACCACAAGAAGCATTTATTGGAGTATTGAAAATTAATAAGAGTGAATAAAAAAAAGATTTTAATAATTCAGAGACGTCCAGGCATAGGCGACATGTGTTTGTTTTTTCCATGCATTGATGAAATTTGTAAAGCTTTTAAAGATTATGAAATATTTTTACTAACAAACAAAAGATCAAAATCAAACGAAATTCTAAAAGATTACGATGGAATAAAAAAAATTTATTTTTATGAAAAATTTAGGGGTTTTTTAGGTTTTTTTAAATTAATAAATTTTATGAAATCAAAACAATTTGATGATATAATTATTTTTCACTATGGTTTAAAGTATTTTTTAGCTAGCAAGTTATGCAATATAGATAAAATTTTTAATTATGGATTTAAAAAAAAAAATGAAAATATTGTTAATGAATCTAGAAAATTAGTAAAAATTATACTAAACCGTAATGATTTGGTTTTTTCACCTTATTTTGATTTTTATAAAAAAAAAAAAATTTTTGAACAAAATATTCTCTTCGGGATAGCCGGAAGTGGAGATGATAAAAAGTGGGGTATTGAGAATTTTATAGAATTAGCAAAAAAAATATATGCAATAAAGAAAATTAAAATTATTGTAGCAGGAGGAAAAGAAGAAAAGAAAGATTATGATTATATTAAAAAAAAACTAAGTAATTTTGATATTGATTCAATTTGTGATTTAACAATACAAGAATCTCTAGAATTTATAAGTAACTCAAGTCTATATATCGGAAATGATACTGGATTTATGCATCTTGCAGGAGCATTAAGGGTAAAGTCTTTCGGTTTATTTGGAAATACTCCTACAAATTATGCTTCCTACAATAATAATATCACCCCAATTATTCCGGAAAACTTTGAAAGAATTACCCATGGTAGTGAAGCAATGGACAAGATCACAGTAAATTATGTGTTTGATAGGATAAAAGAATTTATATGATTAAAGAAAATGAAATTACTTTTGTAATTACTTGCTTTAATAGTGAAAAAATTATTAAAAATACTTTAGAAAATATACCGCAGGTTTCAAAAAAAATCATTATAGAAAATTCGGGCAATATAAAATTAAAAAAACTAGAGAATGAATTTGAAAATTTAACATCTTTAATAATGAAAGAAAATCTGGGCTATGGTGCCGCGAATAATATTGGTATAAAAAATTCTAATACAAAATATATATTCATATTAAACCCCGACGTTGTACTAGCTAAAAATGATATTAAAAATATACTGCTTAATTGTAATGAATTAGATTTTTCTATTCTTGGTTTTACTAGCGAAACCGAAAAATATAATTTTCCAAAAAATGCAAAATTTATGAAAGCAAAAGAAGTAAAAGGATTTGCCATGCTTTTAAAAAGAGAAAATTTTTTAGATTGTTTATTTGACGAAAATTTCTTTTTATATCTTGAAGAAATTGATTTATGTAGAAGAACTTTAAAAAAGGGAGGTACTATTTATATTTTAAACTATTTATTAAACCATGCAGGTGGAAAATCACATGCTGTTAATTCTTTTGAGATGGAAAAATCTAGAAATTGGCATTGGATGTGGTCGCAATTTTATTTTAGAAAAAAATATTCTGGATATTTTATAGCTTTATTAAAATATTTACCGATATTATTTTTATTTT
>Ga0255759_10005449_pt1 | contig 10879 bp, 10 predicted proteins | sample 101ome_20_FD_179959 | JGI IMG/M metagenome (GOLD analysis project Ga0255759, IMG submission 179959) | Coastal salt marsh microbial communities from the Groves Creek Marsh, Skidaway Island, Georgia - 101404AT metaG (version 2) | ecosystem: Environmental > Aquatic > Marine > Intertidal zone >...
AGGTATATTTTGGATTAATTTTATGATAGCTGTTACACCAGGAGAACCTGCAGGAATTGGTCCGGACTTAGCGGTCATTTCTGTCCAAAAAAAACTTGCAAAAAACTTACTTTTTTTTGCAGATCCTAATCTTATTCGTTCTCGAGCAAAACTTCTCAACATTGAGTTAAAGGTTGTTGAATCTGATTCTGAAGTTAAGAACGGCGAGATAAACATATATCCTATAGAATCAAATCATTCATTTATACCTGGAGAACTAAAAGTTTCTAGCGCTGAGTATGTATTAAATTCTATTGATTTAGCTATTGACTTCAATCTCAAAAATAAGTCAGAAGCTTTAATTACTGGACCTATTCATAAAGGCATAATTAATCAAGCCGGGATAACATTTACGGGTCATACAGAGTATCTAGAAAAGAAAACTAGCAGTAAGAAGACGGTTATGATGCTCGCAACAGATAATTTGAGAGTTGCCTTGGCCACGACTCATCTGCCCTTATCTAAGGTTCCTAAAAACATTAATCAGGAATCTTTAAGACAAACTATTAGAGTCATTCATAATTCTTTAGTTCAATTCGGTATTAATAATCCAAAGATTTTGGTTTGCGGCCTTAATCCCCATGCAGGTGAAGACGGTTATCTTGGTCATGAGGAAATTGAGATCATCAACCCCTTAATTCAAGATATGAATAAAGAAGGTTTTAATCTTCTTGGTTCTGTATCAGCTGATACAGCATTTACACCTGAATCTCTTAAAGGTGTTGATGTGGTTTTGTCAATGTTTCATGATCAAGGTCTTCCCATAATAAAAACCCTTGGTTTTAAGCGTGCAATAAACATTACACTTGGTCTGCCCTTTATTAGAACCTCTGTAGATCATGGTACAGCCATTAATCTTGCTGGTACTAATCAAGTCAATTCCGGAAGTTTTGAATATGTTATTGATTACACCAAAGGAATGATCAAATCATATGGTTCAAGCTAAAAAACAATTCGGACAGAATTTTTTAATTGATCAAGGAGTTATTAATTCAATCATTTCGTCATTTTCTCCATCGCCAAATGATAGTGTATTAGAAATTGGACCTGGTCATGGTGCCCTTACCTTTCCCTTATTGGAAACTTTAGATAGTATAAATATTGTTGAAATTGACAGAGATCTTATATCGAAATATAAATCTCTTAACAGTCCAAAGATAAATATTTATGAATCTGATATTTTAAAGTTTGATTTAGACCAACTTCCTAAACCTTTAAGAATTATTGGAAACCTTCCATACAATATATCCTCCCCTATCTTGTTCCACATATTGAAAAGGAAGGAGAATATCAAGGATATGCTTTTTATGTTTCAGTATGAGGTGGCTGAAAGAATTACAGCAAAGCCAAACTCTAAAGCCTTTGGGCGTCTGAGTGTCATGATGCAGACATTTTTTGATACTGAGATTCTTATTCATGTTCCCCCTTTATCATTTGAACCAGCTCCAAAAATTGACTCAGCCGTTGTCTATTTCAAACCAAAATTAAATTTTGAGTTGAAAAATTTTGTAAAGTTTGAAGAATTAGTGAAACTTTCGTTTTCTCAACGCAGAAAAAAACTAAAAAATTGTTTAAAATCTCTTTTGACTCAGGATGATACCGCTATTGATCTATCTCTGAGAGCTGAACAACTTGAAATAAATGATTATTTAACCCTCCTAAAGGATTATGAAAGACTCAATTAATATTAGTGTCGATGTAAATTTCATTGAGAGTCAATCAGATATTGTCTCTAATCAGTTTGTATTCTCATACACTATCAAAATTACCAACAATGGTGAAATTGGTGCTCAATTACTTACTCGTCATTGGAAGATTGAAGATGAATCTGGAAAAATCGAAGATGTTATAGGTGAAGGAGTGGTTGGACAGCAGCCCTACCTTTCTCCTGGTGAGAGCTATGAATACACCTCTGGAGCGGTTCTTAAAACACAGACAGGCTCTATGCATGGTTCATATGGAATGATAGACGATTTAGGCAATAGATTTGATGCACAAATTCCCCTATTTGTCCTTTCCAAACCATACACACTTCACTAATGTCTGACTATATTGTTGGCGATGTTCAAGGGTGCGTCACCTCCCTAAAAAATCTTTTAACAAAAATTAACTTTTCATATGACTCTGATCGTTTATTTTTTTTGGGGGATCTGGTAAATCGAGGTGAAAATAATCTCGAGACAATGAAGTTTATTCTTTCACATCAAGATAATTTTGATTTGGTTTTGGGTAACCATGATATTCATTTAATAGCCTGTCATTTTGATTCCAAAAAGATCAAAAAAAATGATAATTTTGACGATATACTTGGCTCTAACTTAAGAGATAAAATTATTGAATATCTTTTAAATAGGTCTCTTGCCTTGCAATTAGATGGATCTATTTTAATCCATGCTGGTATACCGCCTATTTGGTCTAAGGAGGATGTTTTATATTATTCTGACTTCATTAAATCGAATATGCAATCTTCAGACTCCGAACAATTTATTAATTCTATATATTCTAATAAACCTAATAGATTTAACGACTCCCTAACGATGACTGAAAAATTAACTTATGCAATCAATGCATTAACCAGAATGAGATTCTGCTCTAAGCACGGAAAAATAGATTACAAAGCTAAAGGGAATTTTAATCACAACCCCTCTGGATATAAAGCCTGGTTTCTCCATAAAAATGAAAAGCTTGATAATATCGATATTTTTTTTGGACATTGGTCAACACTCAAAGGCTTTAATCAACCAAATAGATACCATCTGGATACGGGTTGTGTTTGGGGAAACAAACTCACAGCAATAAGATTTGACGACAAACAGATATTTTCTGTAGGTTGCAATTAAATTTCAACCAACCCTTCAAAAACAAACTCGGCAGGACCAGTCATAAAAACAACAGACCCTTTTTCGTATTTTATTTCAAGATCGCCACCAGGAAGTGAAACTCGAACTTTATTATCTAGAAGGTTATTCTCTACTCCAAACACAACAGCAGCGCATGCTCCTGTTCCGCAAGCTTGAGTTTCTCCGACTCCTCTTTCATATACCCTTAAGGAAATATTGCTAGGCGAGTATATTTGCATAAAGCCAACATTTACACCCTCTGGAAAATAGCCACTATTTTGAATATCTTGAGCGGTCTTGTCGATTTCTAGGTTCTCAGTCTTATTGACCTGAATTACAGCATGAGGATTCCCCATGGAAAGAATCCCCATCTCTGTATTATTGATTGAATATTTTTTATGTTGATTATCTAAGTTAGCTGGAATTTTGGATGGCATAAACTCAGGTTTGCCCATATTTACAGTAACTGACGAAGCATCATTAATAATAAGTTCTAAATCTCCATTCAAGGTTTCAACATTTAATTTTCTTTTATTGGTTAGCTTTTTCTCAAAAACATATAAAGCAAAACACCTGGCTCCATTTCCACATTGTTGGACTTCTTGGCCATCTGCATTAAATATTCTATATTTGAAATCAATATCTGCTCTTTCAGATGATTCAACAATCAATAGTTGATCAAAACCTATTCCCGTATGTCGATTAGCAAGTTTGGGAATGTTAGTTGAGTTCTCATTAAAAACATCATTGAGATTATTAATAACAATAAAGTCATTACCAAGTCCATGCATTTTTGTGAAGTTAAGTCTCATAAATTCATGATGTTTCTAATAGGGGTTAATAAATAATCTATCTGATAAAATTGCAATTTTTCTCAATATTATAGTCATGACACCTCCTTCAAAAATTAATCTTAACAAAGCTAAAACAGTTCTTACAGTTACATTTGATGATATTGATTATGAACTTACATCAGAGTTTTTAAGAGTTTACTCACCTTCTGCAGAGGTAGTTGGACACGGTCCAGGTCAAGAAACCCTTCAAGTCGGAAAAGAAGGTGTGACAATTGTCAATATTCAACCTACAGGCAACTATGCAGTAGTTTTATTTTTTAGCGATGGGCATGATACTGGAATTTATTCATGGTCTCATTTGTACAATCTGTCTAAAAATATGGACAAGCTTTGGTATGAATATCTTCAAAAATTAAGAGATGCAGGTCATGCTCACTCTCAGCATTAGACAACACAAAAAATTTTTGTTTACACAAACTCAGTTTTAATAACCGGATTTTTATTAACGTTGTATATAATATGAAATGATTTTCCATACCAGTTAATTATGAATTTGAAGTCAATTCTCTTGCCCTTTCTTCTTATATTTTCTTTTAATGTGTTTTCCCAAAAAATAGAGAAAATTTCTATTCAGGGTTTATCGAATTTATCAAGAGGCACTTTGCTTTCGAACCTACCTGTCGAAGTTGGTGATGACATCCCAAATGATTCAATGCAAAGCATCATTTACGAAAATTTACTTAAAACCAATTTCTTTGAAAGTGTTAAGTTAAAAATTGATTCATCAACTCTGTTTGTTGAAGTGGTTGAGAACCCAGTAATAAAATATTTCGATTTTAAAGATTATAAAGACAATGAGGTCTTAAATGATGAGATTATCTCTGATATAAAAGATAACTTTAATCTTAATAATGGAAAAATTTACAGCAAATCAAATCTAGATAAATTAATTAAACAACTTAAAGTTTTATATTCAAACAGTGCTTTTTTTAATACTCAAATTAAAGCCTTAGTAAATATCGATGAGAGAAATAGAATTGGTATCGAGCTTATTTTTGACGAAGGTGAGCAAGCATTAATTAAAACTATGAGTATTAGAGGAAATAAATACTTCGAAGAGGATGACTTACTTGATGTATTTGATATTGGTGAGCCAGATTTTTTCCTAATAAATTATTTCACCGAAAAAGATAGATTCTCAAAGCCTTTATACAAAGCCGGTATTGATTCATTGATTAATAAGTATGTTAATGAAGGTTTTTTAGACGTTTCCATTTCAAAAGAAGAAGTAAACTTCCTTGAAGGCTCTAATGAAATCGAAATTTTTATCAGCCTAAATGAAGGAACTCAATATAAAGTTGGTGAAATTGTATTTACTGGAGAGTTGATGGGTATAAATCCTCAAGTCCTTAGAGAAAAGATTGAAATTAATGATGGAGAAATTTTTAATAGATCAGCCATAATTTCTGCCGCCAAGGTAATCACAAAATTATTTCAAGACGAAGGTTATGCCTTTTCTAAAACCTCGTTAAGTGTTAAGTCAGAGAAAGATTCTGACTTGCTAAAAGTTATTCTTGATTTAAAACAAGATGCAAAAATTTACATCGATAGAATTAATATTGAAGGAAATCATAGAACCCAAGATAATGTCATCAGAAGAGAATTGAACCTCCTAGAAGGAGCTATTTATTCTAAAACTGACCTTAATGACTCCATTAGGAGAATAAAAAGGTTAGGTTATTTTTCAGATGTATCTTATGAGATGCAAAGGCACGCGGAAAATAATGACAAGATTGATCTCTTAATCAGTGTCACCGAGCAAAAAACTGGTGAAATTTCTTTGGGTCTTTCTCACTCCAATGCTACTGGTGCTTCTGTAACTGCTGGAATATCTCAAAATAACATTCTTGGAACAGGAAATACGCTTGATGCGAGAATTTCAAATTCAGATGCAATAGAGGAGTTATCTTTTTTCTTCAAAAATCCACACATCAATAATCAGGGTCATAGTTTGAGTTATGGCTTCACAGATAAAACTACCAATGCTTCTGACCTTGATGCTTCAAATTATGTTCTTGATGAGTCAGGGTTTTCATTGGGGTATGGTGTTCCTCTTGCTGATACGGCTAACATTTCTGCTGAATTAAAATTGTCAGACATTAATTTAACATGTGGCAGTTCGTTAAGAACTGTTGACGAGATAGTTCAATGTAATTCAAATGATAATAGTGACCTAACCACCACTTTCACCTACGTTAATAACTCCTTGAATGACTTCTACTTTCCAACGGATGGAACTAGAAATATTTTAAAAACTACCATTGGCCTTCCTTTAGGTGATTTCAAATATTATCGTTTTGAAAGCTCGTATGTTGATTACGAACCAGTTTTAAATGATAAGATTTTAAAAATTTCTTCAAGATTTAATACAGGTGCTGGTTACGGAGGCGATGATTTGCCTTTTTATAAGAGATTTTATGAGGGTGGTTCATCATCAGTTCGAGGTTTTGATTTTAATTCTCTAGGAGCCAAATACACCTCTACAGGGAAGCCTAAAGGTGGTGAACTTTCTTGGATTAACTCGCTTGCTATTGGCGCTCCATCAAAGTTTGTTGGAATAGATAATGATAATATGAGGATAAGTCTTTTTGCAGATGGAGGTCTAATCAGTGAAAAACAATCAAGTTTTGACTTAAATGACTTTAGAGCATCTTCAGGTCTAGCTTTAAGTTGGCTTACTCCTATAGGTCCAATCGGAGTTCACTACGCAATACCATTAATTAAAAAAGCAGGTGATGCAACCTCTTCATTCCAATTTGAACTTGGAACTTCATTTTAATATTGATTTAATGACTTATAGACTTTTCGAGATTCTAGAAAAAATTGATTGCAAGATACTAGGTGATGAAAATTTAGAAATTCATTCAATCTCTTCAAATAGGAATCCCCGTTCTCATACAATAGTTTTAATTTCATCATATAAAAACCTAGACGAAGGCAAATTGCCAGAGAATATTGCTATTCTAACTAATTCAGCAGTTTATAAAAAAATTATCAAACCTCAAAGGTTTAATTTCTTAATCTCTGAGGATATTAAGCAAACTTTTTCTTTGTTAACTGTTTTTTTTAAGAAGAAAGTTTCTTCGCCTAAGTGTAAACTGATTGACCCTAACACAAATGAAATATGGATGGGAGAAAACGTTGATTATGGTAAAAATTTTCGTTATGGAATCAATTGTTTAATTGAAGATGGCTCAAAAATCGGAAGAAATGTAAGACTTGGAAATAATGTTATTATCCATTCAGAAACAGTTATCGGAGACGATGTAACTATCGATTCTGGAACAATAATTGGTTCTGAAGGTTTTGGAAATGTTCTTGATTCAAAAAAAACTTGGCACCATATCAATCACATTGGAAATGTTATCTTAAAAGACAGTATATCAATAGGCTCCAATTGCTGCATTGATAGAGCTACCCTTGATAGCACAATCATTGGTTCTGGAGTGATTATTGATAATTTAGTCCATATTGCCCATAATGTAACTATTGGTGAAAATACAGCAATAGCTGCCAAAGTTGGAATTGCTGGATCCTGTGAAATCGGAAAAAGAAACATGATTGGAGGAATGGTTGGTATTGTTGATCACATTAAAACTACTAATGATGTAGTTATAAGTGCTACTAGCTCTGTTACTAACGACTTGATGGAGCCAGGTACATATACCGGGATTATGCCTATTTCTAGACACTCCTCATGGAAGAGAATAGCGTTTTGGATTACAAAACTAGATAAAATAGTAAAAAAATTTAATATAAAAAAGATCTAAATTATGAACCAAATGAATATTAATGAAGTAAAAAATTTTTTACCGCATAGATACCCTTTTTTACTTATTGATAAGGTGCAAGACTTTGAGATTGGAAAACGTTTAACTGCAATTAAAAATGTCAGTTTTAATGAGCCTCAATTTACTGGACATTTTCCAAGTCAATCAATTATGCCAGGTGTTTTAATTATTGAAGCTCTGGCACAGGCTACTGGTATTCTTGCCTTTAAGTCTGAAGTTGGCAAGCCCCAAGAAGGGCAAATATACATGTTAGTTGGTGTAGATAATGCAAGATTTAAAAGAATGGTTGAACCTGGAGATCAATTAATACTCGAGGTTGAGGTACTGATAGTTAAAAGAGGAATTTGGAAATTCAAGGGTACTGCTTATGTTGATGATAAAGTTGTCACTAGTGCAGAATTAATGTGTACTCAAAAAGCGAGTGAATAAATGGCAATTGACCCTAAGGCTGTAGTTCATCCTTCTGCGAAAATTCATAAATCAGCAGAAATTTGTGCTTATGCAGTAATTGGTGAAAATGTTGAAATTGGCTCAGGCACTATTGTTGAATCACATGCTGTTATTCAAGGTCCAAGCAAAATTGGTAAGAATAATCATATATACTCATTTGCTTCTATTGGCGGTGATCCTCAAGATATTTCCTATACTGATGGCCAAGAATCAAATCTAATAATTGGTGACGACAATTTAATTAGAGAATTTTGTACTATTAACAGAGGTACTGAAAAAGAAAATGCTGTCACAAGAATTGGGTCCAATAATATGCTTATGGCATATGTCCATATAGCCCATGATTGTGAATTAGGCGATCATGTAATTATGTCAAATAATGCATCTTTAGCTGGACATGTAAAAGTTCATGATTGGGCTATATTGGGAGGTTTTGTTCTTGTCAAACAATTTTGCTTGGTCGGTATGCATACCTATATTGGAATGGGCTGCCAGGTGAATAAAGATATTCCGGCTTTTATGTTGGCTTCTGGATCACCCTGCAGAATTAGAAGTATCAATTCAAAAGGTATGCAAAGAAGAGGTTTTTCTCCTGCATCAATTTCCTCGATACAAAGAGCCTTTAAAAGTGTCTTTAAAGAGTCTCAAGGTAAGCTTCTCGATACCAAATTAAATGAACTTCAGCAAAAAGAAAAAGGTAGCGAAGAAGTTTCCACTTTTATTAAATGTATAAGAAGTTCTAAAGAAGGCATCATGAGAGGTCCATCAGAAGAGTAAATATATGTCTAAATCCTTCTTGAAATCTAGCGGTATTTTTACTGCAATGACCTTTATTTCAAGAATTTTTGGATTAATTAGAGATCAAATAATTGCTATTTTCTTCGGTGCAAATGCCTTAACTGATGCATTCTTTGTAGCGTTTAAAATACCCAATTTCTTTAGAAGACTCTTTGGAGAAGGCGCCTTCTCACAAGCTTTTATTCCATTACTTGCAGAGGCAAAAGCATCTAAAGAACCAAATGAAGTTAATTTAGTTATTAACCATATCGGAACTAAGTTTCTTAAGGTTTTAATTATTACAACAATTATCTTTGTTGTCGCATCTCCATTAGTTATAGCAATATTTGCCTGGGGGTTTTATATTGACCCTGATCCAACTAAATATGATTTTGCCTCATTGATGCTTAGAATTACTTTCCCATATCTATTATTTATAGGACTAACTGCTTTTGCTGGAAGTATTTTGAATAGTTACGAAAGATTTGCAGCTCCAGCCTTTACTCCTGTAATTCTTAATATTTGCATAATTATATTTGCCTATTACTCCTCAGATTGGTTCTCAGAGCCTATTATTGCCCTTGCATGGGGGGTATTCATTGGGGGATTATTGCAACTCTTATTCCAGATTCCCTTCCTTCTTAAATTAGGTAAATTTCCTAAAATTGTAAAAGGATATCACCCCTCTGAAAATATTCTAAAAAAAAGAATGATTCCAGCCATATTTGGAGTGTCTGTTTCTCAAATTAACCTTTTAGTAGATACTATCGTGGCAAGTTTTTTAATATCTGGCAGTGTTACTTGGTTATATTACTCAGATAGATTAATGGAGTTACCTTTGGCTTTAATTGGAATAGCAATTGCAACTGTTGCATTATCCAAATTGTCTAATTATTTCGCCCAAAATGACAATAGAAACTTTACTAAAACAATTGATTCTGCTATCAAATATTTTTTAATATTTGGAATCCCCTCTTCTATTGGTCTGATCCTTTTAGCAGAGGAAATGATAATTACATTATTTCAATATAATGAATTTACACCCAATGCAGCACTCCAATCTTCTAAGAGTCTTATAGCTTATGGCGCAGGTCTTATTTTCTTTATTCTAGTCAAAATATTCGCAACAATCTTTCTATCAAGGGGGGACACAAAAACACCTGTTAAAGTAGGTGTTGTAGCTATGTTAAGCAACATTATCTTAAATGTTCTTCTTGCTTATTATTATTCACACGTAGGAATTGCAATAGCGACCTCGCTTTCTGCCTTTTTAAATTCATACCTGTTATATTTCTACTTAAGAAAAGAATCAATTAATGTTTTTTCTCAAAGTAATAAAGTTCTATTTTTAAAAGTGTTTCTTTCTATTCTGGCTATGGGAATTACCGTTTTATTGACAGTTAATCCAATTGATTATTTCTACAGTGGCACCATTTTTGAAAGGGTTTCTAATCTACTTCTAACCATTTCATTGGCGGGAATAGTATACTTTCTTGCTTTGAAGTCATTTAGAGTAAGATTAACATCATGAATACAGTCAAATGCATCCTTCTCGAAAAAGAATTAGAATCTCTGGATCGAGCTCCCTATCCTGGTGAGCTTGGGAAGAAAATTTTTAACAATGTCTCCAAGGAAGGTTGGCTGAAATGGCTAGAGTTTCAAACCATGTTAATTAATGAGAATAATTTAAACTTAATGGACCCAGGTGCTCAATCATACTTAAAAGAACAATTAGAGAAATTCTTTTTTGATAGAGATAATATTGATCAAATTCAAGGGTATAAGCCCGAATAATGGCAAATGTTATCATTATCTCTGCACCATCCGGTGCAGGAAAAACATCCTTGGTTAAAGACCTACTTTCCAAAGTCGATAATATACAAGTGTCTATTTCTCACACCACTCGCTCACCTAGACCAGGAGAAGTTGACGGCAAAGATTATTACTTTGTCGATAGTGTTAAATTTAATGAAAAAGATGCGCATGGAGAATTTTTAGAGAGTGCTGATGTTTTTGGCAATCAATATGGAACTTCGATTTCAAAAGTACAGAATCTTTTAGATAGTGGTATTGATGTGATTCTAGAGATTGACTGGCAAGGAGCCGAGCAAGTAATGAAGAAAATTAA
>Ga0255759_10005458_pt1 | contig 10869 bp, 8 predicted proteins | sample 101ome_20_FD_179959 | JGI IMG/M metagenome (GOLD analysis project Ga0255759, IMG submission 179959) | Coastal salt marsh microbial communities from the Groves Creek Marsh, Skidaway Island, Georgia - 101404AT metaG (version 2) | ecosystem: Environmental > Aquatic > Marine > Intertidal zone > Salt...
AATTTCCATAAAAAACAAGTATTCATTGAGAATTATTGTAAATCGAAATTTATTTATATACATGATTTGGTCATTTTGACAAAGGTATTATTTTTGATTCATTGAAGCTAGTAGATTTTCACCGAACTTAAGATCAGTATTAATCTGTTTATCAATTCTATATACAATTCCAGAGTTATCGCCAACTTGAGCTAATCCACCTTCAGGATCTAATATTTCACTTTTGATACTTGTTATTGTTTTTTTTCTTGTTACTGTGAAAACCGCTCCACCTCCATCATATTGAATGAAATCATTTGCTCCGTTGTATTTACCAACCATCGCCATAGTCTGGAGAGGATTTGCTGTCTGGAAAAAGTTTGCTTGGTCTAAGATGTCGCTATTCAATAAGAAATATCCTCTCAATATTCTGCGAGGTAATTGATTCGCTGAAATTCGAGTGCTATTTGTGAGAATTGTTGATGCTGGTGAAACTATTGAAGCGTTCGCTGTATAAGTTGAAGGTTTGATTGGGTTGTTGTGATAATCTATACGAGTCGAAAGTTGTTGAGAAAATAAATTCGCTCCATAAACATTATTAATATATGATTGACTATCCACAGATTGAATATCAGCATTAGTTGTCATACCGACAACATTTTTTGTTGTATCACTGAATTTTATTAGTTTATTTTGTTTGTTGGCTCCAGAAGCATTAAATTGTCCGTATTGAAATCCACATAATCCCCAAAATCCTTGGTCGAAATTCTTTTCACTATATCCCATATCTTCAATACAGATTCCTCCGTGAGAATCATAGATTCTTCCAATTTCTAAATTTTCATTGACTGCTACGAATGATTTTTGTTGTGTTTTATCTGTATTTTCTTTAACATCAATTACAGAATAACCGAACATATGTGGCGACCAAGTTGTATAATGTAATTGTTTATCAATTTTGTAACAATTTTGACCTGCTTGTCCTGTTTCAGGAGGACCGAACACACTCGATGTAGGGTCAGGGTCACCTGCGTTATAAAAATTACCAACTCTTTCTGCTGTGTGTAATTGTTCGAATTCAAATCTACCTTCAACATCATTGAATTTATAAACTGGATCATTAGCTCCTATGTAACATTGGCGAACAGTCTGAGCTCCTAAAAATGCTTGCTGACCGAAATATTGAACTGGGAAAAATCCTGAACTTGGGATAATCGCTGCATTTCCAAATGCGTTGAAATGCCAATCATATCCAATCAAAGAGTTTTGTGATATTGAACCATTATTCGCTGAAAAATATGATGAAGGTATTCCCCCTATTTTTTCTGTTGAAAATCCTATCGTATAAATTCCTCCAGCGACCCAATAATACTTAATAGCGAATCCATACACTAAATTTTCAAATGATGTTCCATCACTATTAGCTGATGTTAGATGTGATGAATTTTTATTATAAGCGACAAATAAAGGAACTGATGATTCATCCGCCACTGAACCATCAACCGCCGATACATTATACATATCGTTTCCAAGTGGATCGTATGTATATGACCCTGCTAAAGTTGATATTTTTGTAAGATCAAGATGAAGAAATCTTGCTTCTTCAGCAAATGATGCTGCTAACGATGAACTAGTTGGATTCACACTCGCTGAATAATTACTTTGGTCTCCAACATAAAAATTATCAGTGAATGGTGATTTTAATAATTCAGGATAAAGTTCTTGTGCTTCAAAGAAATCTTTGATTTTCAATAAATTTTCTTCAGTCCACTGAAGAGTAGTTCCAATGACTGCCGATGAAGCATTCGCTGTAAGTATTGTGTCTGAAATTCTAGCTCCCATAGGATTTCCCTCTAAACCTTCCCTATTTGGGAAATTTCTACCTGCTTCAACAATCTCAGGTCTTTTGAAACCAACATAAGCGTATGAATTTAAATATTGAGTCGCCATATTTCTCACATTCGTATTATCCATATTGGGGGGACCAGGCGCCTCATATGGAAGATAGTGATCATAATCAGCATTGAAATACTCACCATTAAATAATCCTTGAAAATTAATATAATTTGTTGCTGGGAATGCTCTGTTAGTCGCTGAATTTACATAAACACTCTGTCTATTACCAGTCCCGTCTGGGTCGATAAATACTGGATCTTCAGTTTCTGAAAGTTGATTAGTGATATCAGCGGCGACTGATGCTGGAGAATTGAAACCAACTGGAACTGATAATTTTATTTTCTTTTTTACTTTGATATATTCATGAAGAGCTGGATCTGAAACTGAAGTAGATGATTCCCATGATCCTGAAAATTTAGCATTTGTAAGATAATATGAAGAATTAGCATCTGTAGCAAAATGACTATTCCAAACGATGTATTTTTGTTTAAATAATGTGAATCTTGAATTATCATTTTTAATTTTATAAAATTCACAATCTTGACCTGAGGATGATTTTCCTGAATAAAGATACCAATCACCATTAAATCTATGTGAAGCGTTCTGAACAAAAGTGTTCGCCCCTACTGGATATCCATCAGGAACTTCCCAATATTTCTGTGATGTTGATAAATTCCAATAAATTGAACCTCCATGACCTGATTCTGATGCTGATGATGAAGCATTACCAAAATTTCGAGGTAATCCTATATAATTTTCACCGTTAGTATTTTTATAATATGAAATCACTAAATTAGCTTCATTATCATTTTCTTGTATGGTTTCTGTGACAGTTTCATTTTCTTCAATAACGAAACCTTCAGGTGTACTTTGTATCGCTCTTTCAGGTAGTCCTTCAATTAAAAATTCATCTGTTCCAATATATGATGTGTTTGTTTGTTGAGTATAGGAAATATTATATTGACCTAAATTTTTTCCAGCGAATTCAATAATACTACCACCAGCTCCTCGAGCGGCGATATGAGCTGATTGAATTGAAACTTGATCACCAATATCTAATGTAATTCCAGAACTAACTTGATTAGTGAATATCGCAGAGTTTGTGTTGGCGAGATTACTCGCTGAAAATTCAACACTCTGGCGACGATTACAATCTAATAAAATTGTTTGTGAATATGGGAAAGGCTGTCCGCTCATTATATTATGAATGGATTAAAAAATTTTTATTAATTAAATGAAATTTAGTTAGCGTAGCAAACCGATGCTTAAGCTAAAGCAGTGGTGACATATCCACCGCTGATAGTAGTCAGCTTAGCAAGTTCAAGCCAAGTTCTCTGAGTGTATGATCCACCATCATTATCAAGACCCTGATATTTGAAATAATATTCAATACCACGGCTATTAATACGCTCGTTTCTATTGAGACGGTAGGACAACCAGTTGAATCTACCAACAATACCCTGTTCATCTCCGCCATCACCAGTATCCTGAGTATATCCTTCAACTTGATCATTTGTCATTGCTACACCCTCAGCACAAAATTCCTCTCGAGTGACGAAGGGAACCATACCTTCCGCCTGAGCTGTATTGTGGAATTGGCGAGCTGGATTAGTAACATCAATAGGATATAAAAATTTATCATTGTATCGAACATTCACTGTAAGAGAACCATTTTGTTTCCCAGCTGCTGGAGCTTGACCGAACTGGTAGTGTGCCTCAGGAGAAATACTGTGATACTGATTGAGAATACTTGTGTCAGAAGCCGAATCAGCCTGGAGACCAGTGATAACTTTAGTCACGATACGACCAGCTCCTCCAAGATTTCTAATCTGAGTGGTTCCACTAGTGGAGGTAGCGGATACCGATAACTTGGAGTGTCTGTAATCGAAGTGATTGAAAGATATCTGATTATTAGCCTTTCTGTATGAATCCATAAGATCCTGAGGATAATAGATGTAATCAGCAATCATCTTAACTTGGTCGGTAACAACCGAAACAGTTTCAGTAGTAACACCGCTTCTTACATTTACACGCTGAGTATTGACTGGTTCAAAAGTTAGTTCAATCGAAACCTGCTCATTCATCATGTAGAGAGGAAGCTGAGTCTGTTTCAACATAGGGAACATATCACTAAGAGCTATCTGGAATACGGGAACATTCGCTATATCCGACCAATCGTGAATTTCTAGGTCAGCCTGCTCACCTGGACTATTACGAGCCGTAGAATAATCACGACCATTTTCAAGTCCGTATGTTGTAGCACGAGTATTATTATCAGCACCACCATTTGTATCAGTAGCATTGGAATATCTAAATTCGTGAGAAATACATTTTCCACTCTGAACCTGCTCTCGCTCTAACTGATGTTCGTTAGCAACAAACATATCTTTGTATGCGGATAAATAATTGTATCCATCTATCTCTTGGAGAGTCTTGGTTCCAACCTTGAGAGCACAGCGAGAAATCAAACTCTGGACACCAATATTGAGAGGGAAAAATCTACGAGAGGTATCAGCGGTACACTGAGCCGCTAATGTTATTTTCGAATGTGAATGTAAAATACCTTTATTTAAAAGAACAAATCGACAGAAAGAATCACTAACTACGACTGGGTCGAGGACCGAAGTTTCGACATCAGTGACAGTTGTGGTATCCATCGGAGATACTCTTAGAAGGTCAGGGACATTTGGAGGGACTGGCTCACGCTCAACCATAGTCTCTGGAATATCTTGTTTGTCGGCAGCATTTGGGTCACCCATCTCAGAATTCATATTGTTATAATATGAGTAAGTAAAAAAAAATAAATAAAAAAATTATTTTTAAACCAAAGCCATCAAAACATCATTATCTTGATAACCTTTCAAATAACTGAATTGATAATTTGGATTAATATCTAATAGTTTATTTTTCAATGTATCTTCAAAAGTTCTGCTATCATAACGATTATCCCCCCAAACACAAGACCTAATAATTCGAACATCATCAATTAAAATTGTGTGATCTTTTCTTTTCAAACCGCTAATCGCATCTAACTCTTCTACTAAAGGACAACCATGTCCGCTACCGTGCGAATCTAAAAAAAACAATATTCTATCATCTTCTTTCAAATCTAAATCAGCTAGATAATTTTTTAAATTTTTGCTATCACCGTGAAACAATTTTAATTTATTATTATCAATTTCTACTTGAAACTTTTTTGTAGCGATATCTATGAAATTTTCATTTATTTCAACTGAACAACATTTATCAAAATTTTTTGTGAGAGCCTTACATAGTGAAGTTTCTTCAGCAACTACATTCCATAGTCCAGTTTCGAAATAAATATTACAATCACCCTTAACTTCGTCAATTTCAAATTCAATAGGCATTTATAATATCTCATTTATTTTAATTTTTTGGAAATGAACTTAGCTCATTACCTGAAGACCCTGAGGACCATATACTAAAGTATTTTTAGCGTGTACGAACACGAAGAACGACTGTGGAGAGTCGGTCGTAAGATTCAAGGACATATTAATTCCAAAGTTCACATTGGAAAAATCAACTCCTTGGTCGGAAATGTTATCCATCGAGACACCGATACCAAATCCACATCCACCATCAGCGAAGTCTTTATCAAATCGAGCATCATCCGATAATCTTACATTCTGAGGATTGAGCGAAGTTCTAGCGATACCACCGAACTTCTCAATAGCGTTCATGTAATGTTCTACAATCTGTGGGCTGACAGTCTTGTTCGAAGCATTCTCACGCTGGAGAGGATTGATATTGAAATCAATCGGGAACTTAACACCATTCCTCGTGAAAAATAGTTCAGTAATATCAGCGGAACTTCCATCGGTATTAGTTGGATACAGAGTCGCTAAACCATCATACAATACATTGTTAATATGACTGGAAGGAACAACATTTGCGAATACACCAAGAACTCTCGATAGACCCAGCTGGAAATTGATAATACCATTTCCTGAATTAATAGTTTGATAATACGAAGAGATCGAATTGTATTCGTAAGTTCCAGATGGTCTACTCTTAAATTTCTGAGTCGTAGCATCATCGAGTTCCATAAGTTCAGCAACAAGCGATACATCCTTGAACTGGTAAAAGGAATCAGTGTATGAAGCTGAATCACTATCACCACTTGTATGGAAAACCTGTGTATCAGGAGCCAAATGAAGCTCAACTATGATTCCACCAACTGCCTCGGGCATAAGAGGGATTGGGTCACCGCCGTTGAAAAGACCGCAAGGGAGAGTCATACAGAAATGATTTTGGGTCGAGGAGCTAGAAGGAATATTAACAACAGATTGCTGCTGAGCTTCATAATTTGGAAGGATGAGTGCCGATTCATATAAATGTCCCATACAATCCTGTCTGGAAGTTGTCACAGGAAGATACGAAGCAAGGAATCGATTGTAATGTCTGATGCTTTCTATGGTCTGACCAGTCTTCTGAGATTTAATGGTGAGTGTATCGATACACGAATAAACACCAAGTTTCTCACTCATAGCGAGATTAGAAACATCACTAGAACTGGAAGAACCCGAGCTCAGCAATGCTCTGAATTTACCAGTGAATCGAATAGACTGACCGAGAAGAAGGCGGTCTTGTTCACCTATGATGAATTGAATAACAGGATTACCATCACGGAAAGATATCTCGCCATTCGATGTAACATTCGAAGGAACGATTTCAGTATTAATATTGGAAGTACTCATTGTTTATAATATGAGTAATTAAAAAAAATAATATTAAAAATTTAAAATTATGATATTTCTATCTTTTTAGCGTAGCATGCTTAGCTTATCTCATTACCGTTAATCCCCCATTTTTAATTTCTAAGCGTCGGAGATGACTTACATAATTATTCCATAACTTGGGTTTGGTCTGATTGTCTCCAGTGTATTCAACCTGTAAATTAAAGTCTTTGCCTCTTGCATCATAGACAGCGTTCCTTCCGAGAGAAAGTGCGCGACCTATGAAGAAGTTGGAACGGAAACTCAAGAAGGAAAGCGGCTCGATGTCAGCCATAGCAAGTGCCTTCTCAGCCTCGATACACCACTGCTGAGAGATACTGTTCTTAGCAGCAATCTTAGATGTGTCAACCTTCCTTGAAGGATTAATCTTACCATCATAGATAAACTGATAATCTTGAAGGTTATCACAAATACCAACGAGACCACTACGGCTGCTACGATTCGCGCTATCAATCGAGTCAGTGTATTCGAGATATGTGGTCGAGGCGGACATACTCTGTATCGCTGAATAACTTGTAGCATCCGTTGGAACACACAGAATAGAAGTTGCTCTGCTCTCAATCAATGGTAATCTAATATTTGCGACATTATCACTTGATAATTGAGAGTATCGATAATTAGTGAAGGAACGATAATCATAGTTAATCGTTCCACCTTCCTTCATCATATTCATCATAGATGCTTCATAACCTGCGGGGACTTCAATTTGTTTGACAATCATTTCAACATTCTTGACAGTATAGGTTGGATCATACGATGATATACTTGCGTTATCTTGAAGATTAGCGGAGACTACAACATAATCAACAGTTGAGTATGATGCTCCAATGGATTCGCCTGCGTTATTTGTCATATTATCGTGAGTGGTAATTTTAATTTTACTGGTTCCAACTGTAGCTCCCGTGACCTGCTCAATCTGTGATATAGTTCCTACAGATGATATTGAAGCGGATAGATTATCTACCGCACAGACTTGAATTTTTTCACCAACAACAAAGGGACAAACTTGAGTCGAAGTCATATTATTATCACGAGTCAGGAAAAGAGTATCGGTGGTTCCACTATCAGTCCAAGAACCACTTGAGCCGTTTTGCGCATCAGAACCGTTGATAGAATGGAATATAGGATTTAGTTTTAGATGGCGATTACGATTGGTGCTGTCTAATGTTCGGAACACACGCTTCGAATCCTGTAGTAAAATTTCAATGAAAAGACCATCCGTGAGGAGTGCTGGGAATACTGCTTCATTGCGGAAAAGACCAGTATTTAGATGAAGTTCACCTGTGGCGACATGGAAATCATAGTCAACATCAGTAGTGGCGAAACTTGTGCTGAGAACACTGTTTACATCTTCAACCTTGGTGAAGTATGGATTCGAGAAACAATTACCTTGCTGAGATTTTAGGGAACCACGAGTGGAACGACACGCTGGGTCATAGGTTGTTGAACCATCAGTCAGAGATCGCTTGGCTCTTAAATTATCATTTGTTTCATAATCAAACCGCAAAGCAGTTAAAATATCATAACCCTCAATCTCCTCTAAAAGAGCAGTCTTACGACCTGAGAAAATACGAATAGACCGAATTAGTGAGTGTAAACCAGTCTGAGCGTCGAGCTGAACACGAGTAGCACCATTTGACACATCAACAGTTGGAATCGCTAATGAAACATTCATCTTTAGTTTCGACTGGGATAAATCTATAAATTTGCTAGTGGGTGGAATATATAAATCAATTTTACCATTTGGTCTGTATTCAAGACCATTCTCGGAAGGAACAGAGACTTCGGTTTGACCGACTTGGATTTTATCAGCAGATTTGAAAAACTGGGACATATTTTATAATATGAGACAGTAAAAAAATTTAAATTAATTAAAATTAAAAGATATTTAACTTCCTGTGATTTGTTGTTTCGCTGTAATTGGAGCAGAGGCTACGAGTCCCATAGCAGAAAAAGCAGGTGAAACTTTAGTCGCTGTTAGACTCGGAGGTTTAGGATCAGCAGCATCTTTCTTCTTTTGTTCTATATCATTTTTAATTGAATCATACGCATCAAATATACCACCAATCGCTCCTAACGCACCACCTACAAGTTCAAGCGGTGGAAAGACTGTTCCAACAACATCAGCGACCGCTCCCACAGATTGTAATGTGTCACCAAACGCAGCCGTTTTATCTTCACCAGCGAAGAAACTTGAACCATTCAACATATTAGAAATACCTTCACCAATATCAACGAATCCACCTATATCACCAAGAGCTTTCCCTCCAAGTTCAGAAGCTACCGTGAGACCAGCCTCGGACACAGCACCACCAGCGACCTTTTTGAGACCAGCTTTAAGTAGACCAGTTCCAAGACCTGAACTTTCAATCTCTTCACTCGCAGCCGCAGCCGCATTTTTACCTGCATCATCGACGGCATCTTCGGCGGCAGTCGTGACCACACCTTCAGCATTTGTTTCAGTAGGTTTCATAGCTTCCTGAGCCTTTTTAACAGGCATCTCACCTAAACGATTAATAGTTTTTGAAATCGTACTTGTTCTTTCAGCGATAGAATCACCAGCATATTTCATTAATCCAGCACCGATACCACCAGCCTCAGCAGCCGCCTTATCTATTTTAGCTCCTTCTTGTATTAATCCAACTGTTGTGCTGATCACACCTTTTCCATCACTGATACCATAGAACGCTCCATCTTCTTCTTCTTTAGTTTTATCAGTCGATCTTTTACCTGGAGCATTTTTTAAATCATTATTATATTTTTGTGTGAGAATATCATTATGATTTTTGATAGCATCATTATAATTATTAATCCTAGCAGAAAATTGATTACCAGCAGATATAGCAGATTCGTAACCGTACAGATTAGACATTTTATATAAGTGTGTTTTATTTTTATTTTTATTAACTGATAATAAAATAAATGAAAGACAAATATCAACAAGCAAGTTCACTACTCGATGAGAATGAATATTTACATATGAAGAATGAGATGTTAGAAAAAGAATTACACGAACAACTTGAATTAGTCACTTTCCTCAGGCAGATCATCGGGCAATTTGTTATCAACTTTTCCCGAAAAAAGTAATTGGTCACCATTTGCTATTTGTTCTTCGAAATTTCTAAATGCTCTTGCTGGATTACTCTGTAAATCTAAATAAAGGAAATCATATCTTTGTTCTGTTGCTTTATGATAAATTTTTCTAAACTTTTCATCTCCACCAAACATACCTGAGTATTCGGCGGAAATTTTATCTAATTCAGATAAATTTTGAAGATTCCCACAAATAAATGAATTGGTATTATTTCGAATTGTTGGTCCGACTGCTTTGAAACTTTGAACTGATATTGCTAAAAGACCAACTCCATAATGTCTAGATCTTGTGACTAAATGATTTAAATAACTATTCCTTTTCACTGAACCGAGAATATCATCAAAAATCATAGCAATGAATGGTCTGTCATCATCTTCAAAAGACTTCTGCTGCTCGATGATTCCAGCCAGAACATTATCATCATATCCAGTATAGCAATCACAGGCTTTACGCAGAAATCTACTAGTAACATCTTGGTCGATTGTATTACTCATAATTGTAGTATTATCAAATGCTCCTTTGTAAAATTCATCTCTCAACATAAGATTAGAGAGAATGGTCGATTTTCCAGACTTTGTGGGCATCACAAGCGTCATAATTGTAGGTAGTTCAGGGAGATTTGGATGACATATTTTTCTAGGTTTTTCCTTTGGAGGTTCTTTTACAGGAAATATCTGTGGTGGTTTAGATTCCATTTATTATAATAGTTAGATTTTAAAAAAATTTAACTAAATAAACTTCGCTAAGAGAACAAGCTACGCCACGGGTCAATTTGTCTTTGCTGAGGTTGAATGGCTCTTTGAAGAGTTGCTCGCATTTTTTCTTCTTCCCTTTGCTTAGCTTCTCGAGCTCTTTTTTCTTTTTTTTCTTGTTTCCTCAAAGTATCATACTGAGTAATCGCTGATAATACAGCATTGTCTAAATCTTCTTTGGTGAATCCATTTTGCTGAACTACTCTTTGGGGAGGAGGATTATTGATTAATTCTTGCTGCTTTTTTTGTTCTTCTAATTCTTTAGCTTCTTCTTTCTTCTTTTTTTCTAATATTTTCTTTTCTGCTTTTTCAATGACTGCTTCTTCTTTTTCTTTGATTTTTCTCTCCTTCTCAGCCTTACGCTTTTCAATCGCAATTTGTCGAATTCTTG
>Ga0255759_10005461_pt1 | contig 10865 bp, 12 predicted proteins | sample 101ome_20_FD_179959 | JGI IMG/M metagenome (GOLD analysis project Ga0255759, IMG submission 179959) | Coastal salt marsh microbial communities from the Groves Creek Marsh, Skidaway Island, Georgia - 101404AT metaG (version 2) | ecosystem: Environmental > Aquatic > Marine > Intertidal zone >...
AATACGGGCAAAGCCGGTAAGTAGACGGCTGTAGATAGCCCTGAGCGTTACTTGGCATGATCGACCTGGAACCTGTTTAACGAATACGGGTAAAGTCGTTAAGTAGACGGCTGTAGATAGCCCTGAGCGTTACTTGGCATGATCGACCTGGAACCTGTTTAACGAATACGGGTAAAGCCGTTAATTAGACAGTTGTAAAAAAACCATGGATAAAGAAACTGAAGATTTGCTGGTCGGGCTGGAAGAGAAAATTGCGTTCCAGGAAGACACGATTCAGAAGCTTGATGAAGCGATGGCGAGCCAGCAGAAGCAGTTGCTGGACGCGGAGCTCAAGATCAAGCTTTTGTTCGAGCAGTTGAAGAAACTTGAATCCAACCTGCCGGAAGCGCCGCAGGACGAGAAACCGCCTCATTACTGATCCGTCAGGGTCGATCATCCTCAGAAGGAGACGCACAATGAAAGCTGTACAGGTTGCTGGCGATAGCCTCGAATGGACTGATTTTGATGAGCCGGTGCTGCAGGGCAACGAAGTCCTGATCAAGGTAGCGGCAACGGCGATCAACCGGGCAGACCTGATGCAACGTCGTGGATACTATCCACCACCACCCGGTGCGTCCCCGATCATGGGACTCGAATGCGCGGGGGAAGTCGTTGCGACGAGCGAAAGTGCAACGCGCTACCGTGTTGGCGACAAGGTCTGCGCGCTGCTGGCCGGGGGCGGCTACGCGGAACTGGCTGCGGTCGATGAGGGCAGCGTTCTGCCCTTACCAGAGGGGCTCACACCCGTCCAGGCCGCGGCATTGCCGGAAGTGTTCGCGACAGCCTGGCTCAATATCTTTATGGAGGCCGGACTTAAGCCTGGCGAGAAAGTGATGATCCATGCCGGTGCCAGCGGTGTCGGCACTGCTGCCATCCAACTTTGCCGTGCATTCGGTTCAGAGTGTTTTGTCACCGTGGGCTCAGCGGACAAGCTCGACGCGTGTCTTCGTCTCGGGGCGACCGCAGGCAGTAACCGTCATGATGGTCCATTTGCTGAAGCGGCGCGGGCTTTTGCGGGAGAAACCGGTGTCGATGTCGTTCTGGACCCCGTCGGTGCAGGCTATCTCGCTGAAAATATCCAAATGCTGGGTATCGGTGGACGCCTGGTTTTAATCGGTCTGATGGGTGGCGCCAAAACCGAGATTGATCTCGCGCAGTTGATGATTAAGCGCGCGCGGGTCATTGGTTCGACTTTGCGACCCAGGACGCTGGGTCAGAAAGCTGCGGTAATGTCAGAACTGGAAGAGCTGGTCTGGCCCAAGTTGGCAGCCGGTGAAATCAAGCCGATTATCGAACAATGCTTCCCCATAGAAGAAGTGTCCGCAGCACACGATCTCGTGGCGTCAGATACCACGATTGGAAAGGTGATCTTGGAAGTCGATTAAACTTCGGCGACATCTTCTGCCTGGAAGCCCTTATCCGTCTCGGAAATATCGAACTCGACCCTGGCACCTTGTCTCAGGGTTCTGAACCCTTCGCCCCGGATTGAACGGTAGTGTACGAACACATCGTCGCCCTGTTCCCGTTCAATAAAGCCGTACCCCTTGGCGTCATTGAACCACTTGACGGTTCCGGAATGTCTCTCCGACATGGCCGTGTTACCTCTCTCATCATTCATGGCACGCTCGGCAGCGTGCAAAAGAATAAAACCATAAATCTACGATTCATGTCCAAGAAATTTGGCGGGGGGATTTTGCACTGCATCATCAGACGCAGTGATGTCACATTGACGCGACGCTGTCTCTCTGCTGCTGCAGCTTCTCGAGTGCGGACTCGAGCTCGACAAGTTTGTCGCGCTCTTTCTGCACGACATCGGCTGGCGCCTTGTCGACAAAACTGGGGTTGCCCAGCTTACCGGCAGTACGCTCCTTGTCCCTGGATTTCCTCTCGAGGTCCTTGTCCAGCCTTGCCAGTTCAGCTTCCTTGTCAATCAGGCCTGCCATAGGGACGAGTAATTCCATTTCGTCGATAATGCCAGTGGCGGCAAGCGGCTTTTCATCGTCGGGCCCAAGCCAGGTCATTTGCTCAGGTCTGATCAGGGACTTGAGCAGCGACTCGAACCTGTCGACGCGTGCCCGGTCCTCAGCAGAACCGTTAGCGAACATCACTGGAATTTCCCTGGCGGGTGAGATGTCCATTTCTCCACGAATGTTCCTTACCGCGGAGACAACTTTCTTCAACCAGGTTATGTCGGCCTGTGCTTCGGTATTGATGAGGTCATCGTTTGCGACGGGGTAGGCTTGCGTCATGATGGTTTCAGAATCGGTACGGACGCAGACTGGCAGTCGCTGCCAGAGTTCCTCTGTCAGGAACGGCAGGAACGGGTGAGTCAGGCGCAGCGTCGATTCAAGGACATTCGCCAGCGTTTGACGTGTGCCGCGACGTATCGCTGCAGGGGTATCGGCATCGTTAAGGGTGGGCTTGCTGAGCTCAAGGTACCAGTCGCAAAACTCATCCCAGACAAACTCATAAATGGCCTTGGCGGCGAGGTCAAACCGGTAGGTTTCCATCGCCAGCGTCACAGCGGCGGTGACATGCTGAAATTCAGAAATAATCCACTCATCGACCGGGGTGAGTTCGACATCCGCTGCTGTCAGATCGTCTTCCTGGCCATCAATATGCATGCGACCAAAACTCGCAGCATTCCAAAGCTTGTTGCAGAAGTTCCGGTAGCCTTCGACCCGTTTCATGTCGAAGCGAACCGTGCGGGTGCGCGAGGCGATGGCATAGAAAGTAAACCGAAGCGGGTCGGTGCCATAGGCCATGATGCCGTCGGGGTACTCCTTGCGCGTCGCCTTCTCAATGCGCTGTGCCATTCTCGGCTGCATCATGTTGGCGGTGCGCTTGGCCACAAGGTCGTCCAGTGATATGCCGTCAACGATGTCGAGCGGGTCGAGTCCATTGCCTTTCGATTTGGACATCTTCTGCCCTTCTGCATCGGTAACCAGGCCATGGATGTAAACCTTGTGAAACGGGACCTCGCCGATGAACCTGAGAGTCATCATGATCATCCGTGAAACCCACAGGCTGATAATGTCGTGACCCGTTACCATGATGTCGGTGGAGTGGAAGGTTTCCAGTTCCGGCGTCTGGTCCGGCCAGCCCAGGGTTGAGAACGTCCACAATGCAGATGAGAACCAGGTGTCGAGGACGTCGGGGTCCTGCGACAGTGTTAGGGTCTCGTCGAGTTCGTATTTTTGCCTGACTTCAGCTTCGCTGCGGCCAACGTAGATATTGCCCTCTGCATCGTACCAGGCGGGAATCCTGTGGCCCCACCAGAGCTGGCGGCTGATGCACCAGTCTTCGATATTACGCATCCAGGCAAAGTAGATGTTCTCGGCATTCTTCGGAATAAATTCGATGTCACCGTCTTCTACCGCCTTAATGGCAGGTTCGGCCAGCGGTTTGATATCGACGAACCACTGGTCGGAAAGGAACGGTTCAACCACCACGCCGGTGCGCTCACCCCTGGGCACTGCCAGTGTGTGATCATCAATCTTTTCGAGCAGACCTAGTGCCTCAAGGTCCTCCAGCACGGCTTTGCGTGCCTCGAAGCGATCAAGGCCCTGGTACTTGGCCGGCGCGTTCTCATTGATGCGAGCCTCATCCGTCAGGATATTGATGATCTCGAGGTCGTGCCGGCGCCCCATATCGTAATCGTTGAAATCATGCGCGGGGGTGATCTTGACGCAACCTGTGCCGAATTTCATGTCAACATAGTGATCAGCAATGATCGGTACGCGCCGGTCCGTCAGGGGCAGAATAATCTCCTTGCCGATCAGGTGTTTGTAGCGCTCATCGTCGGGGTGCACGGCAACGGCCGTATCGCCCAGCATGGTTTCGGGTCGGGTGGTCGCGACCACCAGGTGCTCTTCCGGGTTGTCGGCCAGCGGGTAGCGGAAATGCCAGAGGTGACCGGCTTCTTCTTCGGACACCACCTCAAGATCAGAAATGGAGGTCTTCAGCTGCGGATCCCAGTTGACGAGGCGCTTGCCGCGATAGATCAGGCCTTCATCGTAGAGTCGGACAAAGACTTCGAGGACAGCGCGAGACAGGCCCTCGTCCATCGTGAACCTTTCAGTTTCCCAGTGCAGTGAGGCACCGAGGCGGCGCAGCTGCTGCGAGATGGTATTGCCTGATTGCTCCTTCCAGTCCCACACTTTTTCAACGAAGGCTTCTCGACCAAGGTCCATCGGCTTGATGTCCTGCGCCGCGAGTTGCTCGGTGACAACCATCTGAGTCGAGATGCCGGCATGGTCGGTACCCATCTGCCAGAGCGTGTTGTGACCCTGCATGCGTTTGTAGCGAATCAGGGCGTCGACCAGGCTGTGCTGGAACGCGTGCCCCATGTGCAGCGTGCCGGTGACATTCGGTGGCGGGATGGCGATGCTGAATGCTTCGCCCTTGCCGGAGGGAGCAAAGTAGTTATTTGCTTCCCATTTTTCGTACCAGGCCTGTTCGATGTCCTGTGGCGAATACTTCGTCATGGGGGTCGTGCGAGGAAAATGAGTCGCGATTATACAGGAAAATTTTCCATCGACGTCTACTCAGCGGCATTGCCCGCCGAGTCTGATCAGGTCCCAATGATGTCTTGTTACGTACCGCTGAGGGCTCTTCTCTTCAGCGATTAGTCGGGTTTGCCCAACGTCTCAAGAATGCCGTCGAGTTCGCGGGTGAGTTCTTCCCGCAGTTCGTTGTCTGGGCGGGTCATCGCAGGGCTAGCGGGCTCTGCGTCAAGGGTGGCTTCGAGTGTGGTCTCGAAGTCGGGAATGTCATCGAGACCTTCTGGTTCAACATCGACGTCGCCAAACAGGTCGATAGTGTCAGGGTCTGAGTGGGGTGAATATGTCGCTTTCCTGGTGGCGGCCCCGCGTTTAGGTTTCGACGGGGGTCGGAGTGCCAGAGACTCGTCAAAGACAAGGTCGTCGATCAGCGGAATCTGAATGGTCTCTCTGTTTTCTTCTTCGTCCAAAAGCCGAGACTCAATTTATGTTGTGATAATCCAGTTTGTAGCCTCGCTGCTTATAGTAGGCGTAATTATCACGAGCAGCTTTACGTCTATTTTCATCATGAGGCACCACTTCTGCAACCCGGTCGAAGCGTGAAAAAAAGTCCGGCACGGCACCAGAGAGGTTGATCAGGACCTCCTGGTGCTCGCTGGGCTCGTGGTCATGGCCAATCTTGACCGGTGCTTCAATATCAACGGAGTGCAGGGCGTGGGGGATGAAAGAATCCTCACGGAATACCCAGAGGTGGTCGTCCAGTTCCTCGGCCTGCCGGGCACTGCCGGTATGCACGTAGATGCGATGCCCGGCCCGATACACCTTGTCGATCAGGCGGCAGGCGAAGGTCTGCTCGTCACCGCTGATCTGGTAGAAGTCGATCTTGGTCATGACTGCCGGCGTTATTCCGATGCAGCGACCTGGTTGTTCAGATACTGAACCAGCAGCCCAACCGGTCTGCCGGTCGAACCCTTGGCAGGGCCGCTGCCTTTGAAGGCGGTACCGGCAACATCCAGATGGGCCCAACGGTATTTCTTGGTGTAACGAGCGAGGAAACAGGCTGCCGTGATACTGCCGGCCTCACGCCCACCGATATTCGCCATGTCAGCAAATGCCGTATTCAACTGGGCCTGGTATTCCTCCCACAGCGGCATGCGCCAGACCCGGTCGAGGCACTCTTCGCCAGCCTGTGTCAGATCTTCGGCGACGCCGTCGTCATTGGCATACATGGCGCTGGCGTGGGAACCGAGAGCAATGATGCAGGCACCTGTCAGGGTAGCGATATCGACAACGGTGGCTGGGTTGTACTGATCGATGTAGGTGAGTGCATCACACAGTACCAGGCGCCCCTCGGCGTCGGTGTTAAGAATTTCAACAGTCTGGCCCGACATGGTCTTGACGATATCGCCGGGGCGGGAGGCATCGCCTGATGGCATGTTCTCTGCGGCAGCGACGACACCAATCACATTGGCCTCGAGGCCTTGCTCGGCGACAGCCACCATGGCGCCAAAAACGCTGGCTGCACCACACATGTCATAGATCATTTCATGCATGCCAGCACCGGGTTTGAGCGAGATGCCGCCGGTATCAAACGTGATGCCCTTGCCGACCAGCACGTGTGGTGCGTCCTTCTTGTTACCGCCGTTATACTTCATGATGATCAGTTTGCCGGGCTGGTCGCTGCCGCGGCTGACAGACATGAAAGCCCCCATGCCGAGTTTTTCCATTTCCTTTTCGTTGATGATCTTCGTGGTGATCGAGTCGTACTGGTCCGCCAGGGCCTTGGCCTGGTCGGCGAGGTAGCTGGGGTGGCAGACGTTGCCAGGTGTGTTGCCGAGATCCTTGGCAATCTTCATACCGCTGGCGAGGGCGGCGCCACGGTTGATGCCGGCTTCCGCCTCAGCTTGGTCGTTTTTCTCGCTGACGAAGAATTCGATGGTCTCCAGTGGTACGCCATTCTCTGGCGGTTTGCCCCTGAATTCGGTAAACGTGTAGAGGCCGGCCTCGAACATTTCGACGAGTTTCGCCGCTTTCCAGCCCAGATCTTTGCCAGGCACCTCAACTTCAAGCAGGCAGCAGACGCTGGTTTTACTGCCGAGACCCTTCAACCGGTTAATCACGGTGCGGCCAATGCCAGCATACCGGGCAGCTTCCATTGTCTCGGGGTTGCCGAGACCGACAAGCAGCACACGGATGGCACTGATGTTGGGAACGTCATGCAGCAGCTGGGTCTGGTTAGCCTTGCCCTTAATGTCGCCGCGCTTGATGATCTTCTTCAGGTAGCCTTTGCTTTCCTTGTCCAGCTGTTTGCCGGTTTCTGTGAGACTGCCATCGTCGTAAATGCCGACAACGGTGCACTGTGATCTCGCCTTCGCAGCGTTACCAGATCGTGTGCCATACTTCATAGTGACTCCTGAGGAATGTGAAACGGTGCTATGCGGCGTAATATAACGTTTCTGCTGAGATGGGTCACTTGAACAGGATGAACCTTTGATAATTTTCCGCTATTTTTCCCGAGAAATTCTTTCGACCATGTGCATGGTCGCGGCGATTGTGCTCGTGATCTCTGTGGGATGGCGCTTCAGTGGATATTTGAACGAAGCTGCTGCCGGTCTTATGAGCAAAGAAGTACTGTTTGTCCTGATGGCGTACCGGCTACCCGGTTTTCTTGAGTTGATCATCCCGGTCAGTTTTTTCCTCGCCATCATGCTGACCTACGGCCGGCTCTACGTTGACCATGAAATGATCGTGCTCCAGGCCTGCGGGATGAGCGCGAGACAGCTGGTGACGATGACCCTGGGAATGGCGAGTGTCGTTATGCTGCTCACCGGTGGTATTTCGCTCTGGTTAAAACCCCTGGGTGAACGCCAGGTCGAGCGCCTGCTGCAGGAACAGGAAAACCTGACCGAATTCGATACGCTGGTGCCAGGCACATTCCAGACCTTGAGTTCCGGTAACCGGGTGACTTACACCGAAGAGGTTACGGCTGATGGAGAGCTCGCAAATGTGTTTATCAATGAGTACCGGGACTTTGCGCCAGGCCGTACGCGTGGTTCGGCGACGGTAATCGCCGAGTCGGGAAAGACTGAACTCGATGACCTGGGGCGGCGCTTTCTCGTGCTGAATAACGGCACCCGTTACCAGGGGCGGCCGGGCGGTAAAGACTACCAGGTCATTACCTACGAAGAGTACGGCCAGTTGGTGGAGAAGGGCGATCGTGTCGAAAAGGAGCGGCGTCTGAGTGCGATTCCTACCCGGGATCTCCTCGGTAACCCTGATCCGGGCTTTGCCTCTGAGCTGCACTGGCGGATCTCGATGCTGTTGATGATTCCTGTGATCGCGCTGCTGGCGGTGCCCCTGTCCCAGGTGAATCCGCGGCAGGGGCGGTTTACCCGCCTGGTCCCGGCGCTGATCCTCTGCTTTCTTTACATTGTTGCACTGTCGGCGGCGAGATCAGGGATCGAACGGGGCGATCTGCCGCAGCAAGTTGGGCTCTGGTGGGTGCACGGTATTTTCATCATGGTCAGCTGGCTGGCCTGGCACTTTGAGGCGATCAGCGAATTCATCAGTGGTCTGAAACCGTCGAGAATGCGCTGAATCAGCGTGAGTAAGGGTCCTTGCCGAGATAAAGGACGCGGGTACCGGAAGCACGGTCATGCCAGGAGAGGCGGTCAGGGTCGAACAGGATCCAGATAAAACCGAGCCCCATCAGGGCGAGCGAGAACGTCGCGAAGAAGTAGCGAACGGCGCACTCACCGTAGCTTAAGGTTTCTCCATGGTCGTTGACGGTTCTGATTTTCCAGACCTGCATCCCCAGGGTCTGCCCTTTCAGGCGCCAGAAGTAGGTGTAAAACAGGCCAACCTGGAGGTACACCAGGGCCTGGAAAATGGGTCCCTCAAACGTGCGCTCGGTCACCATGAAGATCGCCACCCACGGGATGAATACCCAGGCGAACAGCAGCAGCAAGTCATATAGAATGGCGGCAAGACGTCGCCACAGACTGGCGGGGACGGGAGTCTCGTTGGGGGATTCCTGCATAGGGATATTTTATCATGATGCGAATATTTTCAGGCCTCGCATTGGGCCTGTTGTTTCAGGTGCCAGCAGCAGCTGAAACCTTTGATGCTTATCTTGAGCGTGTCAAATCGAGGGCGCTGGCCGAAGGTATTGCAGCGACAACCGTGGACATGGCATTCCTCGATCTTCAGCCGGATGAGCGGGTGATTGGCTTCGACCGTCGCCAGCCAGAGTTTGTGCAGACCTTTGATCAATATCTCGAGGCACGGGTAACGGAGTATCGTCGAACGAAAGGCGTTGAGCTTTTCAATCGGCACAGAGATATCCTTGTCCGCATCGGCGCTGAGTACAAGGTTGACCCGGAGTACCTGGTGGCGTTCTGGGGGCTTGAGACCAACTTTGGTCAGTACCAGGGCAAGTACAGTATCGTCCGTTCGCTGGCGACGCTGGGTCATGACCCGCGCCGCTCGACCTTTTTTACCGGTGAGCTGATTAATGCACTGCGGATTCTCGACGAAGGGCACATCAGCCTCGAAAAGTTCGTTGGGGCCTGGGCAGGTGCCATGGGCCAGGCCCAGTTCATGCCGAGCAGTTTCCTGAATTTCGCCCAGGACTTCGATGGCGATGGCCGCAAAAATATCTGGGCGTCTGAGGCAGACGTCTTCGCTTCAATAGCGAACTACCTTGCCCTTGCGGGCTGGAAGCCTGGTGCTGGCTGGGGCACTTCAGTCAGCGGGCTTGACGTCGACTGGCCGAGCCTGAAAGACCCTGAGCCGGAGGCCCGCTGTCGAGCACTCAGGCACCACTCAATGAAAAAGCCCCTGTCTGAATGGCAGCAGCTCGGGCTTACCGCCGCGGGTCTGCGTGACGGCCAGGATTATGCCTTGTTTCTGAAATCTGATGCGGCTGCTGAAGGGTATCTTGTGGGTGGAAACTTTCGTGCGATCCTGAGTTATAACTGCGCGAACAAGTACGCCGTCTCGGTTGGCCTGCTGGCGGACTGGATCAGGTCTCAGTCATAAAGCTGGCTTCAGCTTCCGCAACGATTTCATCGTTGTCGTCGCGGATCATGACGCCACGCATGTGGGTGAGGCGCGCTTTCTGTTTCAGGCAGTGACCTTCGAGCCTGACCGTCGTGCCGATGGGCAGAGCCTGGCGGTAGCGCAGGTCACATTTGGCAGTAAAGGCCTTGAATCCCTGCAGAAACAGCCAGTTGGCCATGACGTCGTCGAGCGCGCTGAAAATCAGGCCACCGTGTGTCACGCCATCGTAGCCACAGTGGTTGCTGCCTGGTGTAAAAGTACTGCGACAGATACCGCCGTCCATTTGGAAGTGGAGCTGCAGGCCGATGGGGTTCTCAGGTCCGCAGACGAAACAATTATTTGCGTTGGTACCCATGTCGCTTGCCGTCAGGCCGTGCTGAATATCGAGCGGATTAGCGGCAGGTCAAGCAGTATGTCCCAGTATGATTTTCGATAGTTCTGGGGTGGGATATTGTCCTTAATCTGCTCATGCAGCGCGGGCAGCTCTGACCAGTGCAGGCCCTGCTTGTGATGATGGGCAGTGTGATAGCCGAGATTGCCGGTGACGAGATTGAAGACGGGGTTCATGTTGTTGTAGCAGGCGGTGAAATCATCCTCCATCGGCAGCCCCGCATGGTGATCGTAAGTTGCCCAGGCCGTAATAAACATGCCGACGATCATGGGGATGAGAAAGAGCATCAGACCCTGCATAGGCTTGTAGATCACAAGTGTTGCCACAAGCAATGCCGTGATAGCGGTGTAGATCAGGTGTGTCCGCAGATGCCTGGGGTAGCGTTTGCCGACCTGAAAGCCCCGGAAGTATGACGTGGCGGCAACATTCCAGGTGTATTCCCACTCGCCCATCTGGCTGCCGTCCTGGCGCTGCCAGCGGCTCTCGTCGATCTTCTGGTCGAGATAGTTGTGATGATGGCCGAACACGTGGTGCAGCAGCCACAGGTTTGTGGTCGTGCCGGTATGCAGGGCGTAACTCTGCTCCAGCAGTCGATTCAGCGGTGTCCAGTTGAAGGTTTTGGTGTGCTGATGATGATGATTCCAGGCGCAGATGCAGCCTTTCGGAATGATCATAACGACGAAATAGGCCAGCAACAGCCAGAAGTTGTCGACGGTGAAATAAAGAATGAAATCGAGGGCAGTCAATGCAAAAAAGATGAGGACGGGAATCCTGTCAGCGGAATAACGAAACACTTATCTGGGCTCAGTTACTGCAAATTCGCGGGCAGTGTAACACGGCTGTTTCACACTTAAAGGTCCTATCCGGCTGCT
>Ga0255759_10005476_pt1 | contig 10851 bp, 8 predicted proteins | sample 101ome_20_FD_179959 | JGI IMG/M metagenome (GOLD analysis project Ga0255759, IMG submission 179959) | Coastal salt marsh microbial communities from the Groves Creek Marsh, Skidaway Island, Georgia - 101404AT metaG (version 2) | ecosystem: Environmental > Aquatic > Marine > Intertidal zone > Salt...
AATGAAAAAAATTAATTTAGGTCAAAAAGATATAATTCATTTTATAGGTATTGGCGGCATCGGCATGAGTGGGCTTGCTCAAATAATGAAAAATATGGGTTTTAAGGTTCAAGGAAGTGATAAAGCTAAAAATAAAAATATAATTTCCTGTATTAAAAATGGGATAAAGACTTTTATAGGTCATTCATCTAAAAATCTAAGAGGAGCAACTATAATTGTCAAATCTACTGCGATAAAAAATAATAATATTGAAATTAAATTTGCCAAAAAAAATAAAATTCCAGTCTATAACAGAGTTGAAGTTTTAGCAGACGCAGTATCATTAAAAAAAAATATAATTATTACTGGCTCTCATGGAAAAACCACCACAACATCTTTAGTTGCAAAAATATTAAGTGATCAAAAATTAGATCCCACAATCATTAATGGCGGAGTAATTAATTCTTTTAAAAGTAACGCAAAACTAGGGAAAGGAGATTGGGCAATCCTTGAAGCTGATGAGTCTGATGGGAGTTTTTTAAAGTTACCTATAAACTATTCTATTGTTACAAATATTGATTATGAACACTTAGATTATTATAAAAATTATTCTAATCTGGAAAAATCTTTTATAGAGTTTATCAATAAAACACCACCAACAGGTAAATCTGTTATTTGCACTGACAATAATAATATTAAAAAGATTTTAAAAAGAGTAAAAAATAAAAATATAGTGACCTATGGAGAAAATAATCAAGCAAATTACAAAGTATCAAAAATTAAATATCACTACGAAAGTACAAAATTTGATTTAAGTTTTAAAGATAAGAGCAAAAGTTTAAAAACAATAAAAAATATAAATGTTAAGTTATTGGGAAAACATAATGTATTGAATGCTGCAGCAGCATTAATAGTTTGTTTAAATTTAGGTGTAAACCAAAATACAATAAAAAAATCTCTTAAAAATTTTTCTGGCGTCCAAAGAAGAATGACTAAAGTATTTTCAAAGAATAAAAATGATTTTTACGATGATTATGCTCATCATCCTACAGAAATAAGCTCAATACTAGACGGAGTAAGAAATGTAAATCAAAAGAGAAAGATAATAAGCGTATTTGAACCCCACAGGTACTCCAGAGTTATCTCATTAAAAAATGAGTTTTCGAAGTGTTTCAAAAAATCTGATTTGGTAATCGTTTGCCCTTTATATGCTGCTGGTGAAAAAAAAGATCTAAAATTTGATATTTATAAATTTTCTGCTTTAATCGCTAAAAATTCTTCGACTCAAGTAGTAATAGTTAGAAACGAAATAGAGCTTTGTAATTTTTTTAAAAAAAACTTAATTAGCAATGAAATAATTATTGGAATGGGCGCAGGACTAATTTCTAAATGGATTTACGGACTTAAAATTTCTTTATGAGTAATTTAATTGATTTTACCAAGAAGTTTGGCGAGAGTTTAAGTCAAAAAGTTAAACTTTCTAATTATAGTTGGTTTAATTTAGGAGGAAACGCTGAATTCTTTTTTAAACCAAAAGATAAAACAGAATTATTAGAATTTTTAAAGGAGGCAAGAAAAATTGATATTAAAACTACTTTTTTAGGGGCAGGATCAAATACTTTGTTCAGAGATAATGGTGTTAAGGGAGCTGTAATAAAGCTTGGTAAAAATTTTTCATTCACTAGATTAATTGAAAAAGATATTGTTGAAGTTGGTGCTGCAACATTAGATCGTAAAGTGGCAGATTTTGCTAAAGAAAATAATCTTACAAACCTTGAATTTTTGTCATGTATTCCTGGTTCTTTAGGAGGAGCAATTGTAATGAATAGCGGGTGCTACGATTACGATATTTCCCAAATATTAATATCAATCCGAGCAATAGATAAGAAGAAATGTGAAGAAGTTGAAATTAAAAAAAAAGATATAAACTTTGTATACAGGGGTAATAATTTATCCAAAGATTTAATAATTATTTCTGCAAAATTAAAAGGATCTTTAGATAAAAAGGAAAAAATTGAAAAAAAACAAAGTGATTTAGTACAGAAAAAAAAATTATCACAGCCCAGTCAAATTAAAACTTGCGGGAGCACATTCAAGAATATAAGCAAAGAAAAAAAGGCTTGGATGCTAATTAAAGAATCTGGATGTGAAAATTATGAAGAAGGAGATGCAGTTATCTCAAAAAAACATTGTAATTTTTTTATTAATAAAGGAAAAGCAAAATCATCAGATATTGAGAATTTAATCAAAAAAGTTAAAAAAAAAGTTTACGAAAAAACTAAAATTAATTTAGAGCTAGAGATAAAGATAATTGGTGAATAAAAAAAAATTTAAAAATATTCTAGTTGTTTTAGGAGGAACTTCAGGCGAAAGAGCAGTTAGCTTAGAAAGTGGAAAAGCCTGTGTTAAAGCACTTAAAAAAATTAAATATAAGGTATCCTCTTTTGATCCCCAAAAAAAAAATTTCAACTTAATAGATAGAAATAAAACTGACGCTATTTTTAATGCTTTGCATGGTAAGGACGGCGAAGATGGTGTGGCTCAAAGTTACTTTGAATATCTTAAAATTCCCTACACCCATTCTGGAGTAATAAGTTCATTTAATGCAATGGATAAATTAATTTCTAAAAAAATATTTATAAAAAATAAAATAAAAACTCCAAAATTTTTTTCAATAAATCAGAATAATAAGATTTCATCAGTAGAAAAAAGTTTAAAATTAAAAAGAATTCTTTATCCAGTTATTGTTAAACCAATAAATGAAGGATCAAGCTTAGGCGTAGAATTATGTAAAAATAAAAAAAGTTTAATAAGTTCAATAAAGAAGTTATTAAAAAAATATAGCCGAGTAATGGTAGAACAATATATTCCAGGACAAGAAATTCAAGTAGCTATTATCAATGGGAGACCATTAGGTGCAATTGAACTTGTACCTAAGCGTAAATTTTATGACTATAAAGCAAAATATACTAAATCTGCAAAGACAGAGCACATTATGCCAGCAAGATTATCTAAATTAAAATATTCAGAAGTTTTAAAGATTGCAAAAAAAACACATGATACTTTTAAATGTAGAGGAGTCTCTAGAGCAGATTTTAAATTTTATAAAGGAAATTTTTATTTGCTAGAAATTAATACCCAGCCAGGCATGACAAGTCTTTCCTTAGTACCTGAAATTGCAAATTATAGAGGTATTAAATTTGAACAATTAGTTGAAAAGATTTTATTGGATGCAAGTATCAATAAATGAAAAATAAACCCATAATAGGAATTGCATTATTTTTTCTATTTTCAACTTTTATTTCTCAAGAAAAAATTAAAATTAACAAATTTAAAATTCTAGAAATTAAAATAGAAAACAACAGTATTTTAGAAGATCAGGAGCTGATTAAAGTTTTTTCTTTTTTATATAACGAAAATTTAATTTTTCTGAATTCTAATAAATTAGAGAAAAGGATAGATAAAATAAATTTTATAGAAAAGCTTGAAATTAAAAAAATCTTTCCTGATAAATTAGTGATTAAAGTTTTTGAAAAAAAACCGATAGCAATTTTAATAGATAAAAATAAAAAAAAATTTTATGTAGGAAAAAAAATAGATTTAATCGAACATAGAAAAATTCTAAAATATGAAAACTTACCAATTATCTTAGGTGAACTTGAAAGTTTTAAAATATTGTTTAATAATTTGAATAAAATAAACTTCCCAACTGAAAAAATTCTTAGCTATCGACATTTTGATGTTAACCGATGGGATATCGAAATGATTGATAAAAAAATTTTAAAATTGCCTGAAAAAAATTATACCAATGGGTTGATTAATTTTATGAGCGTCAGAGACAAAACAAATTTTGAAAAATATAAAATTTTTGACTATAGATTAAATAATCAACTAATTTTAAAATGATTAAATGGATAATTCACCCAAACTTTTTATAAGTATTGAAGATACAGAAATACATCTTATTGCAGGTTTTAATAACGATCAAAATAGTTTTGTACTTTTAGAAAAATTGATTTTACCAATTTATAGTATTTCTAATAATAGTATTTCAGATTTAGATAAGATTGCAAAAATTATAAAAAAAAATGTTTTAATAATTGAACAAAAAGTTAATTTTACTTTTAAAGATATAATTGTTATTTTGAATAATTTTAAAATTTCTTTTTTAAATTTAAGTGGCTTTAAAAAACTCAATGGAACACAGATCTCTAAAGAAAATATTACTTATATTTTAAATTCGCTGAAGTCATATGTAGATCAAAATGAAGAAAATAAAAAGATTTTACACATTTTTAATTCAGAATATTGTTTAGATAAAAAAAGATTAGATAATTTGCCTATAGGTTTGTTTGGAAATTTTTACACTCACGAATTATCGTTTATTCAAATGGACTCAATTGATTACAAAAATTTAGAGAATATATTTCAAAAATGTAATTTAAGAATTAAAAAAATTTTACTTAAAAGTTTTGTTAAAGGAGCGCATATAAGCAATAAAAATAATAATATAGAAACATTTTTTCAAATTCAAATCAATGAAAGTAGTTCCACAATTTTTTATTTTGAAAATAATTCTTTAAAATTTGAGCAAAAATTTAAATTTGGAACAAATATTATAATTCAGGACATTTCAAAAATTACTACGCTTAAAGCTGAAACTGTTAAAATGATTTTAGATAAAATCGAACTTCATGAAAATATCCCAAATGATGAAGTGATAAAAGAGGAATTTTTTGATGATAAATTTAAAAAAAATATAAAAAAGAAACTAGTTTATGAAGTTGCTTTAGCAAGAATAAAAGAGATTTCAGAGATAATTCTTCACAAAAATATAAATTTTAAACATCTCGTCAATCCAAAAAAAAAAATCTTTCTAGGGGTTCGTGATAGTTTAAAATCTGAGAGTGTTATTAAAATTTTGTGTACAATATTCTCTAAAAGAAATAGATTTCAAATTCAGTTATTAAACAATTTTGACAGCAAGGAAATGGTTACGACGGTTAATGAGCTTGTTCATTTTGGTTGGAAAAAAGAAGCTATACCCATTATACATTCTAAAAAGTCTTTAATTGCGAGGTTTTTTGAAGAGATTTTTGGCTAATACTTGTTTTTTTTAGAAACATTAGTTGTTTAAAAGAATTATTTAAGCTCGTCTATATTAGTAAAAATGAGTTTAATTTATCAAAAAACTTTGTCCAAAAAAATTAATTTAACGGGTGTAGGTTTGCACTCGGGGAAAAAATCTCACTTAAGCATTTTACCAGCTAAAGAAGATCAAGGTATTCTTTTTAAAAGGGTGGACATTGATAAAAATAACTTGATTAAAGCAAGCTTTGAAAACGTATCATCCGCAAAATTATGCACTACATTAGAAAATAGATATGGAGCTAAAGTATCGACAGTAGAGCATTTATTGGCCGCACTTTACATAGCAGAGATAGACAATGCAATAATTGAGATAGATAACGAAGAGGTTCCAATTATGGACGGCTCTTCAAAAGATTTTCTAAAACTTTTAAAACAGATCGGAATTGTTGATCAATCTAAAAAAAGAAAATATCTTAAAATTTCTGACCATATAGAGTTAGTCGAAGGTAAAAGAAAAATTTCTATTGAGCCAAATAACTCATCTTTAGAAGTAAACTTTCAATTAGATTATACAAACAAGATTATTGGAAAACAAAAAAATACAGTTGATTTTCAAAAAGATAACTTAAAAGATATTTCCAATTCGAGAACTTTCTGTTTATTCAAAGATATTGAGAAAATAAAAAAGCTTGGACTAGCCAAAGGAGGTTCCTTAGAAAATGCTATTGTAGTTGATAATGAAAAAGTTTTGAACCAAGGGGGTTTAAGAAATGAAAAAGAATTTGTTAATCACAAAATACTCGATTTAGCAGGAGATTTTTTATTATCAGGATACAGAATTATTGGAAAAGTTATTTGTTATCAAGGTGGTCATGAACTCACAAACTTATTTTTAAGAAAATTATTTAAGAGTAATACTTCATTTAGAATTATAGAACTAAATGATTTTAAAATCTCAAAAAAATTTCAATCTCAATCATTAGAAAAATTAGCAGTTAACGCATAGTTAAGTAAATTTAATATACTATTTTGATACCAATCTGTTATTAATTTAATTATGATTGTTCGTATATTATCACCTTTTTTATTAATCTTGATTTTATTTTCGTGTTCCAAAAAAAACGAACTTGATTACGAACCATCTGGCAGAAATGATCCTTATAAACTATACAAAGAAGCTTTCGATGCGTTTGAAAAAAATGATTTTTTTTATGCTAGCAAAAAATTTTCTGAAGCCGAGTTAAATTTTGATGAGCCAAAACTAGCTGCAAAATCTGCCATCATGTCTTGTTTTTCTCTTTATGGAATAAATTTTTACAAAGAGGCCGAACAAGAATTAAATAGGTTTATGAAAACATATCCTGTAGATGAAAACATAATTTACGCCCATTATTTAATGGCTATTGTTTATTATGAACAAATTCAAGATGAAAAAAAAGATTTAGAACCTTTATTGAAAGCTAAAGAAAAAATTAATTTTTTTATTAATCAATATCCTAATACTGATTATACAATTGACTTAAAGTTTAAAAAAGATTTAATAGAAAATCAATTAGCAGCTAAAGAGTTATACATTGCAAAATATTATATATCTGTAAAAAAATGGGTACCAGCTATAAATAGATTAAAAATTATTACACAGAAATATAGCAGCACAATATTTATAGAAGAGGCATTACATAGACTAGTAGAAATAAATTATCATTTAGGCATTGAAGCAGAGGCAAAAAAATATGCAAAAATCTTAGGGTATAATTATAACTCAAGTGAATGGTTTGAACAGGCTTATAAAATTTTAAACAAAGATTATAAAGTTGTTTCGAAAAATAAGACAAACCAAGATAAAGAAAATTTTTTAAAAAGAATCTTAAAAATGATAAAATAGTCTCAATGTGTAAAGAAAAAAGTAAAATAACAAATATCCACAAAAAAAAAATAAATGAATTGAAAGAAAATAATAGATTATATTTTGATAAAGATAAACCTAAAATATCTGATGCACAATATGACCAGTTAAAAAAAGAAATTACATTATTAGAAAAAAAATTCCCATATTTAAAAAAAGAGGGTTCAATTAATGAAATAGTAGGTTTCAAACCGGGAAATAAATTTAAAAAAATAAATCATTTACTTCCTATGCTTTCTCTTTCAAATGTTTTTGACAAAGTAGGCATGGAAGAATTTATAAAAAAAATTTGTAATTTTTTAAATTTAAGATCTCATAATATAGAATTCTTCTCAGAGCCAAAAATAGATGGTATTTCAGCTTCCTTAATTTACGAAAACGGATTACTTACCAAAGGTCTTTCACGTGGAGATGGCTTGGTTGGTGAGGATATTTTAGAAAATTTAAAAACTATATCAAATATTCCGCAAAAAATTTCATTTAAAAATATTCCCAATATTTTAGAAATTCGTTGTGAGATATACATTAGTAAAACAGACTTTAAAAATCTTAAAGATAAATTTGCAAACCCAAGAAATGCAGCTGGAGGTTCATTAAGACAAAAAAATTCTTTAGAAACTTCTAAAATCCCCTTGAAATACTTTGCCTACGGTTTTGGAAAAATTGAGCCAATGATATACAAAAAACAATCTGATTTTTTAAAAGAAATAAAAAATTTGGGTTTTGAAACAAATCCACTGTCTAAAATTGTATCAAATATTGACGAAATAGAAGAGCAACATTTAAAAATAGATCAACTAAGATCATCATTAAATTACGACATAGATGGAGTAGTTTATAAAGTAAACGATTTAAGCTTACAAAAAAGATTGGGCAATACTTCAAACTCGCCACGATGGGCTACAGCTTATAAATTTTCTGCCGAAAAAGCAGTCACAAGAATAAATGATATTGTAATTCAAGTCGGTAGAACCGGGGCCATTACCCCAGTTGCTAAAGTTGATCCTGTTACCGTTGGCGGAGTTGTTGTATCTAATGCCACATTGCACAATGAAGATGAAATTTTAAGAAAAGATATAAGAATTGGTGACAAGATAACCATACAAAGAGCAGGAGATGTGATACCACAGGTAGTAGCAGTAGATATTTCAAAAAGAAGAAAAGATAGTAAAAAATATTTATTTCCCAAAACATGTTTATGTGGCTCTCCAACAAAAAAAGAATTTAGTAAAAGCGCAAAAAAATTTGATGCTGTAAGAAGGTGCACTAAAGGATATGATTGTAAATTTATAGCTAAAGAAAAACTTAAACATTTTGTTTCAAAAGAAGCATTAAATATTGATGGCCTAGGCAAAAAGGTTATTGAACAGTTTTGGGATTTAAAATTAATTAAAGAGCCCAGTGATATTTTTAATTTAAATTATGATAAAATCAAAAATTTAGAGGGGTGGGGGAATCTTTCTATTAATAATTTAAAAAAGGCAATAAATGAATCACGAAAAATAAGCATAGATAAATTTATATTTTCTATTGGGATAAGACACATTGGGCAAGAAAATGCAAAAACAATTGCAGGTTTTTTTGGCTCAATAAAAAAATTTCAAAAAATTTTTGATTTAAAAAATATTAAAAACATTAATAAAAATTTGTTAGAATTAGACGGAATAGGTGAAACACAGACAAATTCTATTGAAATCTTTTTTTCGAATAAAACTAACTTAAAAATAACAAAAGATTTAATTCAAGAGTTGGAAATTGAAAATTTTGCAATTAATACTGTAAGTGGAATTTTTTCTAACAAAAAAATCATGTTTACAGGCGGTTTTAAAAATATGAGTAGATCAGAAGCAAAGGTAATTGCTGAGAATAATGGAGGCAAAGTCTTAGGTTCTGTGTCTAAAAAATTAGATTATTTAGTTGTTGGAGACACAAAACCTACAGCAAAAAAAATAAATCAAGCTAAAGAACTTAATATAAAAGTAATTTTAGAGAAAGAATGGAACAAAATGTTAAATAGCTGAGCAAGCTTTTTTTAACTCAAGAAGATCATTTTTATACATACTGCTTTTAAGATTTTTAAAAACTTTTTGATGGTAATCATTAATCCAATTTTTCTCTTTATTATTTAACAATTTAATATCAATAAGTTCTTTTTCTATTGGAGCCATCGTTAGATTTTCAAATACTTTTTTATTTTTCTTTTTTTTGACATAGATTAGATTTTCAATTCTTATACCGAAATTATTTTTTTCGTAATAACCTGGTTCATTAGAAATTATCATACCCTCGCATAAACTTGTCTTATTATTTTTTGAAATAGATTGCGGTCCTTCATGCACATTTAAAAAATATCCTACTCCATGACCAGTTCCATGAGCATAATCTAATCCAATTTTTTTTAAAAATTTTCTTGCTTCTTTGTCAATTTGAGCACCGGTTGTATTTTTTTTTAAATTAAAATTTGCTACAGCGATATGTCCTTTTAATACTCTTGTGAATATATTCTTAATTCTATTGTCTGAATTTTTTAGAGAAATAGTTCGAGTTACATCTGTAGTTCCAAATCTATATTGACCACCTGAATCTACTAAATAAATATCACCCTTTTTAATTTTAAGATTTGTCTTTTTGGAAGCTTTATAGTGAATTATTGCTCCATTTGGACCAGTTCCAGAAATTGTAGGAAAACTTGGAAATAGATAGTTTTTATTTTTATTTCTAAAGTAAGATAATTTTTTTGAAGCACTTATTTCAGTAATTTTTTTTTTATCAAAATTTTTTTTTAACCAAAATAAGTATTTTGTTAAAGCTAAACCATCTGCAATGTGAGCTTTTTGAATATTTTTAATCTCATTATTTGTTTTAATTGATTTAAAAAAATAAATTGGGTCTTTTTGTTCTAGTATTTTATTTTTAGTTAATATCAAATTTTCAAAAAAAATTGAGCAAGTTTTTTTGTCAATGATAAATTTTTTGCGAGATATTTCCGATAAAATTTTACTCAAAAATTCTATATTGATAAATTTTATATTTTTAAATTTATTTTTAAATTCAATTGATATTTTTTTTGGGTCAGCAAAAAACAAAATATTTTTGTTACAATCAACTAAAATATGACAATGAGGTAAAGGGCTGAATTCTGAGTCAAAACCTCGAATATTTAAAAGCCATGCACAATTTTCACTAGCTGAAATAAATTGAAAATCAGCATTTCTCTTTTTTAAATTATTAATAATTTTTTTTATTTTTAAATTATAGTCATGATGTGAGAATTTTTTAGGAAGTATGTAAAACTTTTTGATTTTAATCTTTTTTTTTCTTCGCCAAATTTTATCTATTAGATTTTCTCTTAAAGGTAAAAATTTAATGTTTGTTTTTTTAAAAAAAATATCAAAGAAATGTTTTGTCAGTAAATGAGGGTCATATCCTATTGAAAATTTTTTTTCTTTAAGAATGTCTTTAGGCATATTGTTGGGAAGGGTGATTATTTTAAAATTATTACCACTTTGATTTTTAGCTTGAAGCGTATACCTTCCGTCAACAAATAGATAATTTTTATTTTTGAGTATTAAAGCAAAGCCATAAGAGCCATTAAAATCTGATATAAAATTTAGTCTGTCATTTTGTTCTGGAATATATTCACCAAAAAATTCATCGTTTTTAGGAATTAAATATCCGTCTAATTTTTCTCTAATTAAAATTTTTTTTAATTTTTCTATTTTTTCCATTTAAGCATTTTATTTTTTTTATATCGATCCCATCCAGGACTTCTATATTCTTCATCAAAATCAATTGAATTATCTTGGTTAAAATCAAAATCATCATTATCATTTAGGCCTATTTCATTTTTTTCAACACTTTCATCTGGTATTTCT
>Ga0255759_10005478_pt1 | contig 10846 bp, 11 predicted proteins | sample 101ome_20_FD_179959 | JGI IMG/M metagenome (GOLD analysis project Ga0255759, IMG submission 179959) | Coastal salt marsh microbial communities from the Groves Creek Marsh, Skidaway Island, Georgia - 101404AT metaG (version 2) | ecosystem: Environmental > Aquatic > Marine > Intertidal zone >...
TTGAATCTGCAGGAGAAGGATTAGCAACTGCTTATAAAGGTGCAGGTGATGCTATATCTTCTGCTGCAAGTGGTGTAAGTCAAGGATTAGGATCTGTATTAAATGCATCTATTATGCCATTAATTATTATTGGAGTAGTTGGTATTGGATTATTTTTTTTAGCAAGACCTTTACTATCAAAAGGTATGGATAAAATGGATAATGGTTCTATGCCAGGAGCTATGCCATTTAAATTACCACCAATTGGAAAACTAGGTAAAATTGGAAAAATGAAAGGAGGAAGTATTATAAAAAAATCAAGTAAAATATTAGAAAATTTATATACAATGATTAAAAAATATGTTACTATTAAAAATTCAATAATAGTATTATTATTAGTATTAGGATATAATATTATAAAAATATTAAAAGTAAATAGAAGTAAAGAAAATTTTAATATGGCAGAAAATGCTAATAAAAATTTCAATATAAAAATCAATGATAAATATTTTAAAAGAGAAAATGGAAATATTACATTAGTCGATAAAAAAGAAGATTCTAGTAAAATCACATTAATAAAAAAAAATGATAAATATTTTTTAAATTTTGGTTATACATTTTCATTAACAAACTTAAATAATAATATAAAAATATTACCAAATAAACCAATTTTTTATAAAAAACAAGAAGTTGTATTAGAAGATGATAAATTAAAATTAGGAGGAAAATTCGTGTCATTAAAAGATAATAAAATAAGTTTTGATGGAGAACCAGCAAAAGTATTATTAGAATAAATATAATAAAAAAATTATATATATATTAATATATATATATATAATGACAAAAATGAAAAAACAAAAAGGTGGAATGAGAGATCCTACTGATTATATCGATGATGATGATGATTATGAAAGTTATAATTCTTTACAAAAAGAAAAATATGAAAAATATTTGAGAGTATCAACAAATCTTGATGCAAAAAAAGATATATATTTTGCCAAAGAATATATCGAATTATTAAATTCATACATTGAAAACTTTTTCTTTACTGAATCAAAGAAATATGTTGATAAAATGATTAATGAATTAACAAAAAAAATTGAAAAAAATAATGATTACACCGTAAAAATAACAGAACTTGGTGATATATATGAATATCCTGGAAGAATTTTACTCAATGTAAGTGTTCCATCAAATGGAATGTCTCTTGGTGACCGTAAAAAATTTCAAAGTATTATTCAAAAAATTTTGATAAATGATAGATCAATCCTACCAATACGAATGTATGAGGATTATAGTAAATCAAAAAAATATGCATATAATTTTATTTGTATCATAGGTGACTTTACTGTTAAAAGTGCACATTTTTTTAAAACCATAAAGACAATTATACTAAATTTATCAGACAAAAATGACATTTATATTGAACCAGATTTATTTTTAAATGATTTTAAAACATTACCTGATGGAAAACTTTCAATAAATACTTATATGGAACCAGTTGAAGACATGGACCTTGAAGAAATAGACGAAATGTTAACAGAATCATTACAGAATGCATTTGATATGCCTGGTGTTGATGTAGACAAAATTCAATTAGTAGAAGATTATGAAATAATGGGATATTCACGTTATAGTTATGATATAAATTTTTCAATAACTGATAAAAAGGAAATAGAAAAAGCAAGAAAAAAATTATTAAAACAAAAAGAACAAGAAAAACAACGTGCAAAGGAACAGGTAAAAAAACAAAAAAAGAGAACAAAAAATCTTCAATGTCATAATGATATTGAGTTTATCCTACAAGAAAACATTGAAGAATTTAAACCAGAAGAATTGACACAAATTATACTAAATAAAAAAACATATTGTTTTGAAAACTCGTCATTTCAAAATATGTTAAAGTTTGCAAAAGATCAAAAAGTTAGAGGTAATTGTGTTATTATTCCAAACAAACCGTTAAAATGTGATTGGTTTTATCCAATTAATATTGGTTACAATGTGTTTGTTAGTGAAAAGAGTTATAAAGATGGTCTAAAAAATAAATCAACTAAAATTTGGGAACTTAAAAATAAGAGAATAGTTGATTTTACAACTGGTCTTCATATAATGAGTGAAAAATCTGGGAAAGATAATGTTTATGATTTAGTTCCTATTAAAACTCAAACTGGAGGAGGAAAGGGATTAAAGAGAAAACCCAAAAAAATCATTGTAATGAAACGCAAAAAGGCAAATAAAAAGAAACCAGCAAAGAAACAAATAAAAATTAAAAAATAATTATAATATATATGAAGATACATATTATAATTTTTATAATTTTATTATTATTAAGTTTAATTATAAAAAAAAATATAGAGGGTTATAAAAATAATGATAAAAAGATTAAAAATAATATAATTATTGATGTAAAAAAAATAAAAAATAAAAATATAACGAATAATAAGAATATAATAGGTTATGGTAGATATATTTTACAAAATATTTATAAATAAATATTATCATATTTTTTCCAGTTTTTACAAACGCCATAAGTTTTTCTGTGATATTTTGTTATACCATATCTAACAACAAGTTCTTCATGTTCTTTTGTACAATAACCATAATTTTTATTCCAATTATATACAGGATACTCATCATGTAATTTAATAATATCTAAATCTCTTTGTGTTTTTGCTAAAATACTAGCAGCAGCAATAGTTTTATATTTACTATCACCTTCAATAATGCAAATATGATTAATTTTTTGATTATTTTTATAATAATCATTAAACATATCTCCATCAACTAATATCATATTAAAATTAGATTTTAAATTATCTAATGTTCTATGAAAACCAACTAATCTTGCATTACGAATATTAATATTATCTATTTCATTATTATCAACAATTTCAATATTATATTCAATTGCGATATTTTTAATATATTCGAATAATACAATTCTTTTTTTTGTAGAAATTTTTTTAGAATCATTTAAACTATTCCATAAACTAGTCATATAAATATCATCAGGATAAGGATTAGATTTAGGTAAAATAACTGAAGCAATATAACAACCAGAGATCATTGAACCTGCACCTGCTTCATCGATACCAACGACATCATAATTAATATCAAATAATTTAGTTTTTTCAGAAGTAATAATTTGACCATTATCAATAAAATTAGGTTTTTTCATAGTTCCGTCATAATATTTTTTATTATACATAATACATTCAATATAATCATTTTTTTTCTTTAATGATTTAAATTTAATTAAGTTATTATCTTTAATAATTTTTTTTAAATCTGTATTTTTAAGTTTTTTTAAAAAATCTATATCAAAATTCATATTAATAATATTATATTAATATAAATTTTATTTAGTAAATATTATAATTATCAGTAATTAATTCATCATTTCCATCAGGATGTTTACTTGAATAGTAATATTTTGAATTTATATTGGGAATATTTTTTTCATAAATATGATTATAATCAGTTCTTAATTTTTCAAAATGATAATTTAACATAAAATGCATAGAATTCAATGCATTATCTAATTTTACTTCAGTAGCAACAGAAGATGGAATATTATATATAAAAGAATGTAATATATTTAATATAGATTTCTTTTTTTTATGTAAGCTATCTAATAAATAATATGAATCATTTGGGAATTTTTCCATTAATAAAACTAATTTTAAAAAATGATCGATTTGAATTACTAATTTTTCAAATAAAACAGGACTGTAAGTTTTAAATTCTTTAATTGAATGAATTAGTTCAATAAATCCTGAATCAATATAAAAATATTTAGGTAGTGGATCAATTGCATATAATTTAATTTGTAATTCTTTCATTCTTGATAAACTATTTGTATTTTTCATATCATTAATATAATATATGATAACTATTGCTACAACAGATATAAAAAAATAACGAGTATTAAAATTTAAATATTTAAGGGAGTAAAAAATAATAGAAAATAAAAAAATATAATATAAAATGTCATTTTTTTCAATATTTTTTATGTAATTATATAATCCACTTTGTTTTTGACTTAAAAAAGTTTTAGATAATTCTTTTAATTCATTTTTTTGTGCATTAAGTTTACTTTCATTTAATTTATCTAATTTATTTATTTCATTATTCATTACTTATAATATATAAATAATGAATAAATTATTTTTAAAATATTTTTTTTAAATAATTTTTTATTTTGATAAACAATTTTTTTTTCTTATATTTATAAATTTTATCAGTATTACTATCAACAATAAAATTTTTAATTTCAGCATCAGTTAAGTATAATTTAATATTATGAAAATCAAAATAACGACAATCTTCTGAAGAATGACCATTATGTTTACAATTTGTACAAAATAATTTATTACAACTTTTTGCAAAATGTTCTAATGAACCACATACATAACATCTATCTTCACTTGAACGAATAATTCGAACTACTTGATTTAATTCATATTTATCTAATTGAATTCTAGAATAAGAACCTCCTCTTACATTATTAATACCATAACGTTTCATATACTGTAGTGTTATTTTTTCTTCATCGAATACATCACAATTTCTTCTAATTTCATAAATTTCTATAGGATGATATAGTCTAGTCCAAGTTGCACCACGACCTTTAAAATGTTGTTTTAATCTTTTTTGTAAATTTGTTGATTTACCAATGTAATATTTATTTTTTTCTAACCTTAAAACATAAATAGCATATTTTTTATCTTCCATTATAGTTTCTTTATCTTCAATATCATCGATTATATCAGTTTTGAAATCATCAAAATGAGTCATTTTAAAAAAAATTAGTTATATTAATTTTAAAACAATTTTATTTATTTTTATAAAATAATAAAAAAAATTTTAAAAATATTAATTATAATATATTTAAAAACAATTTATTTAACTAATATTATAAAAGTTTCTAAAAAAAGTTAATATTTCATACATTACAGTGCAATCGATTTCATTATATTTAATTAGATCATTATAACATTTATTATCGTTATCATTATAATATTTAATTGCATTAATTATAGATTTATCACCACTATCACAATCACCATCTTTATAATTTTTTTTAATCATTTTATGATCATACATAGCTTCTACATAATTTTTTAAACCAAATCCATAAATATTATTTTTAACTAATATTGAATTATTTTTTAATATTTCAAGTAAATCAGTAAATTGAACATGATAATTAAAATTATTTTTTTTATTAAATTTTTTAATAAAATTATTTTCTGCTTTTGACCAACAATATATAATAGAATCTGTATCATATTTTTCTTCTAGTTCATTTATTCTATCAATAAAATCATCAATAATTATTTTTTCACATTCATTTGTATTATTATCTGCAAAGAAATATTCATATTTTATACTATTATCTGGGAATTTAATAGTCATTCCAATAAGATAAATAATATTTTCATTACCTAAAAAATCATTAATTGTTTCAAAATCACAAAAAATTTCTAGAGGTTTTTTTTGTAGATCTTTTTCAATATTATATGTTTTATTAGGAGGATATATAAGATCATTACTATTTAAATTAAGTTTTAAAATATTATTAATAATATTTATATTTTTACTAGATAAATTTAAAATATTACTATAATTTATTAATTTATAAAATTTAGGATCATTCCAAGAAATAATACCCAAATTATTTATTTTTTTTTTCAAGATATTTCCAATACCATACATCATAATTACATCATTTTGATTTTTTAAAATATTTTTTTTTAATTTATTCCAATTTGATTGTTCATTAGTAGAAAGAAATGGAGAATAAGTTTTATCATTAATAATAATATATTTATCATCTTTTTTTTTAATATCATTAATCCAATTAATATATTTTAATAAATTTTTTTTTAAATCTCTATATGAATTTAAAGTAACAACACCAATTTTTGAAAAATCATTTGATTCGGATGAAATTATTTTAGTATTATTATCTAAATAATTCCATTTTTCACCAATAATATAGGATTTATTATTATTATATTTTTGATTTTGATTTAATACATAATTATCGACATTATTACAAGTTTTATAATAGGAATGAATTAAATCATTAGATAAAATACTACCATTATTTATAAATTTAATATTTTTAATAACTTTATTAAATAAAGTATATCCACTATTATTATTATTTGAAATATTAAAAACATCATGTAATGAATTATTATTAACAATTAAAGTAGGATTAGAAAATATATTCATATTTGAATCATAAAAATGAGGATTAATAATAATATCATAATTTTGTTCCATATATGAATTAGTTAATTTTAATAAATAATCATTTTTACAATTATAAGATGGAATAGTTACAATTTTTAAATTTTTTTGATATGCAATATTTTTAATAATATCATAAAAAATTCTTTTCTTTTCAATAGACTTACTTAAAATTTCATTTGAGAATAGATTATTTTCATAATATTCATTATAATATTTTTTTCCATATAAATCTAACCATACATCACATTTATTATTAATCATGTAATTTTTTATATATTTTTTTGTATAAAAATTATTATTACTAAATACATTTTTGATTGGTTTTTTATATTGAAGATGATTATAAAATTTTTTAATATCATTTATATAATAGTTCATAAATGAAATATCTTTTTTTATTATATTTAACGACGATTCTTCTAATTTCCAGTAAATATTTTTATCTTTATCATATCCACTAATATACTTTTTAGTTAAAAAATCATCTTTTGTAATTTCTTTTAAATTACATTCAAAAAATAAACATTTATCTAAATTAAAAACCTCCAATTGTGTTTGAATTTGAGTATAATAATTAAATGATGGAATACCAGAAATTTTTCTAGTAAGAGGACATTTAATTTCAACTAAACAAATTTCATTATTAAAAATAGTTATACCATCAGGGGTTGCTCCTAAAAAATTATATTTATCACTTAATTTAAAACCAATTTCTTGAATATTTATATTTAATTTTTTTTCTAATATATTAATCGCAATATTTTCAAATTTATTTCCATGTCTAGTAAAAATATTATCTATTTTATTTAATCCATGTATTTTATCATTTAACAATTGATTTGCATTCTTATAATTATCAATATTAATAATAGTACTAATATTTGTACCAGAAATTTTTTTTTCTCTAATTTTAAACCATTCTAAAGTATTAGATTTTATACATTGTTTTTGTAAAGAATTAATTTTATTTTTTAAATAATTCATAAATAATTATATATATCTTTATTAAATTTTATTTATAAAATATTTAAAATAATTTATATTAAATTAAATATTTAATTTTTATATCTTAAAAAATGATTTAAAATGAAATCTCAACTGTACCATTATCATTACTGATATTATTATTCATTGTATTATTATTTACTTCATTTTCAATTTCTGCAATAATATCATTTACATCTTCACTTGGTCCAGACATTTCTTTTCTTTGTGTTAGGCCGGATACTTCACCCATTCCTAAATTATCAATTTCATTCATTGTTTTTTTTACTTCGGGTACATTTTTTTGTATTAAGTTATTAATTTCATTTTTTAAACCAGGATTCTGTTTTAATAATACATCTGCATTTGGAACCATTGTTTTTAATAAAGTATGAGATAAATGAAATTTTACTGCACTTCCACCAACCATTGTAATTAATTTCATTTCTGGTCCCATCGAAACTTTATCATAATATTTATAATATAATTCTTCCATTACCTCATCATATTCACCATTTTGAATATCATCATTCATTTCCTCTGACCAACCATCCAATACAATATCCATTGGATCGAATCTATTATTTACATATTCTAATAATGAACATACTGATACTAATGCATTTTTTGTAACTTTTACTCCTTGGTTTAAATTTGCTTCTCTTTTAATACTTTCAACTTCTGCAGTTAATTCTCCTAATGATGAATTCATATCGTAAAAACGAGAAGGATTATATCCTTTTTGTTGAAGTCTTTTTAATTTAAATAATAATAATCTTTTTTTCTTTAAAACTTCTTCTGGTGATAAATCAGAACCAGCATATGAAGATACTGATTTATTATCATTATCTTGCATTTCACTAAAAGAATCTGCATCCGAATTATTATTCATATTCATATTATTCATTGAATTATTTAAATCATTACTCGATTCACTTAAATTTTCTAAATCATCATTCATATTATTCATATTATTCATATTATTCATATTATTATTCATCATATCATAATCCATAGTATTAATTATATATTTTTATATTTTTATTTATTTAATTTATTTAAATATTTTAAATAAATTATTTTCGATTATATTTTTATTAATCTGTATTTTTTCTTCTTCTTCCATCATTATATCTTCAAATTCTGGTATTAATGATATAATAGGTGGATAAATTAATTTAATATTTTTCTTTTTTATTCTAAAATCATTAATATCTAATATTCCACCAAATAATTTAAGTGTTTCTCTTGGTGGTGCTTCTTTAACATCTGAATATTTATCTGTTAACTCACTATTTAACATATTAATTAATGAATTTCTATACTGTTTTTCTTTTAAATCTATATTTTCATTATTATTATAACTTTTTGCACAGTTTAAACTACAAAAAAAACCTTTTGTTAAATATATATCATCTTTTTTTTTAATTGGAATTCCATAATTTTGATCATTGTATTCATGACAGCACCACCAACATAAAATTTTTTCTTGATTAAAATTTTCTATTTTATATATGTTCTTTGTTAAAATATTATTTTTTACAATAATATTTTCTTTTAGGGCTTTAATATCCTCATTATATTCAATTCTTTCCTCTATTATTTCATTATTTTGTTCAAATGGTTCAGGTACATATTTTATATTATTTAAAATATTATCATAATTTAAATATTCTTGTTCATATGATGTATTATCAAGACATATTGAATTAATATCTATTGGTAAATGAACTAACAAATTTTTATACTCATTCTTATTTTCATCTATTAACATATTAATATCAAATAGTTTTTTACTTTTATTTTTATTATTTATTTTTTTTGGTCTCCCCCTTCCTCTTGTTTTTTTTTCTTGCATAATGATTATTATAATATATTATTACATTTGACTATTAAATTATTTTTTATTTTATTATAAATATATTAATTATAAAATAATAATTATAATATATATAAATTTTTTATGACAGATTTTAATATAGAAAAATTAATAACTGATCAATTTAATAATCAACAAAAAAAATTAGATGTTTATAATAAAATTTTAAAAAAGGTTTATAATAAAATAGAAATTATTAATAAAAGAAAAAAAACAGAATTATTATATGAAATTCCAAATTATATATTCGGCTATCCATTATATGATAATAGAACATGTATTGTTTTTATAATTAGTTCACTTAGAAAAAAAGGTTTTTTTGTTAAATTTAATTATCCAAATATATTATTTATATCATGGAAAAATTTAATAAATAATAATCTTAAAAATGTAACATATAATTTAATTAAAAAAAATGAAGATACTATTAGACTAAATAATAATCAACAAAAATTAGACAAACATTTTAAAAAAGAAAATAGTAAATTAATTGATGATATTAATTCATTGATTAATACAAATAATACTAATATGGAAATAGATTATGAAGAAGATTTACAAAAATTAAATGATTTATCTAATTTTAGTAAAAATTTATAATTTTATTATAATTTTATATCATATATATTTTTATAAATGATATATGATTTTATTTCCTTAACTCCTATATTAATGACAATATATACAATTTTTATAAAAGAATGGAAATTATTATTCGGTATAATTTTAATAACATTATTACAGATCAGTATTAAAAAATTAACAAAAAAATTAAATAAAGATATTTTTTTAAGACCAACTGATGCATGTGATTGTAGTAGTTTCAATAATGGAGGATATGTAGGATTAGAACCAGGATTTCCATCCGGTCATGTAGCATTAACAACATTTTTTGTAAATTATATGTATTTTAAAAGATACAATGGTGATATTTTTGCATTATCATTCTTAAATTTTATACCTTTAATAATCGGAATATCTAGATATGAAAAAAAATGTCATAATATTTATCAAACATTAGCTGGTTATATATTAGGAATTATATTACTCGTATTTTTTTAATATAAATATTAAAATATATGTTAAAATATAATATTTTAGTTAAATGGAATTTATAATTTCAAGTTGTGTTGGTTTATTTATATTACATGGCGGTATTATCATCCAAAAATATATTATTAAAAGAAAAAATAAAAATTTGTATATAAAACAAAAATTAAGAATTAATAAAAAAAATTTTAATATATATAAAAATGAAATATGTACTATTTGTTTAGATAATTTAAAACAAACAGATAAATGTATATTATTATATTGTGATCACTTATATCATAAAAAATGTATAAAAAAATGGTTATATATGGATGAATATTTAAGATGTCCAAATTGTAATTGTAGAATTACAGATAAAAAGAAAAAAAAACTATATGATATTTAATATATAATTATATAATTTAAATATCATTAAGAAAACGCTTCGACCCGGGCTCGAACCGGGGACCCTTCGGTTAACAGCCGAATGCTCTGCCAACTGAGCCATCGAAGCAAATAGTTTAACGTCATTTCGGACATAATAATTAATCATAAATATATGATTTAAATATTAAATAATAAAAAAATACACTATGTGGGGCTCGAACCCACGACCCTCGGTACATAAGACCGATGCGCTACCAACTGCGCCAATAGTGCTTAAATAGTTTAACGTCATTTCGGACATAATAATTAATCATAAATATA
>Ga0255759_10005479_pt1 | contig 10843 bp, 8 predicted proteins | sample 101ome_20_FD_179959 | JGI IMG/M metagenome (GOLD analysis project Ga0255759, IMG submission 179959) | Coastal salt marsh microbial communities from the Groves Creek Marsh, Skidaway Island, Georgia - 101404AT metaG (version 2) | ecosystem: Environmental > Aquatic > Marine > Intertidal zone > Salt...
CAAAAAAAACGGTCATCACCACCGCAGCACACACTGCCGAGACCGCTGGCCAACCGAGAACAGCGACATCACCTACGCTTAACCTGAGCCCCAACAAGGCCACTCCAAATCGAAGACAGGGCCCAGATGCCCAGACCAACCCGCGCGCAAAACGATCCGATTCACTGAGAAAATGGCACGACAGACCGAGCAACAGCCCCATCAACATCGCCGGCGCGCCGTATCGATAGGCAATAGCATAGGCCGCCACCGCAAGAGCACCACTGAGCGCAGCGCCGGCCGCGATCTCTCGCGGCCTAAATTCGCTAGCGAATATCAAGCAGGCTCCGGATCGGGAAGCGTGATGTCATCGATCTCAAACGTTGAGTCAGGCGTCATGGCTGCGAGGTGGAGAGACGCAATAGTGCCCGCATCGGGCTCTGACGACTGCTCACAGTAATCCAGAATCTGCATCAGCCGCGATGTAGTTCGGTGCCGGGTCTCTCCATAACCCTTGACCATGCTACCCAGTGCCGCAATCGCCAGCGCTACATCCTGCGTCTTGGCGGACAACACGGCGTCATACCACCTGTCGATCATATGTCGCTCATGAGCGTAACCGAGGGTCGACCGCCGAAAGCGCCTGAGGCCTGCGAGACAACGGAGTATTAATTGCATGCCGACACGATCTGTTCTCAAGGTTCTCGGGCCGAGAAGTCGGCCTAACCATCTGCTCGCAGTCGCTGAGCCCAGCAACGCCCTGCCCCACCTCTCCGGGAGCAAGGCGGCGACCTCCTCAACCCTCGGGTGAAAAAATTCAGCCACGGTCACAGGCTGTTCAAGTGCGGCGTTGACCTCTGATCGAATCATGGCCTCCCTATCTGGTCGCACCTTGAGCTGCGCAACGCGAGGAATGTCCTCAAACGCCATCCAGAGTGCAAGGTGTCGCCCTGTTTCATGCGAGAGCGCACGGCCCTCCATATCGGAATCGCGATCGATCACAGCCGAGAGACAACTTAACCACTCCTCTGCGTAGGCTTCATCCTGATAATCGATCAAGCGATTGATACTGTGATATGCGGTCTCGTGAAGCGCCTCCGGGAGGTCCGCGATACGAGGCAGCCATCGCTCCCCCAACGCGTTAGCCGCGACCGGAAGAGTAAAAGGCTCTGCCCTCGGGGGTACGTACTCTTCGACACCGCCAGACTTAGCGCGATGAAAGCTCTCGTCAAAGGCGGCGAGGTTGGCCGCCGCACTGCCACCGGATGACAGCAAGTCACGGAAGCAGTGCTCCGCAAATGGCAGTGCCCCACTCCCAGCGATCGCACCCAGCAATGCCGCGGAGATGACCGTACCCTGCCGCTGAACAATCTCAGACATGTCGAAGTGAATGAAGGTTCTTGCGTAGCGCTGACCCATCTCGAGGATCAGTTGTCTATCTACCGACCCATCCCCCGTCGCACTTTTTTCCGTGATGCCGAAAACCCGATGGTCCGATGCAATCAGCATACTTTTCTCTGGGGAGATGAAGCCGCGACTGATCATTCTTCCTGCCTCGGCGATTTCCGAGGCGACGGCTATGTCGATATCTCCCTGCGCAGGAAACAGCGACATGACCGGGACTGGCTTATCGCCTTGTCGCGGCATGAACTCAAGGTAATAAATCGTCGCACCTGTGCGCTGCGCCACCCCAGCAAGCGAGGTGCTCTGACACCACCAACCGCTTTGCTCCGCCGCCGCGATAAGCCAGTTGGTCAGCACGCCACCGCCCTCTCCCCCGAGTGCAGCGATCACCATATTGATGGTCGCATCCTCTCGTGACATCAGAACTGCCGTTGCGCCATACGCTTACGATCGCGAGTTCGCCACCACGCTCGAACCCGGCCGCGCGTGGCATCGAGCAAACGGTCCCATGCAGTGGGGTTGTGAATCATCTCCACCCTTGAGAAAGAGGGGCACAGCACGGCGGAATGCGCATTGGTGCCACAGACACCGCAGCCCACACAGCTGTTGTCGACATAGGACACGGGATCCCTGCGCAACGGGTCAGGGTTGTCCCGGATCGTCAGAGAGGGGCACCCCGACAGGCGAATGCAGCCGTGATCACCCGTGCAGGTCTCCGGATCGATATAAAAACGCGCCCGCGTCACCCGGCGACCATCCGAAACGGCCTGTCGGATCAATGGCTTGACCCGACGCTGGCGATTCAACATGCATTCGCCCTCGGCGACCACCACCTTAAGCCCAGGCGTATCGGTCGTCAGGGCCGAGCGCAGGGTATCCTTCATGGCGGCGATATTGTAGGTACTTACCGTGCGAATCCACTTCACGCCGGCGCCACGACACGCATCCTCAATGGTCTGCCAGCTTTCACGTTTCGGTTGATTCGCATCCAAAGTCGTGGCGATCAAATTGGGCTCCACCAAGGACGGGATGTCCTGCCCACCGGTTGCAGCCGAGTAGCCGTTATCGATGACAATCAACAGGCCATCATGCTCATTGAATACCGCGCTGGTCACGCCGCTGGTCAGACCGTTATGCCAAAAACCGCCATCCCCCATGATGCTGATTGCCTTGTGCGGCAGCGCGTGCCTCATCCCGGACGAACTGGCCAATGAGAGGCCATAGCCCATGATGGTGTTGCCGAGGTTGAAAGGCGCTGCTGTGGCGAAAGAATGACAGCCAATATCAGAGGAAATATGAAACGGCCCCATTTCCTCTTGCAATTGCTTGATGGCAGAAAACAGCGGACGCTCAGGGCATCCCGTACACAGACCTGCGGGGCGAGGCGGCAACTCAGTCATGAGTCGGCTGATGTCCTCATCTGACACCGGCGTCTCTGTACCGAGTACCAAGTCAAGCGAGAGCTTCATGGGTATATCTTGCCCTGATGCCGCCTGAATAAATCGGGTAATACCCTCTAACATCACCTGACCCGTGTACTCGCCGGCCATAGGCATGATGTCCTTGCCGTAAACACGAGTTTGTACATCCTGACGTCGGAGTACGGTTTGAATCCCCTGCTCAATGTATTCAGGCTGACCCTCCTCCAGCACCAGCACCTGCTCTTTACCGGCACAAAATTGCACCAGCTCATTCGGGATCAGCGGATAGGCCACGTTTAAGCAGTAAATGGGGATATCTGTCTCGCCGTATACGTCGGCCAGCCCCTGTCGCTGCAGGGCGCGAATCACCGTGTTGTATGAGCCACCGCAGGTGATGATCCCAACCGAGTCATATCGCCCGGGAAACACCTCATTGAGCACGTTGTCCTCGACAAAGCGGATAGCCGCCGGCAGCCTCTCAGCTATCTTTTCACGCTCCTGGGCGTAGACAAACGGCGGCAAGATAATTTTCTCTGGCTCCCGATTTGGCGTTACCGGCGCCTCACTGTGATAAGCGGGGGCAACGTTATCCCGGGCAACAAACTCGCCCGTGACATGACAACCGCGAATGCGCATCATGTAGAAGATCGGCGTGTTGGATGCCTCCGAAAGTTCGAACCCCTTCTCCACCATGTCAACGATACTTGGCAAATTGGGTCGCGGGTCCAGGAGCCACATCTGCGCTTTCATCGCAAATGCATAACTGCGTTCCTGCATAATGCTTGAGCCCTCGCCGTAATCCTCACCGACAATCACCATGGCGCCGCCGGTCACCCCAGAGGAGGCAAGATTCGATAACGCATCAGAGGCAACGTTAGTGCCCACTGTCGACTTCCAGGTCACGGCTCCGCGCAGTGGATAATTGATAGAAGCTGACAACATCGCCGCCGCCGTCGCTTCGGAGCCGTTCGCCTCAAAGTGGACACCCAACTCACCCAGGATATCCTGAGCATCATTGAGCACATCCATCAGATGCGAGATAGGAGAACCCTGATAGCCGCCCACATAGGACACGCCGGACTGAAGGAGTGCTTTGGTGATGGCAAGAATCCCCTCACCCTTGAACACTTCACCTTGCCCGGCGCGGAGCTTCTTGACCTCTTCAGAAAAGGAACGCTCAGCCAAAATAAACGCTCCGCGTCAGCTTTGTGGAACCAGCGCGATCACGCGACACGGACTACCGGACCCTTGCTCAATTTTTAGTGGTGCGGCAATAAGAATAGCGCCTGTGGTGGGGAGTTGATCGAGATTACGCAGACTCGCCAAACCACATTTATTGGCGCCATGCATCAGGTTGTGACACGGGAACATCGGATCTTGACCCGCCGCCTGCCCCGAGTCTGTTCCGACGGTCTCAACGCCTACCCCAATAATATTTCTCTCTTGCGCCAAAAAGGCGACGGTCTCGGGATCCCAGCCAGGAGTATGGCCCCCAGCCTCGTCCTTGTTGAAGTAAGCCTCCTTGGATTCTTTTTTGGACCAGTCGGTCCGATACAGCACCCATGCACCATCGGGGATGACGCCATTCTCGGCCTCCCAGGCTTTCACAAAATCGAGTGACATGAGGAAATCGGGGTCATTCTCCGCCTCGGCAACAGCATCAATGACCACAGCAGGGCCAATAAATCGTTCCGGCGGCAACGTGTCGGTGGCGTTATCGGGCAGGTCCTGGCCCGTTACCCAGTGGATCGGGGCGTCGAAGTGAGTACCCGTATGCTCACCACACTTGATATTGTTCCAATACCACGCGGGCCCGCGATCATCGTATCGAGAGATTTCTTCTTTTGAAAAAGGCCAGGACTTGCCCCAACCAAACTCCTCGGGCAACTCCAGAATGGGTGTTTCCGGAGAGAGGGTCACACTGAGGTCCACCACTTTGACCGAACCGCTGGCCAGTCCCACCGCCAAATCCATCAATACCGCATTTGTCATGCCTCTTCTCCTGATTCTTGGCGAACCGCTCATGCCATCAAAACCATTAACGGGTTTCGAGATCGCGTTACCGCCGTATGGTGAATATTTTAAGTATAAAATATAATGCCAGAAGCGTCATTACAAACCGGGAATTCAGAATGCACAAGACCTTGCTACCTGAGGGCTGGAAACGACCCAAAGGTTACGCGAACGGCGTCATTGCTCAGGGCCAATCCATGATCTTTTGCGGAGGCCAGATTGGCTGGAACGAAAACGAGTGTTTTGAGCACCATGACTTTATTGGCCAGTTCCGGCAGGCACTTGAAAACGTGGTTGCGGTGCTGAGCAGCGCTGGAGCCGGACCCGAGCACGTTACCCGCATGACCTGGTATGTCACCGACCGGCAAAAATACCTCGAGGACCTCGGCGCAGTGGGCCAGACTTACCGGGAGGTCATGGGTAAGCACTTTCCCGCGATGTCTGTGGTAGAGGTTTCAGCCCTGATCGAAGACGAGGCGCTAGTCGAGATCGAAGCGACTGCGGTCAAGTAACGCGCAGTCAGTAATGCAGTGGGTCTTGGATTCAGTCGTTACTCGCGCTGTGTTATCGGGCCCGCACGAAAGCGTGCGTCGTCATCTTAAGCACATCAACTTCTTTCTGGTTCCACAAACGCACACTCGTAGTCAGTATCCCGCGATCGGGCTTTGAGGCAGACAACCTCGCTTGCTCGACGACAGCCTCGCCGGTGACGACATCTCCCGCTCGCACCGGCGCCAGCCAGCGGAGCTCGTCGACGCCAGGAGACGTCAGCACCGCTGCGTTTCCCAGATACGCGTCAACTGCAAGACGCATAAAAATCGCTGTGCTGTGCCAGCCACTGGCCATAATGCCACCCAGCTCTGCAGTCAATGAATGACCCTCGTCAACGTGGAAAACTTGGGGGTCGTACCGCTTCGCAAACTCAATAATCTCAGTCTGGGTCACTGAGTAGCGACCAAAGGCTATTCGTTGACCAACGTGGAAGTCCTCAAAGTACTGCATGTGCCCTCCCAATAATCTCTTGCCTCTATTACCGCTTCCGCAATCTGCTACGGCACATTGTCCGCAGATGACCGCTCGCCGGCGCCAAATTGCCCAGAGATCACTCCGAGAGCGCTCAAAGATATGCCCTACGACAGCAAGACGGTGTTTCACAGCCTCTTGACTCTACATTTTAAGCTTAAAATGTTACTATCACATCTGTTCAGTCACAGATAACTTACGAGGACTGCTCATGAATAGAACGCCCGCACCCATGTTCAATGAAAACCGACTCAAACTGGGGACGTTCTCCGCCAATTGCTCGGGTGGTATGGCCGTCACCAAGGTCCCTGAACGATGGAATAATGATTGGGCCAACAACCTTGATCTGGTAAAGCAATGCGACGATGCCGGTATCGAGTTCATGCTGCCAATAGCCCGTTGGATTGGCTATGGCGGTGAGACCGACTTTCACGGAAACGTTCTTGAGACTGTGACCTGGGCGGCCGGCCTTGCAGCGCATTCGCAAAACATTCAAGTATTCGCAACGGTGCACACTGCTTTCAATCACCCCATCGTCGTCGCCAAGCAACTGGCGACCCTCGATCAAATGTCGGGCGGCAGACTTGGATTGAATGTTGTCGCAGGCTGGAATAAGCCGGAATACGATGCCTTTGGGGTGGATCTGCCTAGCGACCACAGCGACCGCTATGCAATGGCTCAGGAATGGTTCGACTACATCCAAAAGCTGTGGACTGAGGACAGCGCCTTCGACTGGAACGGCGACTTTTATCAAGGCAAAGGGGTCTACAGTCTGCCCCACCCCATCCAACCCAAGATGCCAATCATTAACGCCGCAGGGTCAGAAGAGGGCCGAGTCTTTGCGATGCGCAACGCCGATTTTCTGTTCACACCGGTTTTCGACTTTGAACAAGCCAAAGCAACCGTCGTGGATATCACCGAGCGAGCCGCAAGCGTGAAGCGCAAGGTAGATGTCCTGACGCTCTGCACCGTGGTCTGCCGTCCCACCCAGCAGGAAGCCGATGACTACCTGCACTGGTACGCGGACGAGCAAGCTGACTGGGAGGCTGTGGACAACCTGATGACATTACAGGGCATGCATGCGCAATCTTTTACCCCCGAAGCACTGGCCCTTTACCGGGATCGCATGGCAGCAGGTCACGGAGGATTCCCACTGGTCGGCACGCCGGACACTATCGCTGATTTACTAGAAAAGTTGAGCGAGACGGGCATTGCTGGCACTACCCTCGCATTTGTGGATTACGCCAAGGAGTTTCCCTATTTCAGACAGGAGGTACTGCCGCGCCTGGAGGCCAAAGGCCTTCGTCAACCAGTCAGCTGACCATATGGATCGAGACGGATAGGTGAAATATAAATACTCCAGAACACCGAGAGCCAGTGTCTGGCTGTCTATCCTCACTCTGCATCCTTCGAAAAACCCGTTACGTCCGAGGTCGCTTCTTTAGAGCGGTCGGCGTTACCAATTTAACGACCGGGAGCGATTGGCTCAAAGCTGGGGCGAATCTCGGGTTCATCTTTGTACCGATAATTCAAAAAGAGATCCCACTGCACTTTCATCGCGTGATCGTGGGCCAGAGTCCAGTGCGGCAGATGCCCCCACTTTGGCTTTAGCTCCAGCGCCACTTCAAAAGCAATTTTATCGAATAGATTACGCAGGAATGTAGCCACGTAGCTTTCGCCGACCGCACCATGTGGAAAAAAATTGCGGTCCCAATACTTTGGCGCGACGCGGAACCAAGCATCGTATATATCGCTGGTGTATTCGAGACTACGCAGCAAACCTTTGCGATGCGCGACATTGACATGTCCGATGTTGGCCACGTGCCAGTCTTCACCAGCCATGTGGCGCATGATTTGAACCCAGCCATTCATGTTTTGCACACCCGAGTAGTCGTGCAGCGGCAGCCGGTTACCGTAAAAAATATCTACCACCGTCAGCACTCCATCAGGAGTGATAACGTAGGCATCTGCACCTGTGTGAGCCCAATCGACCACAGAGGCATAGATGAACTCCTTGCCATCGAATTTAAACTTGGCGCGCCCATCACCGACAACGACATTCGGTCGAGGCAGGGGCATTTGGTACCTGTCCATTTCTCGAATCGTGCGCTGAGTGCCAATGATTTTCACATCAATGCCTCGCGCCTGCTGGTGGTCGTAAAATCGCTGAGCAGCGCCGATATGATCGGTATGCGGGTGGCTGTAAACCAAGGTTGTCAGCGGCTTCCCGTCGAGAATGTCGTCAATGTTGCTGAAGAGTTCTTCCATAAACATAAACTCGGGCATGTCGATGATCAGCGCTTCAAACTCCCCCACATAAAGTGTCACCGCAAATAGATCAGCTAAAATCCACCAGGTGTTCTCGGTCAGCCGCTGGATATAGTATTTCCCAACCGCCTCGGGCCATTCAGGCACATCCACCTGATGCCCGGGTTTGAGCTCCTCCCATTTGGAGAGCGGCTGCGTTGGTATAGAGTTATCGGGTTCGTTTGCACTCCTGACAGGCTCATGGCGCTGGAAGCCCGTGGGTACAATAAACTCGGGGGGGAAAGGGCCGAACAAGGCGCCTATGGCCTCTTGGGCAAGCTCAGGCGTAACCTCTTGTCCGGGCGCGATTTCGGGCGGCTTACTGCCAAGTATCTTGTTGCCGTAATAGCCTGCGAACGCTGCTATGACTGCAACCAGCACAAAACCAACTTTAGTCGAAGACCTCACAAACAATCCTGCTCCAATCGCAGATGCAATTCCTGATTAAGGTGCGATCGGGTCAAACTGCGGTTTCACCGACTGCACCTCGGGGTTGTAATTCAGGAATACGTCCTCAAAGACTTTATAAGCATGACTGCGAATGACTTCCGAGTGCGCCAAATGCTTCCATCGGGGATAAACTGCCTGGGCCACCGTTTCGGTAGATTGCTCGACATAATTGCCCCAGAACACACCGGCAGTTAACCCCGGTCCATTCTTCTGCACAGCCTCTCCGATACTCTTGCCTGTCGACCAATCCGGCAGTATCAACGTGTTAAAGGCATCGTATAAATCTTCCAGATAAGCAAATGTTTGCCGAATATCGCGTTTGTAGCCAACGTTGGCGTGACCGAGCACCGCGTAATCCCAGTCCTCACCCAGCACATGGCGTAAAAAATTGACCCAGCCGGTTATGTCATGAGAAGAACTGATATAAGCGAGAGGTAATCGGCCGGGGTAATTGAAGTCGACATAGGTAATGACCCCATCAGGGTTCAGCACATAGCTGTCCGCCGGACTATGTGCAGAAGCTACCGGCGTGCCAAGAATAAAGTCTCTGCCCTCAAAACTGAAAGTTGTCCGACCGTTAGCAACGATTTCCGTAGGTGGGGCGACATTGTTTTGATGTATTGAAATTTCTCGCGCCGCGCTTTCACTTGCGACAATGCGCAGCTCTACCCCCTGCTGCGTCAGTAACTGCTGCAACCGCACAGCACCTGCATTGTGATCAGTGTGCGGATGCGAATAAACGACCGTTGACACTGGAAGTTCGGTAAAAGATCTCAATGCCATAAGCATATCGGAAGGATTAACAGAGCTGGAAACATCCACTACCAGCACACTTTCTTCACCAACATAAACCGTGCTGGCAAAAGCGTTGCAGATCATCCAGTAAGAACGCTCTGTCAACCTTTGGACGTACCACTTTCCGGGCTCACCAAAATCGGGCACCGCAACGCGATGCCCCAACGGCAGCTGTCTAGTAAGACTGGGGCCAAAAAACTCGTCTTCGGTACCGCTCCACGGAACCAGTAATGGTGCAGGCGTAATGTGCTGATGACTGAACTCTTCAGCAAGTGCCGCACCGGCACTGACCATTACGATAAGCAGGACAAGCAAATATCGAAGCTTTGCCATACCGGACTTCCGAAACCCCAAAGACGGCGCTAGAAACGCTTCTCGACGTTAATCGCCCATGTCCGAGGCAACGCATAGGCCCCAAAGTCCATGCCCTCAACGAAATCACCACTGGCAAGGTAATCTTCGTCTGTCAAATTCTTGCCACTCAGTGCGACAAGCCATCCCCCATCTGCGGTCTCGAACGCCACACTGGCGTTCCACAGCGAATAGTCATCCTGCGACAATGGAGCACGGTTATTAAATTCGTAGAAGACCGAATCACTGTAGGAATAGTCAACCCTTGGCGTGAGTGAATGCCCACCTGCCAAATCGAATGCATAGGATATCGACGCATTCCACGACCACTCCGGCGTCATCGGAAGTTTGTTGTTTACCGAACCCACCGGATCAAATACTGCATCCGTGAATGAAGTGTATTCAGCGTCGAGGTATCCCGCACCCAGCTCAAATAAGAGCCCAGCAACTGGCAGATAAGCGACCTCGATTTCAAAGCCCTTGATCTCCGCCTCCCCCGCGTTGATGTTAACGGGCCCCAATGCGCCTGGCTGTCTGCCAATAACATGAATATCTTCATAATCCGTGAAGAACACCGCACCGTTAATACGCAGCCGATTATCCAGGCCTGAGAACTTCGACCCAATTTCGTAGGCTGTAACAAACTCTGGATCGAACGACGGGACAATGGGGTTAGGTTCTGCGACTCGCTGTGTAAAGCCTCCACCCTTGTATCCCTCTGAGTAGGTGGCATAAACCATGAAGTCGTCGGTAAACGCATAGGAAAGGTTTACCATGGGCGTCGTCTCGGTAGAGTTAATATTGCTGGGCACCGGCGGCAACAAGGGGACGCCCGCCGGGATTAAACTCAAACGATCTCGCTCCAATATGAACGCGTTGGGGGTAAATTCGCGCTCATCGTCTGTATATCGAATCCCGACAGTCATCGAGAGGTTATCAGTCAGGTCATAGGTCCCTTGAGCAAATACCGCCATGCTTTCGGTCGTAGTGCGCCCGCCACTAGTGAGGTCAGCGAAAGCTGCCGATATGGTCTCTAAATAGGTGCCATCCTCGTCAAGGTAATAGAACCCCAGAATCCAATTCAGCCTGTCATTAAAGGC
>Ga0255759_10005483_pt1 | contig 10838 bp, 6 predicted proteins | sample 101ome_20_FD_179959 | JGI IMG/M metagenome (GOLD analysis project Ga0255759, IMG submission 179959) | Coastal salt marsh microbial communities from the Groves Creek Marsh, Skidaway Island, Georgia - 101404AT metaG (version 2) | ecosystem: Environmental > Aquatic > Marine > Intertidal zone > Salt...
TATGAGATTTTAATTGATGCCATGAGATCTTCTGGAAATACATTTAAAGAAGTTGCACAAAATCTAACTTGTTATTATGAAAAACCAGGCTCTTATAATCAAAAAGCAATAGAGAAATTTATTGGAGGTTCGACTGTAATTTTAAACGATTTAAAAGATTGCATTATTAATAATGATAACTGGACTAAAGATAGCATAGACAAGATGTTGTCTTCTTATCGAGATTTAAAAGACTTAAGCGTTCCAAAAGTTAATCAGCCGTTAAGAATTGCCCTAACTGGCTCTACAAACTCACCTTCATTAGGACTCACGTTATCTTTGTTTGAAAAACCGGAAGTTTTAGAAAGGATTAATAAACTTATTGGATTTATTGAGACAAGTAACTAAAAAAATTAATCACGTCAGTATTTGGTAAGTTTTTTTTCATAACAGCATTTACCTGATATTCAAATTTAGCATCATTTATTTTAGAGATATTAACTTTTTCTAAATTAGCTTTTTGTATGGTGTTATCATCGATTATTGCTATCCCAGTTCCTTCACTAATTATTGATAAAGCTGAGTTATATGAATCAGTTTTCAGATAAAAGTTCATATCTAAATTATTATTTATTAAATAACTCATAATGCTTGATTTAGCATATACAGAAAGAAGATTTGTTATTTCAATATAAGGCAATTGTTTTATCTCTTTCAGGCTTATTTCTTTTCCAAGTTTATATTTTTTTGCTGATACAAGTTTATGTATGCCTGTTTTTAAAATAATATTATTGAAATTTGCGTCATCTTTTGCATTAAAACAGATAGTAATATCAATATCTGGTTTATATCTGTCTTCGATCAAGTCTATGCTGTTTAGATTGATAATATTAAATTTTGCATTCTCATGGAGATCTTTATATTTTTTGATAATTTTAGGAACAAAACTATCGGCAAGAGACGGAGTGGTTCCTATATTTATAAAATCACTTGAACGTGCTTTATAGGTATTGGCAATATAGTTAAAATTCTTAATTTGATTGGTAACAATTGACGCATGCTCAAATAATGCATCAGCCTCATCAGTTGGAAGCAATTTTTTACCTTTTCTTAAAAAAAGCTTATAACCAATATTTTTTTCAATAATTTTTAATGTTTTGCTCACCGAGGGCTGAGATATTGAAAGTATTTGTGCAGCGGTCGTTACCGAGTTGTTTTTATATACCTGGTAAAAAATTTCTATCTGTTTAGAAGATAACATACATAACCTATAGTTATATATATATTAATATATTAATAGAAATTTTAATAGACAAGAATTTCTCAGGAATGATATATTAACTGGACATTTAATTTAATTAAGGGGTTACTAAATGTACAAAAAATTTCTTTTCATATTTCCATTAGTTATATCAATTAGTTTGTTTTCTCAAGAAAATGAATCATCTAATGCTTCTGAAGAAGAAGTAGAAGAAATTGTTACTGTTGGATCACAAATCAAAGGAGCAAAGATTACTGGAGCTTTGCCTGTTACTGTTTTTGATGCAGATGATATTGAGGCAACTGCTGCAGTGGATGGTGATGAGCTTGTTGAAAATTTAGTTGAGCAAGGCTTGAATTTTTTCAATGAAGTAGAGCAAACTTCTGGAGGTGTTAATGCTGCCAGGGGTGATGTTGGGGCTTATAACATAAGAAGTATGGGTGTTGGTAATACCTTAACTTTATTAAATGGAAGAAGACTTGTTATGAATGCAGGATACCAAACTGAGTATATTGGTGGTGATTTCGTTCCTACTATGACTGTGAATACTAATATGATTCCAACAAACGGTCTTGATAGATTGGAGGTTTTAAAAGATGGTGCTTCAGCTATCTATGGTGCTGATGCTGTTGCAGGGGTTGTAAATAACGTAATTGAATCTGATTATGAGGGAACTGAATACTCAATTAGAGCAACTCATCATGAGCATTTTGATGCAGTTGATCATGACTTATCCATAAAACACGGTGTTTATGTTAATGATGGCGCTACAAATATTTCTGTATTTATGAAACACAGAGATAGAGAGAGAATTGAAGCTTGTGAAGATTACAGATGGTGTCTAGGTAATTATGAGGAATTATTACCAGCTGGCTCACCCTGGTTTGGTAAAGGGTTAGATAATAGATCCAGTGACCCCTGGTATCAAATTGACTTATCTACTGGCAAATATGACTGGGCTGACAGTGCTGATCAAGCTGAGATGGGTATCATTGGTTTGCACGAAGCTTGTAATTGGGAAGATGCATTAGATACTGGGTTTGGTACATGTTTATACAGTGAAAAAGAAGCTGATTTAGGTGGTATTGAAAAAGCTAAATCAATTCCACAACAACTCAGAGACTATAGAGGTGATTTAAGCAGAACAAACCTTTTTGTATTTATTAATCATGAGATGAAAAATGGTAATGAAGCATATGCTGAAATATCAGCTTATCGATCCAGAAGTGATCGAAATACTTATCAAGGAGGTCAGACATCTCAAACGATTTACATACCAGCAGATTATTATTGGTTTAGTCAGCTTCCTGCAGAAGCTGGTTGGGGCACAACAAGATCTGTTGAGTTAGAAGCTGGAAGACCATACAACAAGGGCAGACATATATTCGTAAAAAAACAAGACTACAGGCTTCTTTTTGGCCTTAGAGGGACAATGAAATCTGGATGGGATTTTGATTCTGCAATTGTTTATTCAAAAGCAAGAGCAGAAGATAGAGCTGCTGATAGAATTCTTTATCAAAAACTTTATCGTGAATTTAATACACCAGGTCTTTCTGATACCGCAGAAGTATTTAATATCTTTGATCCTAATTGGGAAACAAATAATGGACATAGAATTTTTGGAGATGTTTATAGAAATGATACATCTACTTTAGCAATGTTAGATTTTAAAATGAGTAAACCTGATTTATTTGAACTACCAGCGGGCCCTGTTGCTGCACTAGTCGGCCTTGAGTATAGAAAAGAAACATATATAGATGATAGAGATCCGTATTTAGATGGCACAGTTCCTAATAGTCTTTTTAGGCCTAATATTTCAGCAACTAAAAATCATCCGTACACATCTGGTGTTGTAGGATCTAGTCCAACTTCTGATGTAATGGGTGACAAGAATGTTCAATCCCTATTTGTTGAGCTTTCAATTCCTGTCAGTGATAAAATTAGCGCACAAGTTGCGGCTAGGCACGAGGAATTTTCTGATTCTATTTCAGCTACTGTTGGTAAAATTGCCATTGGATATGATGTTACTGAACGAATAAAGTTTAGAGCTTCAGCATCTACTTCATTTAGGCCGCCTAACCTAGTACAGGTTAATCAAAAAGAAGTTGCAAGAACTGGTTCACGTGTAGACGCTTTAATGCAATATGGAAATTATATCGAAAATGATGGACAGAACTTATCCTATGCAACCAACGGTGCATTCTTGACTGATTATTATGTTTTTAATTCAATCAGGTACGCAACTGGTGCTGAAAATTTAGTACCAGAAGAATCTACTAACGCATCAATTGGTTTTGTTCTTGAGCCATTAGACAACCTGACTATTACATTAGATAGATGGTCAATAGAAAAAGAAAATACCATTGGTCTTTTTGGTAGATCTAACCAAAGTGCATATGATTTATTACTCAGAAAAAGACTTGGTATTGGTGGTGCTACTACAATTGAGGAAATGGAAACATGGTGTAAAGCTAATGTAAATTCAACGGATTCAATTATTACTGATAAGTATACTGTTGAAGGTTCATCCGTTCTAAGAGATAAATATTGGGGCACATCTGATGATAATGCTGCACATAATGCAGTATTTCTAGAGGCTGGAATTTGTCCTGCTGGTGAGCAAGATATCGTAAGAGATGAATATTTAAATCTTGCAACTAGAACTGTTGAAGGAACAGATATAGCAATTTATTATGATTTAGATACTAGTATTGGTGATTTTAAGATTACTTTCGCATCATCTATAACTGATAAATTTGAACAAGAGCCGATAGAGAGGTTTAACATAATATCTGAAGCTGTTGCTAGTGGGGAGTTGCCTGCATATCTTACTTTAGATGGTTACGGAGATTTATTAGGAACTAATGATGCAGGCACCGATCAAAAAGATTCACTTAGAATTAATTATAGAAATGGCGATTGGGGTGGATCTCTTTCAGCTCTTCGTTTGGGTGAGTTATATGATAATGGTGTAAAACTTGTTGATGGCACCATGTGGAAAATTGATGCTATGACTACTGTTAATATAAGTGCATACAAAAAATTCGAGCTTGCCGGAAATGATGCAAGGGTAAAATTAGTAATCAAAAATGTCGGTGACGAGCGTGCACCATTAGCAGATGGATATTTAGGATTTTTCTCTGATATTCATAGAGACTTAGGTCGAAATTACTATCTTGACTTAAGAGTTAATTTTTAATTATGATTAACCCATTTAAAGGGAGCTTTATGCTCCCTTTTTAATATAAATTAAATGATGCCAGCTTATAAAAAGAAAGGTTTTACAATTGGTTTAACAGTATTTGTTCTAATGCTGTTTATGCCTGCGCCAGAAGGCTTAACAGAAAATGCTTGGAAAGTTGCTGCTATTGTTACTTTGATGGCAATATGGTGGGCTACAGAAGCTATTCCAGTTCCGGTTACAGCCTTATTGCCATTAGCTTTATTTCCTTTGTTTCAAATAACTAGCTTTAAAATTGCTGCATTGCCTTACGCTAATCCAAACATTTATCTATTTTTAGGTGGTTTTATGTTAGCTATTGCAATAGAAAGATCAGGCTTGCATAAAAGAATGGCTTTAAAAATGATTTTAGCTGCAGGTTCATCAGGGATGAAACTTATTGGTGGATTTATGCTTGTAGCTGCTCTTATAAGCATGTTTGTTATGAATACTTCGACTACTTTAATGTTATTACCAATTGGTTTGGCGGTTTGCTCAGTTGTTTCAACAACTATTCCAGGATTGAACGATCAAGATAAAAAATTCTTTGATACAGCTCTTATGTTGGGTATTGCATATGCAGCAACGATTGGCGGTATGTCAACATTGGTTGGAACTGCACCTAATATAGTCTTTAGTGCTTTTATGATAGAAACATATGGGGTTGAAATATCAATGATTGATTGGATGAAGCTTGGAGTGCCATTGGCCGCTGTGATGTTAATTTCAGCTTGGATTATATTAACTAAATACGTCTTTCCAATTTCATTTATAACTTCAAATGATACCAAAGAACATCTTCATAGGATGCTAGATGATTTAGGACCTCTATCAAAAGATGAATTAAAAATATCAGTGATATTTGGTTTAACTGCATTGGCATGGATCTTTAGAAAGGGTCTTGATAATTTTGAATTATTATCAGGACTAACTGATGCAGGTATTGCGATTATTTCTGCAATATTATTATTTATGATTCCTTCATCAAATAATAAAGATGATTTATTAAACTGGGATAGCTCAAATAAATTACCTTGGGGTCTTTTAATATTGTTTGGCGGTGGTTTATCCATAGCTGCACAAATAAATTCTACTGGTTTAGGTGTATGGATAGGAGAGGGTTTAAGTATTTTAGGAACAGTTCCTCCAATTATGCTTATATTTCTTGTTGCTGCTTTAATAATATTTCTAACTGAAATCACAAGTAATGTTGCAACAACATCAACATTTTTACCTGTATTTGGTGCAGTAGCTATTGGTCTTGGTATACTACCTGTGTCTTTAACCGTGCCTGTATGTCTGGCAGCAAGTTGTGCTTTCATGTTGCCGGTAGCAACACCTCCAAATGCTATAGTTTATGGCTCTGGTAAATTTACGATAGCAACAATGATGAAAGCTGGATTTGTATTGAATATTATAGGTATCTTTGTAGTGACCCTATTTGCTTACTTTATAGCACCACAAGTTTTTTAATGCAGACGTTTAAGTTTTATTTAATATTTTTTCTTAGTTTCAATCTAGAATCTAGAAGTTATATAGATTACGAGTCACCATATCATCCTGTCGTTGGAACAGCGGGGATGGTTGTTTCTCAAAACTATTTATCATCTGAAATTGGAGTTGAGATTTTAAATAAAGGTGGTAATGCTATTGATGCTGCTGTTGCGGTTGGATTTTCACTAGCAGCCACACTTCCAAGAGCAGGCAATCTTGGCGGCGGCGGCTTTATGTTAGTTTATATCAAAGAAAAAGATGAAATTTTCTTTATTGATTACAGAAGCTCATCACCTCTTAATTCAAATCTAGAAAATATTTTTGGTTTATCTAGTAACTCAACCAAAAAACTAGAATCACTACCAAAAAACTTTGATGAAGATAAATATGAACTTGTTAATACTGGATACAAAGCTTCAGCTGTACCTGGGACAGTAGCAGGTTTATTAGAAGCTCATAAACAATTTGGAAAACTTGCTTTACAAGAAATCCTTGAACCAGTAATTAAACAAGCCAAAGAGGGTATTACAGTAACCTATGATTTTCATAAAGCTATAGAAAGCACTCCAAGATTAAAATTCGACAAGGAATCAAGAAATATTTACTTTGAAAATAATAAGCCTCTAAAAGAGAATTCAATATTTATAGTTCCTGGTTTAGCTAATACGATTACTTTAATTGCCGAAAACGGAAGAGATGGTTTTTATAAAGGTGAGACAGCAGAGAAAATTTTAGCTGCAATGAAAAATAACGGTGGCCTATTTTCTAAAGAAGATTTAGACAGTTATAAGCCTTATATTCGAGCACCAATTGTTGCAAATTATAGAGGTAACAAAGTTTTTACAGCTGGTCCTCCATCTGGAGGAGGGGTTACCTTATTAACAGCTTTAAATATTCTAGATCAATATAATCTTTCTAAATATCAGAGCAATTCAACAATAACTTACCATTTGATTTCTGAAGCAATAAGAAGAGGTCATAATAATAGATCAAGTGAGGTTGGTGATCCTATTTATTATGATGTTCCGCTTAATCAATTATTATCAAATGAAAGAATAAAAGAGCTTGCATCTTCTATAAATCTTAAAAAAGCCAGCAAAGCTTCAATAGTAAAACCTATTGAAGTGATTAATGAAAGTAGAGACACAACCCATTATTCTATTATTGACTCAGATGGAAATGCTGTTTCCAATACTTATACCTTAGGAGCATCTTTTGGTTCAGGTGTCACAATTCCTGGAACTGGCATCCTAATGAATAATCAAATGAATAATTTAGTTTATCAATCTGGAGATGTATCAAAGATAGGTAGAAGTGTTAGTCCTGGTAACAAGTTTCAACCAGGAAAAAGACCAATGAGCACCATGGCGCCTGTGATTGTTTTTGATAAAGAAAATAAATTATCTCTAATCACAGGATCACCTGGTGGCTCCTATATTCCTGCTGCAATACTTCGAGTTGTATCAGGTGTTATTGACTTTGATTTATCTATTGGTGATGCAACAATGCTTCCTAGAGTTCATAAAGACTGGCCATATATCGGTATAGATTATGAAAAAACTTTAAGTTCAGACATTATATATAACTTAAATAGAATTGGTCATAAGACAGAAGCTAATAAAACAATGGGTAGCACGCAAAGCATTCACATTGTTAATGGTGTTAATTATGGATTTGCTGATTTAAGAAGACCAAACTCTGCTGTTGTAAAACAGACTGTCAAGTAATTAGTTTTCTATTTCAACTAGAGGCATTGCTGCAGTATTAAATCCTGCATCAACATAAGTTATTTCACCTGTTACTCCACTGGCAAAGTCTGAGCACAAAAATGCTGCAACATTTCCAACCTCATCAATAGTTACAGTTCTGCCTAAAGGGGCTCTATCAGAATGTTGAGATAACATTTTTCTAAAATTTTTAACACCAGATGCTGCTAATGTTTTTATTGGTCCTGCAGAAATAGCATTAACACGGATATTATCTCTACCCATGGAAGCTGCCAAAAATCTTGTATTAGCTTCTAAGCTTGCTTTCGCTAGACCCATAACATTATAGTTAGGGATTGTTTGAATTGCTCCTAAATAAGTAAGGGTAAGAAGAGCAGAGCTATCGTTTAACATTGGTTTTGATGCTTTTGCTAGTGCAGTAAAGCTGTATGAACTAATATCATGAGCAATTTTAAAACCCTCACGTGTTGTAACATCAACAAAATTTCCTTCAAGCTGATCTGATGGAGCAAATCCAATAGAGTGAACTAGTCCATCAAACTTATCCCATTTTTGTGATAGTTTTGAAAAAGAATTCTCAATAGATTCATCGCTTGCAACATCGCATTCAATCAAGATATTTGATCCGAATTCTTTTGCTAAGGGCTCTAAATTTTTTAATAGTCTTTCGTTTTGATAAGTAAATGCTAATTCAGCACCTTCTCTGTGCATTGCTGAAGCAATTCCAGCAGCTATTGAGTACTTATTAGCAAGGCCTGTGATTAATATTTTTTTATTTTTTAATAACATTTGTATTTCCTTATCTAAAAATTTACTGACTATTATAAAAGATAAATCATTCTAGAAAATATTAAGTTTTTTTAATAAAAAAAGTGTTGACATTAAATTTTAAAAGAGTATATTAAATAGACCAACTTGATTCCGACTAACAATCAACTGCAGACGGGAGTTAGAGAGAAACAAGAAGGAAGAGCCCATAGGGTGAAAGCGTTTGTAAGAGTGCATGATAAAAAATAGCTTATAAACCCACCAAGAATTCAAGAGAAAGAATTCAAGGAGCCGGAGAAAATCTCACTCAGGACCCCTAAGGAACTCGAACTTAAAGAAACAGAGCTAGTCTCTGTTTTTTTTCGTCTTAAATTTACTAACCTAAAAATTTAATCATTACACCTGCTGCAACAGCAGACCCAATAACACCAGCAATGTTTGGTCCCATTGCATGCATTAATAAATGGTTTTGCGAGTTGTATTCCAAACCAACTTTATTGACTACTCTAGCGGCCATTGGTACTGCAGAAACACCAGCTGCTCCAATTAATGGATTTATTTTTGTTTTACTAAATACGTTAACGAGTTTCGCTACTAGAACTCCTGCAGCTGTTCCTATCGCAAATGCAATCATACCAAGGATAAGAATACCAAGTGTCTCAGGGGTTAAAAACTTATCTGCAGCTAATTTAGATCCAACAGATAAACCAAGAAATATAGTTACTATGTTGATTAATGAATTTTGTGCAACATCACTTAGTCGGTCAACAACAAGAGATTCTTTCATTAAATTACCAAGACATAGCATTCCTAACAATGGTGCAGCACTTGGAAGTAGTAAGCCAACTAATAGAAATAACATTATTGGAAAAATAATCTTTTCATTTTGAGAAACTTCTCTTAATTGCACCATTTGAATTGTTCTTTCACTTTCATTTGTTAGAGCTCGCATTATTGGCGGTTGAATTAGAGGCACAAGTGCCATATATGAATATGCAGCTACTGCTATTGGACCAAGTAACTCTGGTGCTAATATCGATGAAACATATATTGCCGTAGGACCATCTGCACCTCCTATGATTCCAGTTGCGGCCGCTTGTTTTAATGAAAATGTTATTAATCCAAAATGGTTTAATAATAGGGCACCCATAACTGTTGCAAATATACCAAACTGAGCTGCTGCACCAAGTATTAGTGTTTTTGGGTTAGCTAGCAGGGGTCCAAAATCTGTCATTGCTCCAACACCCATAAAAATTAATAAAGGCGCTATTCCAGAACCTATAGCCGTTTGATAAAACACATAAAGAATACCTGGACTATATCCAAAGTTTTGAGCAATATTATTTAAGCTGCTTAGCTCAAGATATGGAGCATTTTTAACATATTCATTGATATCAATATTAGATAATCCAAGTTCATTGATTAAAATATTTATCTCATTAAGGTTATTGGCATATAACATTCTTTCAATAGGGCTCATTGATAAGCCAATTTCAGGAATATTTGTAAGCAATGCTCCAAACCCAATAGGAAGTAATAATAGAGGTTCAAACTTTTTACTTATTGCAAGATAAATAAGGAGAAGGCCAACTGCAATCATAATTGCTTGACCTGAAGAAATGCTAAATATTCCTAAAGTAGAAAAAAATTCAATTAAATTCATTAGGTTGATACCTCAAAAAGAGGGTCACCTGATTTAACTTTATCCCCATTTTGTACGTAAACCTTTAATATTTTACCTCCAACAGGAGTTTTAACAGTAGTTTCCATTTTCATTGCTTCAAGAACTATTACTGTGTCTTCTTCGTGTACATTTTCACCAACATTTTTTTCAATACTAAAAATATTTCCTCCAAGAGGCGCATTTACTAATGTGCCTACTTGGTTTTCATTTACATCAACTGTTTTAGTCTTAATGCTATTTATGCTTGCTCCATCAATAATTTCTGGTTCAGCTGTTTTTGAAAACTTAACAATATATTCTTTTTCATCAATTTCCACTTTGTAAAAACCTTCTTTATCTTCATTTAGTTGTGAAGGTGACTTTTCAAAGAAATCATTATTATTTTTATTCTTTAGGAATAAAAGACCAATCTCTGGAAATAGTGTATATATCAATAGCTTTTCATCATCGTTTTCAATTTCAAGATTTTCAGATTTAATAATTTCTTGGAATTGATCTTTCATATTTTTGTATTCATCTTTATCAATAAGATCTGCGGGCCTGCATTTTATCGGCTCGTCACCATTAAGAACAAGATCTTTTAATATTTTGCCAACCTCTGCTGGAGTTTTACCATACTCTCCTTTAACTAATGCTGAGGTTTCTTTTGTAACCACCTTATATCTCTCTCCATTCAATACATTAATTACAGCTTGTGTGCCAACT
>Ga0255759_10005484_pt1 | contig 10838 bp, 12 predicted proteins | sample 101ome_20_FD_179959 | JGI IMG/M metagenome (GOLD analysis project Ga0255759, IMG submission 179959) | Coastal salt marsh microbial communities from the Groves Creek Marsh, Skidaway Island, Georgia - 101404AT metaG (version 2) | ecosystem: Environmental > Aquatic > Marine > Intertidal zone >...
GTCATTTGTTGTGACAATTTATCACGCATTCTGTCAATGTTTAGAGTCATTTGTAAAAGTTTTAATTGCTCATTAGATGTAATAACACCTTCTGCACCATATTCAGCTATAGCCTCTTCAAATGCTAATTGTGCTTCTTTAGCTTCCATTCTTCTTATATCAATTTGGCTTATTGTTATACCTTGATAGACTAAATCTTCAGTCAATGAAGCTAATTTTTGTTGAGCATCAGCAATCGCTTCAGCTGCAGCTTTAGAAGATTTTTGCATTGATACTATTTGCGTTAGTATTTCTAGTTCTTCAGCTCTTTGAGATATAGACACTTCTGTGAATACATTAGATAAAGATTTTAATGCAGTTTCATCTTCTATACCATCAGTAAGTGAATTTATAATTGTTTGCAATCCTTCATCTGTTACATTTGCAAATTCTTGATATCCATCTTTAGTTGATATTAAATAGTTTTCCATATCTTGTAATTCAGAATTGCTATTTTGCAACTGAGCTGTTAAATATGCTATACGCTCTCCAGGAGCCATTTCAGATGCAGCTTTTGCTATTGCTGGGAAGCCTTTAGATGTCATTTCTGCCATTAAAAAGTTACCTGCTATCATTCTGTCATTCATTTTTTCAAATCCAGCAACGATACTGTCACCAGACATTATATCTATAGCATCTATTTTGTCTAATTCAACTATTAAGTTTGTAGCTTGTTCTGCAGCATCTAGAAAACTATCTGCTAATTCTTGCATAGCCGCAGAGTTGTCTTTTGTTACCTCAGAAGCGCCTACAAGAGATTGAATTTCTTGCTGTATGACATCATTATATAGCTTTGTACCTTTTTGTAAATCGTCTACCTTAATTGCTGCTTGACCAGTTAATTCATTAGCATCATTATAAGCATCTACCATTCTTTGCAATGTTTCAATTCTGACTTCTTCCGACATATTATTTTTTCCGATAGCTATTTGTATATCTGCTAATTGCATTGCATATTTTTGAAGTACTTTCATTTCTTCTGGAAAATCTTCTGCTATAAACCCTTGACCGTCAATACCTCTACCAACTTCTGTTCTTATTTCTGCAAATATTTGTCTTACTCTTTGAAGTGAATTATTACCAGCTGCTTCTCCAACCATTACAGCTTCAAAAAATGCACCAATTCCTTTATCATATAGAGCGATTGCATCTTCTTCAGATATTGAAAGTGCTTCAGCTATTTGTGCATTAAAATCTATTCCCAAATCATCATTACTCAATTTAGAAAGAGCACCGAATAAATCTTTATAACTATCCATTAACTCATCAGCTTCTGCGTCAGAAAGTTTAAAATCTGCAGCTCTAAAGAATGTTTGTACCTGTGTTCTTTCTACATCAGTAAGTATTTCTTGAAGTCTTTCCACTTCTGCTTCTGCTTGTTCAACAGCAGCAGATGTACCACCATTTGCTCTAGATTGAGCTTTTTCTAATTTTTCAGTTGCTTCAGCTAATTTAATAGTAAGAGCTTCTTGTACACTTGTTATTTCTATAAATCTTCTACTTGTAGCTAATGTATTTTCTTGCCTTTTCCTATATACTGCATAAGCTATTCCGCCTGCAATAAGAGCTAAATTAAATCCTAATAATATTTTTCTAAATTTCATCATACTTTGCTGAGCTTGTAATAACTGTTCTTTTGTAAGCCCACCTAATTGGTCTGAGTATTCTTTAAAATTAGCTGCTACTTGACCTACTGCTACACCTGTTAATTTTTGTACATTCCTAAACATCATTAATCCAGGTAAAGCTTTACCAATAATTCCGCCAACAGCTCCTATTACTGCTACAAATCCTACTAATGTACTAGTAAGTCCTTTAACGCTGTCTGAGTTAGAATCCATAGCTTTAAATAAAGTTGTTAATGTTGTTACCATGCTTTTAGCAATAGGTAAGAAAGCTGTACCCATTTCAATTCTTAATTCTTGAAATGCATTGCCTAAAAGTTTTGTTTGAGATTTGAAAGTCTCGAATCTTTTATTGGCTTCATCATTTAAAGCTATATTTGCGGCATAAGCAGTATTAGCTACTACTAATGATTCTGTAACTAAGTCACCAGCTTCTGCAAGTGATAATAATGCTCTAATAGTTCTTTGTTGTTTTAATCCTAAATCCTCAAGAACTTGGATAACATTTCCACCTTGATTAGATATATCTTGTAATCCTTGTAAGAAAAGATTAAACGCACTAGCGGCATCTGTTTCTGCTAATTCTGCAAAACCATCTCCTGCAACCTTATTGAATGTTTCTAAAGCAGAACCACCTGTTGTAGCAGCTACTCTAATTTGTTGAAATACACGAGATACTGCTGTACCACCAGCTTGTGATTGAACACCAACTGCTTGAAGTGCTGTCGCAATACCTAATACATCTTGTGCAGTAGCACCTGCAATTTTACCACCTGCTGCAAGTCTAAGAGCTGTATTTAGAATTTCATCTTCAAGTGCTGCGAAGTTGTTACCTAAATCAACTAATGTAGAAGCTAAGTTGTCAAAATCATTTTCAGATAATTGAAATATTTCTCTAAGTCTTGCTAAACCTAATGCTGCTGACTCTGTAGATAATCTAGTTGCAACTCCTAACTTAGCAATTGTATCTATAAATCTTGCAAGACCAGCTGCAGAAATACCTAACTGACCACCAATTTCACCAATTGCATTTAACTGGCTTGTTGCAACAGGAATATCAACAGCCATTTTTCTAATGTTGCCAGCTAATTTTTCAAATTCTACATCAGTAGCATTTACTGTCTTTTTAATACCGGCAAATGAATCTTCAAATTTAGAAGCAGCACCAACAGTTGCTATCATAGCGGCTGCTGTTCCAGCTACACCTGCTAATACAACACCTATCCCAGCTGTTGCAGCTGTAGACATTGAAGCGACTTTTGCACCAAGACCTGCAACCATTTTTTCTGTTTGAGTAACAGCTTGTTTTTGTGCTTCATCAACAGTAACCTTGAGACCAACGCGAATATCGTCCATTGACGCCATTATTTAGCTCCTCCAGCTATACCTAAAAATTCATCTAAACTAATTTTTTCTCTAGGTTTTCTGTCTCTATTATGTTGTTTGCGAAGTGCCATTTTTGCCCTATAACTATCAGAATTTTGCTTCTTTATAATAGTTCCATCTTCCAAAACATCTAATTGTTCATTAGACATTACCTTCATGAAACTTGATTCTTCTATTGGCATGTATACCAATAAACGAAGAAATCTTTTGTACTCTTCTTGATGAGGATTACTGATATTATAGAATCTTTGAAAATCTGCTTCTATGGCCCCCCAATGGGTTATTACATCCATAAAGGACCATTTTATTTTGGGGAGTCTTCGTCCCCTTCAGTACCTTCTGCAGATTCTTGTGGAAGTGTTAGCCCGTAAGCTTCCATCAACCAATTCAACAAATCATTCATCTGTTCCCAAGACATTCCGTTTTCTAGCATTTCTTCTAGTTTGTCTTGTCCTACTAATGATGCAATCCATTGAGGAACAGCTTCAAAAGGAACTTCTGCTCCATCTTCAGCAATTCTCATTTGTTGAAGTACTGCTCGTGCAGGTAAAGTAGCTGGCAATTTATATGTCTTTCCAGCTACTTTAATCTGCAACTCTTCTTTTTTGTCGGCTTCGAGAGCCTCGTCAAAGTCTTTAAACTTTACCACTTTATATTCTCCAATCTAATTATTTTAGTTAATATCTAACTCGTCAGTATCGTTAGTGTTATCTATTACTCTGAACAAGTAGTATGCACCGCCAGAGCTACCAACATTTAAAGTTGAATCTGGAACGAGAAGTTTAAATTCTGTTGCCAAACTAACTTTTGCTGGAGCCTTTTGGTGACTCATTGCGAAAGAACCGACATTCACTGCTCTAGGAATGTGGAACTGTCTGTCCGCACCAGCTGGACCATCTGTGTGTAATACCATCGCATATTCTGTGAAAGTATCTGACAATGGTGGAATATATGAATCATATCCAGTATCAAAATCGTCCCCAGATGTTTGTGTTGTTGTAGCAGTAATTGTATCTTCTGCTTTAACACCGCCACCCATAGCGATTTGTAATTTGTCAATACCAGCTTGTGATAGTTCACCAGTTAGTCTTACTTCTTGTGCTGACTTAAGAGTCTTGATAGGGTCTACTTCTTCAGCAACCATAACATCTTCAAAAGTTTTATCAACTTCTAAAGTCCAGCCATCTTCAGAATAACCAACTTCTGAGAATGGAACTGAAAGTGTTGTAGGGTTTTCCCATGCGCCGCTGTTATCGGCTGGGAATACTAAAGAACTTGTAGTTCTATCTGCATAATAGAGAACACCTGTACCTATTAATACTTCAGATATTGTTCCTGTTGTATTAAAGCTCATTTGTTATCTCCTAACATATCTTATACTTATACTTATCAGCTGAGCTCAGCCGACTTTTTCAAGTCGATTTCAGCTTTGCCGGTTATTCTTCTTCAGCAATAAAGAAGTCTTCCACTACCTCTTCAACAGATTCCTTGTCGTCCTCTGATGGAGAGTCGTCTAGTTCTTCCTCAATATCAGCTATTAAAACAGAAATTTTTTGTTTTCCCTGTTTATATGTAGCTTCTTTAAGGCGCTCCCAGACGGCCATGTCTATCTCAGCCCACCCCTTGTGACTAAAGACTGTCCCTGTTACGGTATCTCGAACAGTTGTCTTCTCTAGCAACAAAGGATTAATTTTAACTTTTATCTTCTTCATATCAATCTAGTCCTCGATAATTCATTATTAATGATAGCTGATAATGTCCCAAACCGGTTTCAGTCTCTTCCACTCGGATTGGTAATTCAACTACTTCAAAACTGTATATAACAGCAGCTGTTGCACTAGTTGGAGTAACAACACGAGTTGTTCCAGTCTTTAATGCAGCTTCTGCTACTCCATTTGCTAACTGTAAAGCTGTAGCATAATCTGGTTGAGATGATGAACCACCACCCCATTTACCAGCAAATGCATTAACTTGTAAAGCAACTGATGATACAAATGCTTCGCTTCGTGGTGTCATCATAGTCCCACCATTAGAAAAAAATGTTAAGAAAGGTAATGTCGCATTACGAGGTAATCTTGTTGCTACTCTAGTGCTACAAACATCAGTAATATCTGCATTATTTACAGCCCACTCACGAAATATTATTTCCGCATCTGGTGCAAATTTCTGTGCTTGGTCTGGCTGAGAGCCTGTTGCTTTTATACCCATGATGATTTATTATACATCTAAATATTAAGACAAGAGGTCATCTATTTCGTTAATATCTATTCCAGATACTAATTCTTGTGCTAGTCTGTACATATTTCTATTAGCTTTATTACCACCACTCGAATATGATTTTCTAGGTGCTCTACTTTTACCTGCATCACTACGCTTCTTAGTTAGTCTTACAACAGTACTATCACCTTTTTTCCTAGTACTTATTGTGTAAACATTTTCTAGTATTTGATTAAATCTTTCTCTATCTGAGATATTAGTTGAGAATTTAGAAGCGGAACTAAATGCATGATATGTTTGTGAAGAAACAGATAAATTACCACCATCAAACCTGTCATCTCCACCAGTTGTATAGTTTGCTATAGTTCTACCCATAGGACCCTCATTGCTTCCTCTTGTTAATATTTCATCAAACTTAGGTTGTACAGCAGACCTATCTCCACCTCCTTTAATATATTCACTAGAAAGTTCTTTTAATTGCTTTTTGCTGTAATTCGCACTATTAGGAACAGTAATCGTAAAGTTAATTTCTTCTGGTACTAATTTAACTCCTATGGCTTTGGCTAATTCTGGAGAGTAAAAGTTGCCGTGTGCATTATTAACAACAACTCCAGGTATTTTAGACTCCATTTTTGATAGCATTACAGAACCTCTAGCAGCTTTATCAAGTCTGTATTGTTGAGTTATAGCACTTGCTTTTTTAGAAGATGGCATAAAGGATTGTTCACTTTTAGCAATTTTATCAATACCACCTCGTTTTTTTGCTAATGCTTTCCATTTGCTGTATCTTCTAGTTGAAGCAGTAGCATCTTTTTTAACCGACATACTTGCTGCATCTTTAAATATTTTAATTGATGTTTCCACAGCTCTGTTGATAAAAAATGAAGGTTGAATATATTTTTCATTTAATTTATCTTTACCTTGTTGATAATCTCTTCTGCCTTTCTTAGCATTCCAATTAGACCTTGTATAATAAGGCAATTTACCACCATATTCTACAGCATGTATCCAAGGAAAATGTGGAGAACCACCGACAGCTATAGCTCCATAAAGCAAAGCATCTCTCGTTTTTGAAGGATGAATTGGAGTTTGTTCAATAGATTTTAATAAGAAGGCTCTTGCTTGTCCTGGTTTACTAAATCCAAAAATATCTCTTCTCGGAGTATTTTTTATTCTATAGCCACCACCATCAACAAACCAGTTTTCACCAGTTGTTCTCATCATTACATCTTCTTTTAATTCTTCTGCTCTGTATTTGGCATTTGTAGCTTCATTAAAGCCAATAAGATATTGGCCAGAGGAAACATCTGGCGCATAAGCTCTCATTGTATTTTCCATCATACTAAGCAAATATTGTGATTTTTGACCGATAGTCATTCGCTGTAATCTACTATTTACTTGAGGTCCATTGGTAGATATAATTGAAGATATAACAGTTCTTGTTTTGTTATGCAGTCCTCTTATAAATTTTGTATTGTTTAATGCACCAGCAACTTCTTTACGAGCAAAACGGCCTAATACAGGTCCTAAAAATTGTGGAACAACTGACTGTACTGCTTTACCAGTTATATAACCAGTTGCAAGAGAAGCACCTCTAGCAGATAATCCAGCTGCACCTTTAAATCTTCCTGTAAAACCTGCTTTAGCTGTATTAGTAGCACGAGCAATAGGATAACCTACTTTACGCATTTTATTTATTCTTTGACTTTGCGCTACTGCATTAATATCACCAAGAACACTGAGGCCTTTATATATTTTAGTTTGCCATCTACCAATTCTCTTATTAACTTTAGTTTTAGAAGCAGCGCCTGCTCCTTTTACTTTAACCTTATTTTCGGCCATGGCTAACTATATACTAAAGTAGTGAGAGCTTTATATGATTCGTTACCGTATCTATCTAATACTGGTCTTACAATTGCAATTTCGTGATATGTAGAACCTCTAACTAATCTATCTCCCGGGACAACATCAACTCCACTTTCAATATATACAATAAATGTTTCGACAGTAGTATTTCTTCCATCTCTGTCTTCTTCTGCACCTTGTGATTCAAATTTAGCTTTTACATCAGTAGAAGAGTTTGCCCAATTATCACTAGGCAACCCTCTCTCATCTACAGTAGTATCTGATACTCTTTGAATTGAACAGGTCTCTGAATATAATCTATCTCTAACAGGCATGTTTGTATTTTACAATAAGAATTTATAAAAATTGGTTTAACATATCACCCATCAAAACTTCTTTATAAATATTGCTATATAGCAAATTGTTTTTTCCAAGTAAGTGGGGATTGTTCCCTATTTGTGCGTTAAAATCTTTTATTATAGTTATAAGGTCTGGAAGAATTAATTCATATAAATTAAGTATTTTGGAAAAATCTTTTGACCATATTGCTTTAGCGTCAGAGTTGAATATCACAAAATTCCTTAACGCAGCAAGAAGAATACAAATTACTGACTCGTGTAATTTATAATCAGCTTTTTTACTTATCATTGGAAACTCATAACCTTTTTGCTTGTAAATATAAGTTATACCAAGACTTCCAATACTACCCTGTTTAGATGGCCAAACTTCTTGTGATTTATATTGTATATAATCATGTAAATAAAGTATGTCTTTAACAATATTTTTGTATTTAATAAATGACTCTGGATTATCTCTGTACAGTTCAAATACTCTTTCTTTATTTGAGTATGATATTGTTGGTTGATTATGAACATCAGCATCATAATTGTTTCTAAATAAATTTATATAAGATAAAACTGTAAGCATATCCATATCTTTGTATTCTGTATCTTTTAATACATCATTAATCCATTCAATTTCTGATATGTCTATGTCGTTAGATTGTTTATGTAGTGTTTTAGACAAACCATTAACTATTTCGTCTGATAGTTCTTTGTTACTGTTTATATATACAACAATTCTTACATAACTTTTTTTTGGAATATCTTCAATGCGAAGATTTTTAATAACATTGTATAAATTTGCACCATCAACAATTCCTTCTGTTGTTGTGTCTTTAAACATTAAAGTTATTTTATTTTCATCTATTTGTGCATTTTCAGTAAATATAGTTATACCCTGTGTTTTTAAATGCAGTGTTCCTTCTTCACCTCGTTGTTCTTTAATAGCATCTTGTAATTCTTTTTTTGCTAAATCATCTAAATCAATTATTTTACATTCTGGATGTATAGGTATATCTTGTTTCATTCCTGGCTTATCGAATATTAATTCTTTTATAGGAACAATTAAATAAACTATTTGAGATTTATGATTAACAGGGTCTCTATTTATTGAATAACTATCAAAAAATAAGAAGTATCTACCTTTTCCAGATTGTACTTCTTCCATTCCATTGTCAACTACCATCTAAATTTTTGTTTCTTTGCTTTTTCATATTGTCTAAATGATTTTTCAGATAAATCTTTAGGGTTTTTTTCCCAATCTACATCTACAGGTGTCTCAAACATAACATTCTTAGATATCTGTCTTTTACAAACGACACTATCTTTAGGACACAGTATTTCTGGGTCTTCACTAATTTTGTGTGTTATCTCATAATTTCTTTTACAAGATAAACATTTATAGTCATATCTTGGCATTTCTTCTTCTAATCTTTCTTTTTTGTTTTTTATGACACTCTTTACAAAACAATTTTAAACCGTCAGCTGAATTTGGATTTGTTGAAAATTCTTTAACTGATTTTTCTGATTTACAAGATATACAATTCTTTAATCTTTCACCTTCTTCTGGTGCATTCTCTTTTAAATGTATTAAACATACTTCACAAAACTTGGTATAACCATCTTGGTATTTTTGTGTTCTTTTAAAATCTTCTACTGGTTTCCATTCACGACAATATCTACACTCTTTTTCTATAGGGTCAGTAAGCATTTTAGAAGCTTGCTTTTGTGCTTCAATAACTTTTTCAGCTAAACCTTCTTCTTCTTCAATCCAGGTTGAAAATCTTTCATAACCAATAGGTTGCTCTTCGTAAGTTCTAGGAGTTGTAAGGCCACCTCTACCACTTCTTATAATATCTAATATAGCTTCTGCTACTTCTTCACTGTAGGCACCGCGTTGAGGAACACCAGATTGTATTCTTAGTTGACGAACTCTTTCATGAGTAACACCCCATTCGTCTGCCCATTCTTGCAGCATCTTATCGGGGTCTTGTGCAAATAATTCAGTTGCTTCCTCCAAAGATGGAGCTTTTCTGTGTACCATATCTTCCCTTTTATTTAATTATACAAAGAATCTGCTTCTAAAAGGTTGAAGCATCATCATCTCTGCATTAGTAAGAACAGGTGTTAAGTTTTGTACAATTACATCTCCAAATGCAACATCATAATCACCTATTCTTTCAGTTAAAGCAACATCAAAATTTGTGACAGAGGTGTTATCTGCTAAGTGAGATGAGACTTCACCTGTGTCTGATTTTGCTGATATCTGCAATGATGTCATTAACAATCTTGCAGATGCTCTAGCTGAACTAAATTTTATTTGTTCTGGAATGTCAGCAGATTGGTATCCACCAACATAAGTTACAGATATATTTTTGAATTTAATACCGGACCAACGAATACCGATTCTTCTAAGTCTTCCGTTGTCATAATAAACATAATCGTTTTCATTACCTTGTGTAAGTGTATTACCATCTTCAGTAACAGTAGTGATAGAAGCAATTGGAACATGTCTTAGAAATATATCTTGTTGTTCATTGCCATCGAATGTTTCTGTATATGTTGCTTGTTCAACATCATGACCTAGATAACGCTTAATAGCGGCGTCAACATATGGTATAAAAGTATTTGTAACTGAAGCTTCTACTGTAGAGTTTAAATCTATTTGTAGAAATTGCTCGACATCACTAACGCTACAAAGAGCCATTTAGGACTCCTTTATTTATCTTCTGATGGTTTGACAGCTTTGGTTTCGACTTTTTTCTTAGGAGCTGATTTTTTAGCAGGAGCTTTTTTAGCTGGAGCTTTCTTTTCAGAAGCATCTTTCCAACCTTGCTCTTTTAACCATTCTTTAGAAATTTCTCTACCTGCAACTGCTACTTTAGAAGCACCAGATTTAGGTAGTTCAGCTAAAGAACCCTCGAAGAAGGAACCATCCTTCATCTTCCAAATTGTCTTTTCTGGTTTAAATATATCTGACATAATGAAATCATTTTACCTTATAAAAAGAAGAAAGCCGGTTTAACCCGGCTCTCTTCAAATCGTTTACTAACGAATATTACATATTTGTTAGTTTATGGAAAGCTGCTTGCCTGTAAACAGGGAAACCAACTCGCATTGTAGCTCTGATAGCTAACTGATTCTTAATAAAGAAATCAGAGTGGCTGTCAGTTACAGCAAGTTCAATACCTTGTCTCATAACAACATTAGCTGCTTCACCACCACCGAATTTACCAACAAGAACAGTTCCTGCGGCAATTGCGGTTGTAGGAACGACTTTTAGTCCCCAGATTTGAGCTGAAGGACCAGCGCCCATTCCACCTGCTGCTATGAACAGAGGATTCTTTGCTGCGTATCCAGCAGTAGCATCTCCTGCAAAGTCAGC
>Ga0255759_10005485_pt1 | contig 10837 bp, 10 predicted proteins | sample 101ome_20_FD_179959 | JGI IMG/M metagenome (GOLD analysis project Ga0255759, IMG submission 179959) | Coastal salt marsh microbial communities from the Groves Creek Marsh, Skidaway Island, Georgia - 101404AT metaG (version 2) | ecosystem: Environmental > Aquatic > Marine > Intertidal zone >...
TCAATGGCTAGGTTGCGATTGATAAATTTTCCAATCTGTACCATTGCCACCCATTAAATTTTGTCAGGCCACCGCGTTAGTTGGCACGGCAAACTTGCCGGTGGGCGGTACATTTTGCGGTTCATTCGCCATGCGCAGGCACAATTTATCATCTACATAAACTATCGCAATATCACCGTTACCGGTATTTTCCAGTGATCGGATGACACTGCATCTGGTGTCGGTGCCATCGATCGCAAAAACAATTTTGCCCCCCAAAGACAGCAAATGGTTCATACGTTCGGCAATGGTTGCTTGTGCATAGGTGATGCAATCAGCAGGAAACCGCACAACACCAATATCTGGGTCAGCATCTTGCGTTAGGGCGCATTTTGGTGCGGCAAATTGAAACCGACTGCTGGTGCCAAATATGGTCGCAACCACAAGCTTTTCAGCAGCTTGTAAATCCGCTGGCATAGCGCCATTCCTATACAGCCGCGGTTCATCAGACATTGGCAACGCACGGCTGATAAAATCGCCGTAAATAAAGGCGGCAATCGCCTCATTTCGTTTTGCTTTGGCAAGGCTGGTACGCCCCTCTACAAAACTGTCTTGCGTTGATTGAAACATTTTTAGCCCAGCCGTGCTCAATAGGGCCAAAACCGTCAAAGCCACCAGTAATTCAACAAGTGACAACGCAGGTTTAGGCTGTAAAATTTGGTTGAAAATTTTTCTCACTTTTTTGGCCACCCTATGCTTGCCGTTTTGTTTCACAGCGTCATCAGGCGGTCAAAATACCAGCGTTAACGTTTCATAAGAAAAAACTAAAATACTGACAGATAAACTATGCAATCAGCACGCGCAGATGATTGACGTTACCGGCATCATCGTATATCACACGCACATGCCTTGCGGTGGCCCGGTGGCAGAGTGGTTATGCAGCGGTTTGCAAAACCGTGTACATCGGTTCAATTCCGGTCCGGGCCTCCATCGCTTGTGCGTCTTCTTTCATGTCAGCTACCGCAACTATAGACAGGCTGTCACAAGGGGCGCAACCAATGCTTTTAACACAACAGTAGAAATCTTCCCCTCGTCACCAAGGAGACACTATTTTGTCCCGCTTTGTTGCGAATTGCTTGATGTGCATTACCGCCATTGTCTGGGGGGCCACATTTATCGCACAAAAGACCGGGATGGAAACAATCGGCCCTATGGGGTTCACCTTTGCCCGCTATTTGATCGGTGCTGGTGTGATTTTGCCATTTGCGCTGTATGAAGCGAAACAAGTGAATTTGCTCAGCGCGCTTAAAAAAGATCCAAAACTGAATTATGCGGCGGTTGGTTTGGGCCTGATGATGTTTGGCGGTATTGGGTTACAGCAAACCGCCCTGCTCTACACAAATGTGGCAAATGCAGCGTTTTTAACAGCGCTTTATGTGCCGCTGGTGCCACTTATTGCCGCATTTTGGTTGCGCCGGCATGTGCCGCTGAATATCTGGCCAGCTGTCTTATTATCGATGGCTGGCAGCTATTTGCTATCCGGCACCTCGTCACTTGATGCGCAATTTGGCGATCTGCTCATTATCGGCGGGGCATTTTTTTGGGCCGGCCATATTTTATTGATTCAGCATGCGCTTGAAAAAATAGCTGCGCCGTTTCAGTTATCTGTCTATCAATCACTCGTTACGGCCATTGTTGCTGGCGTGATTATGGTGCCGTTAGAGTCCCCACAATTGGCAGATTTCCTGCCGATGTGGCCACAACTAGCTTTTGCCGGTATTATGGCGGTGGGGATTGGATACACGCTACAACTCGTGGCCCAGCGTCACACCCCAGCGGCGGCGGCGGCGGTGATATTGTCTTTAGAATCTGTTTTTGCAGCCATTTTTGGCTGGTGGCTTCTTGATGAGCAGCTGTCTATCCTTGCCATTAGCGGCTGTTTATTGATTTTTATTGCGGTTATTATCGCCGAAACCCTATCGGCGGACCGAATTAGACGCTATGTAAAGGCGATCGTGATAAGATAGCCCTATCTGCTTAGGGGTCATCCGACCAGATAGATGGAAACAACCTGTCATGATCTGAACGTCTAGAAATTTTTACTGGCGATACATCGCCGCCAAAGAGTTGCCATGACGAATATGCCATCAAACAAAGAGGATGCGTCTGCATCAAATTTGCGCGAGGTGCTGTCGCATTACCTGACCGGTGTGACCATCGTGACCGTCACCAAGCCGGATGGCACCCCCTATGGCTTGACCGTTAATTCATTTAATTCAGTGTCTTTAACCCCGCCGTTGATCTTATGGTCTTTGGACAATAAAAATTCACATCTTGCCCTGTTTCAAAACACCGCTGGCTTTGCCATCAATATTATGGCGGCTGACCAAACGCATTTATGCAAGCGTTTTGCCGGGCAAGAGAGTAACCGGTTTGCAGATGTTGACTGGACGTTTGGGGCATCCGGACAGCCACTGATCAACAATGCGCTGGCCCATATAGAATGCCGACCGTGGCAGAATTATGCTGGTGGCGATCATACTATTTTTGTCGGCGAAGTGGTATCTGCACGGCATCGGTCGGACCGTCCAGCAGCCGCCTTTTTCAAGGGCCAGCTTGGCCATTATGAAAGCTGATGCAAACCCACCACCCCATTATTGCCGATCTTGTTCTGGTTGGTGGCGGTCACGCGCAAATTGCTGTTTTAAAAGCCTTTGCGATGAAACCCCTGCCGGGGCTACGACTAACCATCGTCACAAATAGCAGTCGCACCCCCTATTCAGGTATGCTGCCCGGCTATGTAGAGGGCGTATGGCAAGATGACGACTTGCATATAGATCTTCGGCATCTGGCGGCGGCGGCAGGTGCCCGCATAATCGTGGCAACGGTCAGCGGCATAAATGCCGATTTAAAGCAAATATGTTTTGATGACCGCCCGCCCTTGGCTTTTGATCTATTGTCCATAAATATTGGTGGCCAACCCAATCTGGCAATGATTGACGGGGCCGCCAAACACGCTATCCCGGTTAAACCAATTGCCATGTTTCAAAAACAGTTTGAAACGCTATTTACACAGAAACTGCCAAAAAAATTGGTGGTTATTGGTGGCGGCGCCGCTGGATGTGAATTGGCACTCGCGCTGATCACAAGATGGACAGCGGAAAATGGCACGGCACCAGAACTGACCCTAATCACCGACACCGACCGTTTGATGCCGCAAATGGCACCGCAAGCTGGCAGGCTTGTTGATAAAAAACTACGCGCTGGCGGCGCTGAGATTGTCTATGGTCGCCGCGTAACAATAATTAACGCCAATAAGCTGGTCCTGGACAACACAGACACATGCGGGTTTGATGCGTGCTTTCTGGTGACGCAGGTGGCCGCCCCCCTTTGGCTAGCAGATAGCGGATTAGACCTTGACGCTGATGGGTTTGTGATGGTGACCCCAACCCTGCAATCCACCAGCCACCCCTATATATTTGCGGCGGGCGATATCGCGTCTGTTAACCATAGCCCGCGCCCAAAAGCTGGTGTGTTCGCGGTGCGGGCCGGTAAAATTCTAGCGCGTAATCTGCGCCGCTATATCCTTGCTAAATCACTGACATCTTGGACCCCGCAAAAACATTATCTTGCGCTTATTGGTACCGGCGATCGCCGGGCCATTGCGGTGCGTGGTAATAGTGTGATGGCCGGGCGGCTATTTTGGTATCTCAAATGCTGGATTGATCGCCGGTTTATGAATAAATTCAGAAAATTATCAATGCCTGACGCCGCATCAATCACCCCCTTCGCCGGGTTATCGGAAGCGCCTAGACCCGGGCAAGACACCAATGTTTTAGCCCGGCATGACCCGGCCTTTTCATCCATGCGTTGTCTTGGCTGTGCGGCAAAGACCAGCCACCAGGTATTGCAAGCCGCGATGCATGATGCTGTCGCATTAGCGGTATCAAGAGGTGCCACCCCAGATCTAATGCCACCATCAGGGCTGGAAACAGATAGTGCAGCCTTGCCGGTGCCTGCCGGGGTGTCGGGCTGGATACAGTCAGTTGATATATTGTCTGAAATTGTGACCGACCCTTTTTTGCTTGGTGAAATTGCAACCATTCATACTTTAAGCGATATCTACGCATCACTTGCCAAACCACTATATTCATTATCTATTATAAATTTGCCTGAAACAAAACTGTCGATACAAACCAACCAGTTAACCCATATTCTGGCCGGGGCATTACTGGCACATAGTCAGGCTGGGGTACGCTTGGTCGGCGGGCATACAAGCGAGGGTGGTGGTTTGTCTGTTGGCTTTGCCGTTACCGGTAGTGATGCCAAATTACCGGCTGAGACCCCACCAGCTTTGGATGAAGATTTTCGGTTAATTTTAACCAAACCGATTGGTACCGGTGTGATTATGGCCGCGAATAGGCAACTCAAGGCTGATGCGATTTGTGTTGATGATGCCATTGCTAGTATGCGGCACAGCAATCAGCACGCCGCAGATGTTTTTAAAGAAAACAATATAATTGCGGCAACGGATGTAACCGGCTTTGGTTTGGCCAGACATGCGCAAAATTTAGCGGTGCGTTTGGGGCTAGCAGGCTGTGTCATTGACCTGCCATCAGTGCCGGTTTTACATGGTGTTACACCACTTTTTGAGGCTGGCATTACATCCAGCCTGCATGAACAAAACCAGCAGGCTGTCCCTATTCAAAATGCTGGTCATAATGCTGGAAAATTTACCCCTCACAGCCGGGACGTTTTGTTCGACCCCCAGACAAGCGGCGGCCTTTTGGGGGTTTTTAAGGCTGCAGATGCTGAAAACGCAGTGAACGCACTAGTAAAGTCTGGCCACCGGGCGGCAATGATCGGCCGGCTAGACCAGCACACTGCCGGCATCACAATTCAAAGCGGAGGTCTGTAACCACATGGCACCGCCGATCACCCGCCTATCAGCTGACGCTGCTCTTGCTAATCTTGATCAATTTGACACCATCATCGACGTGCGCTCGCCGGCCGAATTTGCCGATGATCATATACCGGGGGCGATTAATCTGCCGGTTCTGGATGACCAACAGCGCGCAAAAATTGGCACCATCTATAAACAAATCAACCCATTTACCGCAAAACGGGCGGGCGCCGCACTGGTGGCACAAAATATCGCCACGCATTTACAGACCAGATTGCAAGATAAAGACCGTAACTGGCGCCCGTTGATCTATTGCTGGCGCGGCGGCCAGCGCAGTGGCGCCATGGCGCAAATTTTCACCAATATTGGCTGGCATAGCCATGTCATCGAAGGTGGCTACAAATCATACCGCCGTCATGTCTTGGATTGTTTGGACCATCTGCCCGGCCAACTGTCACTGATGATTGTATCGGGCCAAACTGGTACCGCCAAAACACATATTTTGCGGGCGGCGTCTATCAAAGGGGCGCAAATCATTGATTTGGAACAACTTGCCTGTCATCGCGGCTCATTGTTGGGCAGTGAACCCGGCCACCCCCAGCCCACCCAACGCTATTTCGAGTCACAACTGTGCTTGGCGCTTAAACAATGTGACCCTGCACAAACCATATTGGTAGAAGCGGAAAGCAACAAAATCGGCAATATTCATGTGCCGCCGGCGTTATGGGCGGCCATGCGAAACGCACCAACCATAAGAGTGACCGCACCAATCGATGCACGGGTCAATTTCCTGCAACGTGATTATGCGCATATGGTCAGCAACCCTGACTTAATTATGCCGCTATTATCAAAGTTAAGACATCGCCACAGCGCAAAACAGCTGGCAGCATGGAACGAGATGATTGACCGCAAGGACTGGCCGGATTTTATCAAAAGCCTGTTGGCAACACATTATGACCCGTCCTATCAGCGATCTGGCAGTATAAGGCGGGCACGTGAAACCGGCATTGTCGCCGCTACAACGCTTGGCGCTGATGATATTGACCGTTTGGCAGATGCTATCATGACCAAATCCATCAGCATTGGCAACGACCGGCCAGCCGCCACGCCCGTCAAAACAGATTTGTAACAAAACAGGCTTGCATATCGGTTGTTGTTATGTATAACCGTCACCCAAGGCTTATTCCCCGGTAGCTCAGCGGTAGAGCAAGCGACTGTTAATCGCTTGGCCGGCGGTTCGAATCCGTCCCGGGGAGCCATTTTCTCAACACATACAGGCTATTTATGGCGTTGTTGCAAAACCGCGACCACGTCACCAAGCGTTAATCCGGCATCTTCCAGCAACACCATCATATGAAACAATAAATCAGCCGCTTCGTTTTTGATTTCTTCTGGATCATTTTTCATGCGGGCCAGAGCCAATTCGACCCCCTCTTCTCCCACTTTTTGGGCAATACGCGCGGTGCCATCGCGAAATAGGCTGGTCGTATAGCTGTTTTGTGGCATGGCGCGGTGACGCGCGGCAATCAAGCCAGATAATTGGTCTAGAAACGCCGTGGTGCTAGCCACATTGTCATTAAAACAGGTCTGGCTTCCTGTATGACAGGCCGGGCCATACGGACGTACCTGAATCAAAATGGTGTCGGCATCACAATCCATTTCGGCACTGACAAAATCCAGCCAGTTGCCTGATGTTTCGCCCTTTGTCCATAATCTGTCCTTTGACCGCGAATAAAACGTCACTTTTTTCGTGTCTAGGGTTTTGGCAAGAGCGTCTGCATTCATATAGCCAAGCATCAATACCTGACCAGTATTCACATCTTGGATAATCGCCGGCAACAAACCGCCGCCTTTTTCCCATGCAAGGGCATCACTGTTTATCGCTGGCATATCACACTCGCACTTCGATAGATTGCGCCCGTAAAAAGGCTTTGAGATCGGGAATTGGTATTTTACCGCTATGAAACACCGATGCCGCTAACGCACCATCTATATCGGTTGCCTGAAACAAATCGGCAAAATGCTGATGGTCACCTGCCCCGCCTGATGCGATCACTGGCACAGAAACAGCATCTTTCACAGCTTTTAACTGATCAAGATCATAGCCTTGTCTGACCCCATCATTATTCATGCAATTCAGCACAATTTCGCCGGCGCCAAGCGCCACAACCTGCCGCGCCCACGCGACCGTCTCGCGCTTCGATTTGATTGTTTTGCTGGCGTCACCGGTATATTGATACACCTGCAAGCGCCCATCATCTTCGCGGCGGCTATCAATGCCTGCCACAACGCATTGCGTGCCAAAAGCCGCGGCAAGTTCGGTAATAAATTCAGGCGTTTCAAGTGCTGGTGAATTGACCGAAATTTTATCTGCACCATCATTTAAAATCGCCTTGGCATCAGCAACTGATCTGATTCCGCCAGCCACACAAAACGGTATATTGATCCGACGGGCAATTTGGTTCACCCAGCTTTTGTCAACCACCCGCCCATCACTGCTGGCGGTAATATCATAAAACACCAATTCATCAACGCCTTCATCTGCATAGCGTTGCGACAACTCTAAAATATCCCCCATATCAACATGGTCTCGAAATTGCACGCCTTTGACCACGCGGCCATCTTTAACATCTAGGCAAGCAATAATGCGTTTGGTCAGCATGCGATTGCCTCCAGCGCTTGGGCGACAGAAAACCGGCCTTCATACAGCGCTTTGCCAATAATCACCCCATCGGCATTCAGGTTCTGCAAATCTTCAAGGCGGCTCGCCCCACCTGATGCCTGCAATTGCAGATGACCAAATTCTTGTTTGACGTCGGCATAGAGCGACCGGTTAAACCCCTGCAAGGTTCCGTCGCGGTCAATATCCGTGCATAGGACATGCGTTAGTCCAGCGGTTTCAAACATGTTTAAAAAATCAAACAGGCTAAGATCACTGGCTTCTTGCCAGCCAGACACCGCAATATAAAACGCGTCATTCTGCCAGATAACATCCGCCGCCAGACAGATTTTTTCCGGCCCATGTTGGCGCAAAAGCTGTTTGACAAGATCTGGATCTCGCACCGCAAGACTGCCAATAACAACACGTGCGGCGCCCGCATGAAGTAACGCGGCAACATCATCTGCCGACCGGATCCCGCCGCCGGTTTGTACCGACAAGCCAGTGCTGTTAATGATTTTGGCAATTAAATCAATTTGTCGGTTATGTGGATTTTTGGCACCATCAAGGTCAACAAGATGCAACCATCTAGTCCCAGCATCAGCATAGGATCTCGCAACGGCCACCGGATCGGTTCCATATTCTGTCAGCTGGTCAAAATCACCTTTATGCAACCGCACGACAGCACCACCAATCAGATCAATTGCCGGATATAAAATCATCGTGGCATCTCCAAAAAATTCTGCAAAATACGTGCGCCGACCTGCCCTGATCGTTCCGGGTGAAACTGGCATCCCATAAAATTATCCATGGCGGCAATCGCAGTAAAATCCTCACCATACTGGCAGGCCGCAATGGTGGCGTCATTTACCGGTACAAAATAGCTATGTACAAAATACACATGCGCCACATCAGGCAAACCAGCCAGAAGCGGATGCGTGGTGGTTGGATGCAGGCGGTTCCACCCCATATGTGGCACAGACCGCCCACCTTCTGGGCGAAACGCACGGCAATCACCGTCTAGAATCCCAAGCAGGTTTGTATCGCCTTCAGCCGACCGGCCAAACAGTAATTGCATGCCCAAACATATCCCCAGAACCGGCTGGCGAAGTTTTCGGATGGGTTCAATCAATTGCGCATCCTTGAGGGCTTGCATGGCCACTGGCGCGGCCCCCACACCGGGCAAAAGCACCCGGTCGGCCGCGGCAATTTCTGCCGCGTCACGGGTCAAGACCGATTCTGCGCCCAGCCGTTCCAGCGCAAATTGCACCGAGGCAATATTGGCGCCACCACTGTCAATAATTGCGATCATAAGCTACCCTTTGTGCTTGGCATCTCATCACCATCACGGCGGATCGCTTGCCGCAACGCCCGGCCAAACCCTTTGAAACAGGCCTCAACCATGTGATGCGTGTTTTCACCAGTGACAGCGATATGCAAATTGGCCTGCATATTTTCAGCCAGCGAATAAAACACATGCGGCACCATATCCGTTGGCAAATCACCAACATGGCTTTCTGGAAAATCAGCCTTAAAATCAAGATAAAAACGCCCACCAAAATCGAGTGCAACCTTGACCTGTGACTCATCCATCGGCAGGAAAAACCCATAGCGGCCAATACCGCGTTTGTCCCCCAATGCCTGCCGGATGGCCTGACCAAGCGCAATCGCGCAATCCTCAACGGAATGATGGGCATCGATATGCAGATCACCATCACATTCAATTTCCAGAGAAAACCCGCCATGTTTGGCAATCTGATCAAGCATATGATCATAAAACCCTAAACCGGTACGAATACGCACCGGGGCCACCGCATCAAGATTAACCCGAACAGAAATTGCTGTTTCGTTGGTTTTACGAATGACCGTTCCCACGCGTTGATCGGTACGGGGCTCTGGGGTCTCGCCCCTTACTACGGCGATAAATGCCTGCATATCCTCATGGCTACCAATTGAAACCCGCACCGAATTTTCTAGCCCCGGCTGATGTGATTGGTTCCGTAGAATGATGCCAGACTTACGGCATTTATTGCATAAATCCGCGGCGTCTTTGACCCTGACCAGTAAATAATTCGCATCAGATGGCAACAGCTCAACAATATCTGGGCATGCGGCTAGCGCGGCCGCCACCTCCTCGCGCCGGGCCACAATGTCGCGCCGTTTTGCCGCCAGAACAGCTTGTGACGGTGCAGATAAAATGGTCAGTGCCGCGTCAACAACCGGTTGTGCCAGGGGATAGGGCGCCAGCACTTTTTGTAATAACCCAGTGACATCGGACCGCGCCACCGCCACCCCGCACCGCAAGCCCGCCGCCGCATGTGATTTGGACAAGGTGCGCAAAACCACCAAATTCGCATGCGCATCAAGACAAGGGACCACACTCTCGCTATCGGCAAATTCGACGTAAGTTTCATCGACAACAATAAGCGCGGTATCGGCATAATCTGCACAAAGCTGTAAGATCCGCGCTCGAGTCATCAGATTTGCCGTTGGGTTGTTTGGCGAGCACACAAAAATAATTTTTGTATTTTTATCAGTAGTTTGCTTTATGAGTTTTACATCTAAGTCAAACTTATTATCAAGCCGCGCCTCGCGCACTTCAGCATTTTGAAGTGTTGCAGATTGCGCATACATGGCAAAAGTTGGAGGGCAAATGACAATATTATCCTTCCCCGGCACACAAAACGCTCGTATCAGGCAATCAATCGCCTCATCTGCGCCTCTGGTGATGGTAATATGCCGGGATGACACATCAAGCCAACGGCAAATAGCGTCTTGCAGGGCAACGGGTTGTTGTTCTGGATAGCGCGATAGATTATGCGCACCAACAAACGGCTCAAATGCGCATTCATTGGCGTCAAGAAAAATGGTGCCAGTGGTCGCTTTTTCAATTGACCGCGCCGATACATACCCACCCATGGCCAGAATTTCCGGCCGGGCGCGTTGGCTGATCATAGTGCTGTTCAACGCGGCTTTCACAGTCTTAGTCATCACCAAAAGCCCCTAATCAAGCATTTTTTCAATGGGCACAACGAGGATCGAATTTGCGCCATTTGCCTTTAAATCTTCCATCGTATCCCAAAACACCCCCTCTTCGCAGACAGCATGCACAGCCACCATATCGTCACGCCCTTGTAACGGCATCACGGTTGGCGATTGCGATCCCGGCAACACGGCTTTGATGGCGTCAAGACTGTCAATCGGGCTGTTGAGCATGATATAACGGCTTTTAGCGGCACGTTGCACCGCCTTGATCCGTGACATTAATTTGCCGCATAACTTGGCGATATCTGAGT
>Ga0255759_10005487_pt1 | contig 10835 bp, 16 predicted proteins | sample 101ome_20_FD_179959 | JGI IMG/M metagenome (GOLD analysis project Ga0255759, IMG submission 179959) | Coastal salt marsh microbial communities from the Groves Creek Marsh, Skidaway Island, Georgia - 101404AT metaG (version 2) | ecosystem: Environmental > Aquatic > Marine > Intertidal zone >...
TTTATATTTAATATTAATAATACCATTGTATTACTTAAATTATTATAAATATGTAATAATATTAGGTGTATTAGGAATATATTTAGATAATATCTTTCTTTAAATTTTTTTTCTTTTTTTTTTTTTTAAAAGTGAAAAAGAAAAATTAAGTCCATCACTATTTTCTCTTTTTTAAATTTCAACTTCCTCTTTTAATCCATATCTCGTAAAAATTACTCTATTCTATATCATATTTAATCATTCATTCTTTTATTAATTATAACAAAATATTTATATCATATATAATGATTTACGTTTATATATTAAAACTTAAAAAAAATAAATTTTATATAGGTAAAACAAAATATCCAAAAAAACGTATAAGAGAACATTTTAATAATGATGGTTCGATATGGACAAAAAAATATAAACCGATTGAAGTTATAGAAATAATTGAAAATTGTGATAATTATGATGAAGATAAATACACTCTTATATATATGAATAAATATGGTATTGATAATGTTAGGGGTGGTTCGTTTTCTCGTATAACTTTAACAAATAACGATTTATATTGTATTAATTTATTAACAAAAAGTAATAATGATTTATGTTTTAAATGTAGTAGTCCAGATCATTATATTAAAGACTGTAATATAAAACACAAATATTGTATAAGATGTAATAGAAAATCTCATAACATAGAAAATTGTTATGCGAAATATCATAAAAATGGTAATATTATTCATACAGAAATAAATTCTGTAATTCTATCAGATGATGAATTAAATAATTTCGATGAAAAGAATGATTGTTGTTGTATTATTCTATAAAAAATAAGTCCATTACATTTTTATTTTTTTAAAAAAAATTTAATTTTCATTCCATATCTCGTGAAAATTATTTTGTTCTATATCATTTTTCATTATTAATATTTGTTTTGCTAATCCTTTTTCTTTAACTTTATCAATTAATATTTCATATATTTTAATTGTATTACTAATGTTTTTATCATTTAGTCTAAAATAATCATTATATTTTTTAATATATTTATTAAGTAATTTTACTATTCCTATATGTCCTGCTTCTGAAGCCATAAATAATGGCGTATCACCATTATTATCAGATTTATTAACATCTGCACCATTTTTCAATAAAACTTTTACTATTTCTAAATGTCCTTCATTTGAAGCAAAAATTAATGGCGTATAACCATACTCATTAGATTTATTAACATCTGCATCATTTTCTAATAAAACTTTTACTGTTTCCAATTTTCCTCCGTCCGCAGCAAAAATCAATGGCGTACTGCCAAAATTATTGGTTTTATTAACATCTGCACCATTTTCTAATAAAACTTTTACTATTTCTAAATGTCCTTCGTTCGAAGCCAGATGTAATGGTGTACCACCTTTAATATTAGATTTATTAATATCAGCACCATTTTCTAATAAAACTTTTACTATTTCTAAATGTCCTTCGTTTGAAGCAAAAATTAATGGTGTATAACCATACTCATTAGATTTATTAATATCAGCACCATTTTCTAATAAAACTTTTACTATTTCTAAATGTCCTTCGTTTGAAGCAAAAATTAATGGTGTTTTGCCTTTAATATTAGATTTATTAATATCAGCACCATTTTCTAATAAATCTTTTACTATTTCTAAATATCCTTCTTCTGAAGCTAAATGTAATTCCATTTTTAAAAACTTTTTTAAAATTTTTGAAATTGAAATTATTAATAAATAGTTAGTTATTTTGTATAAAAATTATTAATAAATTAGTAATATATTTGTTGGTCATCATAAATATTATTAAAATCAATTTTATTCTTTCCATTCTTTTCTTTTTAAACTTAAAAAATAAGTCCATATTATTATTCTATTTTTAAAAATTTTAACATATTTTTTTAATAATAATGATAATCATCATATTCTTCATATACATATTCTTCATTATTACTATCAAGATTACTCAGATGAGAAATTAAACGATATGGATAATTATTTAATACATATTCACAATCCATATATTTTATATTATGTAATATATCTTTTAATTCAAAAATTACATTATCATATGGATTATCTTTAGTATATTGATTAATAATATTAACAATACCATTTTCTGAAAATATATCAGATAAGGTTTTTTTTTGAATTGATGATTTTTTATTTTCATATTCCTTTTCATATTTTACAAAAAGAATTTCATTAAATATTGAAATATAATCATCTTTAGATAGATTATAAATAAGTGTATTTTTATTTTTAATATTTTTAATATATTGTAATGAATTGAATTCTTTTACTAATTTATTATAATTAGAATTTGACATTGTCGATTTTTTAAAAAGTTTTGAATCAAATTATAATTTGAATTATAAAAATTGAAATGATAATTTCTATTTGAAAATTATTGATTAATGAAATGAGTAAAAAGTAAATGTTTTATTATAAATATTTTTTATTTCAATTTTATTTTTTTAATTTATATTACCCATTTCTATATCTTCTTCTATATTTTCATAATTAGAAGAATTTCTAATTTGTCTATAACAACAATAAAATAATAAAAAACATAATACTATAAATATTATAAAAATAAATATCATATACATATTAGGTTTTTTTTTAGGTGCATCATTTTTATTTTGTGTTACTATACTATATCTTACTCCGTTTTTTGCAAAAACTGATCTTGCTCTCAACATTTGTCCTTTTGTAAACATATTTGTTTGTTCTCCATATGACATGAAATTCATAAACATATCTGGTGATCCACAAGAACTAGTTTTTGGATATGTACATATTATTGATGAACCACATTCTATATGATTCGTATTTGATGCAGGAGTATCATTTACACCATCATCGTCATTACAACCACCATCACCCCAAATATGTCTTAAATTCATCCAATGTCCAATTTCATGAGTTGAAGTTCTATAATCATTATAGAAAAAAGTTAAAGCATTTAATACATACCCATCTGTTTCAGGACTATTTTTAAATTCACTTGGAAATTGTGCATAACCAGCAATAAAACTACCATCGCTATCTTTAGGAATATTAACAATCCATACATTTAAATTTAATTCTGGATCAACTACATCACTACCACCAAATTTATTAAATTTCATTTTATTATCTATATTCCAATATTTTTTATTAGAAAAAGTATACTTAATTTTATTTATTGTGAAATTAATTTTAAAATCTGCCATTAAATCTTTCCATATTTCTGGTGTTTTTTCTTTATCATCATTTTTTAAATTAAAATCCTTATTTAAATTATCTAAAATATAAGTTTCAATAAAATTTTTGTCTATTTTGAATTTCTGATAATTTATATTATATTGATCATAGTCATTATATATTATATGAAAAATAATTGGGATATTAATTTGTTCGTAATCATCATGAGATTTATTTTGTTCATAATGAGTATTCATAAAATTAATTGCATGTTTTTCCAATTCTTCATCTATATATTCATTATGAATATATTTTTTTGTTAATGTTTTAGAATAAGTAAATATCACAAAATTTATTAAAATTAAAAAAAATTTCATTTTTTATTTAATTTATAGATATTATAATTTTTCATCAATTTTATTCATTTTTAAATTTTTTCATAACAGATTTCGCAATAATAATTTTCTTTATAATCGATTAAACATCTATTACAACAATATATTTCATCACATTCATCACAATTTCTTATACAATCATCACAAAAACATTCATTACATTCTTCACATTCCATAATATTATCCTCACATAATTCTTTTTCACAATAATTACAATATTCTTTTAATTCCATTTCATTAAATAAATTTTGTAACCCTTCCATATCTTTATCTTTAAAATCTGGTAATTCTTCTATTATTTTTTCTTTTAATTTTTTTTCAAATTTTTCTTTCTTTTTTAAATTATTATCTACACATTCTAAATTCCAAGTTAACGACTGGAATCCTCTACATTTTATTGGATTTTTTAATATATATACTTCTTCAATATAATTACATACATCATAACCATCTCCTTGATATACCCATTTACTTTTACTTTCTTCTTCTGTTAACTCATCTACTTTTTTTGAATCTCCCATTTTTAATACTGCTACTATATGCCCTTTTGGTAAATTATGTTTTTTATATTCTACATCTTTTAAATTTTCTAATAAATGTTTTTTAACCTCTTTATTGATATTTCCACTACCTAAATGTAATGCTAAATATTTATGATTCTTTATTTTTTGTTTTCTATTCTCTATATTCTTATCATAATACATTATACATTCTGCTACCAACTCACCTCTTACTGTAATACCCGATTTTAAATTATTAATAATATCTTGCATATTTTCAAAAATATTTAAATTAGAATATTATATATTATATATTATATATTATAATATCAATAAAAATAAATTTTAAAAAATTAAAATATTTTTAAGTCCATAATATTATTATATTTTTAAAAAATTTAATAATATTAAATATCTTCTCTACAATATGGACAATTTTTCTTTATCTTTTCCCATTGTGTAATACATTTTTTATGATAATAATGTCCACATTTTAATTGTGTAAAATTATTTTCATTAATATTATCTAAACAAATACAACATTCAGTATCTTCATTTGGTAATTTTTTTATAATATTTTCTTTTTTTGATAATTTAATTTCTTCATTTATTATTCCTTTTAATATATCAACAATTTTTGTCATGTTTTCTAATGAAACTTTTGTTGTTTCATCTTCTTTATCTTCTTTATTTTTTATTTTATTAAATATATCTTCTTTAAAATGAGATTTATTATACATCAACGTTTCAATTGAATTTTTATAAATAAAACGATATACATTTACTTCTTTTTTTTGTCCAATTCTATAACAACGTGCAATTGCTTGTTTTTCATATGTAAAATTCCACCACGTATCTATAAATATTACATTATTTGCTTCGATTAAATTTAGACCCTCTGCTCCAATTCTAAAATTCATCATTAATATATTATTATTAGTATCATTTTTCCAATTATTTATTAATTCGTGTCTTTCTTTAATTGATTGTTCTGATTTTATAAATGTACTATTAATATTTTCTTCATCTTTTATTTTTTTTGATAATTTTTCAAGATAACTAGTGAATGATGAAAAAATAATAACTTTCTCTTCTCTATTTATAACTTCATTTATTTTATTTTTAATCCCTTCATATTTTTCATTTCCAAATGATAAATTATGATTATATTTTTCCCAATTTGTATGTGTTTTTTTAATTTCTTCTTCTGTTAATAATTCATTTACTTCCATATATTGAAGACAACTTTTTTTATTATTTACTAATAAATATGGATCTAAACATAATTGTCTAAAACGAATAAATAAACCCATTAATTTTGGTATTGAATCTTGATAACCATCTTTATGTCTTTGCATATAATAATCCCATAATGTTAAATAATTATCGTAAATTTTTATAACATTTTGTTTTAAATTTAACTCATAAATACTTTCATTAAGTTTTGGTAAAGTAATATTTGCTTTATTATAATCAACATTATAAAATAAATCATAATATTCATCTGATATATCTTCTTTTCCCCAATTAGAAGGATATTTAAATCCTTTGCATTTAAATAATTTTAATAATGTAATTAACTCATTCCTATTATTTTTTATTGGAGTACCAGATAAACCATAAATATTTTGACAATTTAAAGTATATATTGATTGGAATGTTTTAGTTTTCCAATTACTAAGACATTGACATTCATCGCATATAACATTATTCCATTGAATATTAAATATTGAATGTGTTCCATAATTAACATTATTTAAATAGTTATTATTATCTCTAATATACCATTTTTCCCACATTGATTCTCTAATTTTAAAAATAAGATTATTAGAATAAAAATTTGATGATTTTGGTGGTGAATTACGAACTTTATTTGCCCGAGTGACAATATTATAAGTAGTTAATATGATATCATATTTTAATAATTCTTCTTTTGTTATATTTTTTAAATTATTATAATCGGAATGCATAACAAAAATAGAAGGTTTTATATCATAAAATTTATCAATTTGATTTAACCATTCACCAATTAAACTTTTAGAACATATAATTAAATTATTTTTAGAATTACTTTGGCGAATATATTCAAGAGTTGTAAAAGTTTTACCTAAACCCATTTCTACAAATAAAACACCTCCATTAGATAAATCATTATCATTTGTATGATTCATCCAATTAATTATATCTTTTTGATAAGGATATAATTCAATATTTTCTTTCAATTGCATTTTTCCAATAATATAAATGTAATTATTAATTATGTATTTAAAAATAATATTCTAATATTGATTTTAAATATTCTTTGAAATTCTAATTTTTTATTATAAATATTTATTAAATAAATTTTAATTAAGAAAAAAAAATTGAGACATTTCATTAATTTTTTTCATTGTTGTTTCTAATTCACATTTTTTATTATAATAAGCTTTATTTTCTACATTTAATTCTTTATTTTCATATTCTAAGTTTTTAATTTTATCTGTTAATTCTTGATTTTTTGTAATTAATTCATATTCTTTTTCTTTTGTTTCTGTCATATATTTTTCAATATCTTCTTTCATATTATTATATTTATCATGTAAATCAACGAAACAAGTATATAATTGTATATAATCAAGTTTTTTATTTTTTTTTAATTCTTTTGGATTCTTAATTTTGTATAATTTATTGATTTTTTCCATTATATATTATTATTATTATATTAATATATTTAATAAAATTTACAAAATATTATTTTAAAATGTTCCAATTTTCAAGTGATAAATATTTGAATAATATTATAAAAAAATATTTATTATTTTTATTTAGATATATACATCCAAATATTATTACTATATTTGGTTTAGTCACTAATATTCTCATATTTTACTTCTATTATAATAATTTATTAATATTTATTATTTTAAATTTTTTACGTATTATATTTGATAATTTAGATGGAATGATTGCTAGAGAATTTAATAAATGTAGTAAAATTGGTGGTTATTTAGATACTTTATGTGATGTTTCACATATTTTAATCATTTCATATTTTATAATAAGTGATTATTTAAATATTAAATATATATTTTTATCATTAATTATAATATTTTTTATAATATTTTTTTATTTATACAATTTAAATTCATTAAGTAATCATGATAATTTATATAATAGATTAAATTATAGATATATGGATTATATTCCAGTTTTTATTTCAAAAAATACATATTTATCAATTTTTTTATTTAATTTATTTATTATAAAATATTACATTTACGAATAGATAAATTATTATTTTTATAGTAATTTAAGTCCAATATATAAAAATATTTTTAAAAAATTAATAATATTAATCACAATCTTTATAATACAATAATTTTCACTATAATATAAAATTAAAAGATTTGGAAATCTTCGTCCATATCTAATAATTCACCAGCTTGACCTTGATAATAATGTTTATTAAACAATTTATTATTCTGTTGTATTTTTTTTTGTAAATCTTCACGGTCTGCTTTTTTTGCTGCCCTTTTTACGCTTTTGTACCATTTATTATATTCTTGGTCACAAGAATAACACAATATTTTATTCTCTTTTGAACAAGAACGACAAATTGAACGATTACGGCAATTATCACATTTTTTCAAATGCTCTTCTGGTACTTCACAGAAAGTACATTCGTTAATGCGATTAAGTAAAGATACTTCTTTCATTGATTTTTTATTTGATTTGAATAATTTAGAAAACATATTTGTTATTGAGTTAGCTAAAAATGAATTTGAGATTAAAAAGTTGAAATAAATCTATTTATTATAATCTTTTTAAAATCAATTTTATTTTTTAATTATTTTATATAAACATCTACTATCTACATCAAGGGTTGGTTCTTTTTTATCACGAGGAACTATTCTTAATATAGTTTTTGATTTTAGATTTTTATGATATGGTTCATTACATCCTCCATGTGATCCTTTTTTTGGTCCAGTACAACGAGCACGAAATTGTTCATAAAAATCACGAGAATCTTCATATTTTACTTCTTTATTTTTACCAAGTTGTATATTTATTGTATTATGTAATTTATTTAACCATCTCGATAAACTTTCTCTATTTTTCATAACAGACATTGTTAATTTTGTCTCTTTTGATTTTATATTTTTTTTATAATTTTCTCTACATGATTTACATGGTAATACATATTGTAATGATTTTAAAAAATTCATATAATTTTTTTTATCTTCCTTTGTTGGTTCTACTGGATAATTAAAAGACATCGTATGTAAAAAATACCACATACATGGACCCCATACAAATGTTGAAAACCCATTTCCACTATTATAATCTTTATCTGAAAAAATATAATTATTTCCTTTTATTTGACATTTATCAATATTAGTATTTTTACATTTTTTTTTATTTTGAGACATAATAATATATATATTATAAATAAAATTTTATTAATATTATATTTAAAATAATATTATATAATGGAAAATATTGATAAAATATATAATATTAAGAATCCATCAGAATTGAATAAAAATAAAAAACTTGATTATATACAATTATATACTTGTTTTGTTGATCTACATAATAAATATAATAATTTAAAGAATGATTTTAATGAGAAAGAACTTAAATTAAAAAATGAAATAAAAGAATTAGAAATAGAAAAAAAATCATATTATAATAAAAAAAATTCTTTAGAAGATGTTATGAATGATATAAAAAATATGTCTGGTCAGTTTTTTTAATTTTTATAATTTTTTTTTAAAATTTATTCAATTATTATCTATAATCCAAATATATATTATTTTTATTTAAATGAAAAAGTTAGTAAATATTAAAAAAAAAATTATTATTTTTTTATATAAAAAAGTTTTATAATAATGATTAAAATAATAAACATTTTTGTAAAAATATTTTTTATAAGAAAAGAAGATGAAACTGATAAAATTATATATTTAAATATAAAAAGAAACAAAATGTCTTGCATAATATGTAATGAATTAAAAAAAATTAATATGTATGATAATAGTTGGGAACAAAGAGAAATAATAAGAGAATATTATATAAAAAAATGTTATTGTAGTAAATACTGTTAAAAAAATAATTATATTTAAAAAATATAATTATTTTATGGACTTAATATAGTTTTAATTACTTATTTTAAAATAAGTCTGTTATAATATTTTTTTTAAAAGTTTGGTAATTCTACTTCTACATTCATATTTGACATATCACTATTATTAAATATATTAAATAAGAATAATGATGAAAAAATACAGAATGATATAATTATAAAGTAAAATATATATTTATTAATATCATATTCTGATTCATCATCTAAATTTAACGAATCATGTAAATATAAAAAAAATGTTGTAAATATTGATGTTATAATTGTTATTAATAATGTAACAAACATTATATGTAATATATATAATATATATATTATTATATTTTATATTAATCTTTATTAATATCCAATGATATCATTGTTTTACTATCTAATTCTTCATTTATAATATTAATTTTACTGTTTCTTTCTCCTTGATATGTTAAATGATATAAATTATATTTTAACATTATGTAAACAGAAAATATAAAGTTTATTAAACTAAATACTATAAATCCAATTCTTACATAAAAAAAATTATTACTCCATCCATCATATACTAAATAAAAAATATCACCTAAAATTAATAAAATTTCCATTAATGATAATATTTGAATATCTTCATGTAAAAATTTAAATTTATCTTTTTTTATCGCAGATAATGTTTTGTATGCAGTAAATGCATTTAAAAATGTCAAACTTAAATGATTTATTCTTAATGGTACTAATTTTAAAATTTCAATTATTATATCTAAAAATAATTGAATTATTGCATTAATCGCAACAAATAGCATAAATTTTTCATCTAATTTTGAATGCATATAATTTATTTAATATTAAATGTAAATTTTATTTTAATAAGTTAATTATTATATTATTTATACTATCATGATTTATAGAATTACATTTTTTACAATAATTATATTTTTTATTACATTTTTTACATATATTATTTTTTTTACATATATTACAATAAAAATATTTAGAATTAGTTTTTTTACAATATAAACATTTTTTTATTTTAGGTTTTTTAACTAATATATATTCAAACATTATATATAATTATATATAATTTATATTTTAAATTAAACTTTCTGTTTTTATCTTTTTTATAAGATAAATTCATGAATAGTATTATATATAAAATAAAATTACTCAAAAATAATTTAAAATAGTGTTTTTTCGAAGAAGTTGTAGTACTCATATACTAACTTTCTGTTTTTATCTTTTTTATAAGATAAATTCATGAGTAGTATTATATATAAAATAAAATTACTCAAAAATAATTTAAAATAGTGTTTTTTCGAAGAAGTTGAAGTACTCATATACTAACTTTCTGTTTTTATCTTTTTTATAAGATAAATTCATGAGTAGTATTATATATAAAATAAAATTACTCAAAAATAATTTAAAATAGTGTTTTTTCGAAGAAGTTTGTACTAGTTATTTAGGTTATATAATTTTATCTTATGATCTTCTCTTATATATTCAAAATCTCTTTTATCTTTCTTATCTATATCTAACTCTTTATTATCTTCTATATATTTTTGATACTTATTTATATTATTCATAGTTTTATTTATAATAACTGATTCTAAATCATTACTATTCTTACTAACTGATCTAATAATATTTAATACTGAATTATACATTCTATAAT
>Ga0255759_10005497_pt1 | contig 10825 bp, 10 predicted proteins | sample 101ome_20_FD_179959 | JGI IMG/M metagenome (GOLD analysis project Ga0255759, IMG submission 179959) | Coastal salt marsh microbial communities from the Groves Creek Marsh, Skidaway Island, Georgia - 101404AT metaG (version 2) | ecosystem: Environmental > Aquatic > Marine > Intertidal zone >...
TCACATGCAATCGAACGTTCTTGAACGCGTCGTTCACCTGTTTCATCAATCGAGTGTGTCGCTCGCCCAACTCCAAATCGTCGTCCGGTAATCTATACTCCGCCATATCCAATGCCTTGATGCGCGCACCCACGCTCTTGAGGATGCGAATCTCCCTCGATCGCTTCTCGTCCACGGTCGTGATGACCGCGTGCTTCGGGAACCCGTTCGACAGTTCGGAATGGTCGAAGAATTGTTCATACCCCAGTCGACATCCGTAGTGTATGTCGGCGCGCTCTCGAGTCAGCCACCACTTGTGCTCCAACCACGCCACGTACCGAAGGAGTGTCTCAGCGTCAAGGGTCTGAATCCTAGTATAATACGTTTCCATTTCAGACTCTTCACGATCGGCGTCCTTATCGACGAAATGCATTTTCCCCTCCTCTGCCGTCGTCATGATGATCTTACCTCATATTAAATTTAAATCTCTAAGAGAGCTTGGACAAAATCTTGATCAAAATCTTGTTTTGAGTGTCCATCGCCTGAGCGATGGCGCAGAGTGCCGAGCACACCGTATCACCGTCCGGGGTCATCAACACGCTTCCGAGAAGATCAGTCACGTCTGGAATGTCTTCGTCGTCGTAAACCATCTCCTCTTCTTCCTCGGAAAGGTCTTCTTCTTCGTCGTCGTCGACGGTCACGTCATCATCTTCGACGATTTCGCCTTCTTCAATTTCACGCTGTTCCTGCTTAGACATTTACACACTACATAGAAAAGAAGAGTGTCGAAAGTGACGCAGTCGCATGGAGAATATGTTACGGGGTCTGAGACAAGAAATTGCCCACATACACAACACGCTCAGGCATTCATTCTTCCCTAGGAACGGGTCAGAGTCGTCAAAGTCAGGGAGACGTTACGAACGAAAATGTTTCGAAAATGTCAACCAAGACGTGTGCACCCTCGAAGGACACAGTCGTAAGGGGAACGACATCAGGTGTCGGTACGGTGACATCGAGATCAAAAAAGCCATGACACCCGACTGGGGTCAGGAAAAGCTTAAATTTCAACAGGGTCGGTGGACTGGAACGTTCCCACACCTCGACCTCGTGCGCATCCCAAATATTCCACCCAATCTCACCCGACACAAACTCATGAAACTAAAGCAGTCGAACCCGCTGTACCGAGATCAGTACATAGACGTCGACGACGACTGCATTCAAAAGTATTATCGCAAGAAGGGCAACTCGTACATTCAAGTGGAGGGGTACGGATTGTATCACCTGGGTGATGATTCGGCGAATCTGGGTGTCCCCGAGTTTAGATTGCGACAGCGCATGCGCGTGCGCGTGAAGACCCACTCGAAGACGAGTTTCTCTGTCACGTGTGCCTTCCAACCGGTGAACATTCGAGAGTTAGTGCCGAGTCCGTATTCCCTTGACGACCCAGAAAAAATACCAAATGGCTTAAAAGAATGATGAATATGAATGACATGAAATGAAATCGCCACTGCGATATCCAGGTGGGAAAACACGGGCGTGTAAGACCCTACTGGACATCGTCGATCGCGAACACCTCGACACGTCCGAGGTGATTTCCCCATTCACCGGTGGCGCATCGTTCGAGTTTTACCTTCGCGAAACGAGACGGAGTCGATTGATACTCAACGACAAGTTTGAACCTCTGGCGAATTTTTGGCGTGCGTGCAAACATGAGAAAGATCGGTTGTGCGAGACGTTGGAGAAGGTACATGCGCGAGGGGTGTCCAAGGATGATTTCAAACACATGAGAGAATCCATCGTGAACGAACCCGATCTGCTCGAACGGGCGGTGAAATATTTCGTCATCAACAGGTGTTCATTCAGCGGTGCGACGCTCTCGGGTGGGTTTTCGGAGGAATCGTCCAAGAAACGGTTCACCCAATCGTCCATCGATCGCGTGCGACAGTTGGACTTGTCCGGCGAAGACGTCACCATACACAACCAAGATTTCGAGACATTCCTGGACACGCACGGGAAGGGACGGAAAGGTTTCGTGTTCGTCGACCCACCCTACTACCTCGAGTCCAAATCGAAACTCTACGGCAACAATGGTGACTTACACGAAAACTTTGATCACGAGGGGTTACGTCGAGCGCTCGATCGCGTCGAACGCGATTGGGTGTTGACGTACAACGATGCCCCATACATCAGAGAACTATACAAAGACCACGACATCGTGGACGTGGCGTGGAGTTATGGGATGAATTCAACCAAGGCGTCATCGGAGATCGTCATCAGAAGATGTAAGGATGACGCTCGCGCTCCTCCTTCGTCCGAAGCAGTTGAATGACACCCAAGAATAGGAGTGAGAGGAAGATCGCGTTCTCCACGTCCGGACTCGCGAGGAAACTCAACGTGAAAACGAAAAAGATGCGCGCGGGGAGGGTCTTCATGATCGCCGTCAAACGCGCCGGTGGTTCGGTCACCGCGGACGTGCGCGTGAGAAGAAGGGACAGGATGCCCAAAATCAGCGGGCGACGGAACCCCTTCTCGACTCCTGGGAAAAAGTTCACGTTCGAACCACCCATGCCACGAGTTTTCAAAATACCCATGACACCGATGACGGTGAACACCACGGGTAACGCGAGATCCTTCATGTTGTATGTAATATTACCCCAGAGATTGTTTCACGATCAACGGAAGCGCCACACCGATCAAACTTCTCACACGCTTCTGTGATGTGCCTTTGCGCTCGACGATCACCTTGAACACTAAGGTTGCCACTTGCGGGAACAACTTTTCGAGCATGGCGAAAATGAACGACAGCAATCGGAACGAGTGCGCACGCGTGCCTTCCCACGGAAGCATGGAGATAAGGCTCAACACAACCATCGCCATGTAATTCAACATCACGCCCGCGATCGAACGTTTGTAAACGTTTTCGGGTATGGTTGCCATGACGGACTCAAAAATCATTTGCGATTCCGTGGGACTCGCACCCAACGCGCTCATGACACGAGCAAAGACCGCTGTACCACTTCCATTGTTCGATCGAAACACCGCTCGCATGAACGGGGTTTTGCTGGCGGCGTTCAACAAGTCATCCGCGGCACGGGGATTCTGGTACAATGATACCACCTGGAACAAACTCGCAACCGTGATGACAGCCTTGACGAATTGTCCTGACGTGATGAACCCCGTGATTCGCGTCGCGAGCGCCACCGCCGAACGCTTAAGCGACGGCGACGCCTTCACGTCGTTGATCAACGCCGTCTTGAATCGATGATTGATCGCGTTTTTCGCGTTGGTTCGGAGATCGAACGGTAGATTGTTCGCATTGAAAAACGCATTGTTCATCGCATTCTCATCCTTGAATTCATTGCGCTGAGACACCGTGCGTTTGGCGGAAACTTTAATCTTTTGTGCGTTCGCGCCCCCGATCTTTTTGGCGACGTTCGCACGAATATCCGCAGGTGTTTTCGGCACGCGCTTGCCGCCGACATTCTTGGTGAGGCGAATCTTGTGTTTCTTCGCTAGGGCTTTGAGTTCCTTGTCCATTATAATATACAAAGAGAAATTTCAATTTTATGATTTGTTGACAAAAATCAGAAAAATGAAGTAATTATTGTTATCAAAAAACAGCGCACTGCTTAGTTGGAGAAGGCCAAGCCGCCCATACCGCTTTGGATGCGCAAAATATTGTAGTTAGTCGCGAAAAGGTGCATCGTCGTGGAGTTGTTGGTGTCCGCCTTGAGCGTAACGGCAACTTGCGCGTTATCGATGCGGCTGAAGTTGCAGGTCCCGGTCGGTTGGTGCGATTCCGGTTCAAGGGCAAAGGAGTAAGAGTACACACCCGGGTACGGGGTACCGGAGTGGTGGACGAACGGTTGCACTTGGTTGAAATAGCGACCGGATTGTTCGGCAGCGCGGTCCTGTCCGTTCAAAACGAGCTTCCAGGTGGCGAGCGGACCGACGGAGCGCGTGTTACCCGCGGCACCGTCTTCAACCCATTGGCAGGCGGAACCGTCGGTACCAACCTTGTAGAGCGGGGCGCCCGTACCTTGGGTGATCGGCACGAAGCAGTTGGAGTCCGCGAGCGCGGTCGGGTTGGACTCGAGGATGACGTCCGTAGCGGCGACGTTGGACGCGAAGTTCCACAAGCCGCGACCCGCCGGAGACGAGGATCCGAAACACCATACTAACTCTTTCACAGGATGATTAAGCGATAATCTGACCTGCTTGGTGGCACCGGTATCGACGGTGTCGGTACCAGTGTGTTGCACCTGTTCGATGAGGTATTCGTGCGCCTTTTGGGAGAAACGACGACGTTCTTCGGTATCGAGGAAAATATAATTGCCCCACACCTTGAACGTGGAACCGTCAGTGTAGGTGTCGAATTCGGAGGAAAGGTCGAAATCGAGGCGGATTTCGTGGTACTGAAGAGCGATCAACGGCAAAGCAAGACCCGGGTTGCGATTGAAGAAGAAAATGAGCGGGAGGAACACGGTGGAATCGTGGAAACCAGTCGTCATTTTGCCCCAGTTAGCCTTCTTGGATTCATCCAAGTAGAGCTCGGAGTACAAACGCCACCACTTTTGGTAGTGCTTGTCAATCTTTTGACCACCAATGGACAATTCGCAGGAGGAGATGGCACGTTCCGCCAACCAGCACGCAGAGTTACCTTCGGTGTCCGTGGACAAACCGGAGGACGCCGCCTTGAGTTCGACGAACATGTCGGCGAGCAAATCGGCGTTGCGCGCAACCGTGACGGAGACGCGGGAGGACGCGGACGGGCTGCCGTTGACAGTCTGTTGGATCGTCTCCATCGCGAAGTTCGTGTGTCGCTTGTACACCGCTTGGAAGAAAGTCACCTTGGGAGACGAAGTGAGGAAAACGTCTTGAGCGCCGTAAGCCACCAATTGCATGAGACCACCAGCCATGGTTGTAGTTGTTGTACTTATAGCAAAGATTTTTTTTTCGGATGGGGCGCGCGAAAAATTGAAATTTGAAAATTCCCCTGGGTGCCCGCCTGGCGAAACACCTCATTCGAAGACGTTCGTCATGGGAGTGACGACCCGAGCGACGAAGATGAACAACAAGCGCCGCGCGGAGGAGAACGACGATCAACCAAGTCACAAGGTCGTCGAAGAACCTTCTGAGTTGGATGTGCTCCGTCTGGAGTATCAAGCCCTGAGAGAACAGAACGCATGGCTGTTTAGAAGACTTGAGAACGTTGAACGCGAAAACGAGGAGTTACTTGGACGTCGTCGAAGACCTACGCCAAATCTTCGAGTGCGCAGCATCGACCTTTGAGCCACATCGTGCCGTCTTCCTTGTCGTACGCCTCGAGCTTCGTCACTGCCTTCCCGTGGCAACGTCCGTCGATGAGATCCAAGGACTCGAAGACGTCCGCACTTGCACCTTGGGCACGACCGTGAGTCATAGTATCCAAATCACTGCAGCTCTCTTTGATTGTCGGCTGGTTGTGACACTTGTAAACTAAACGCATATTATCGTCGCCAACCTTTTCGAATCGGTAACTGTTGATACCCTTACCCTTACAATCGATGTTGAAAAGCTTCTGGTATTTCTGACGATCCGTCATGTTGTCCGCGCGAATCGGGACGATCGGTCCTTTCTTCTCCTCAAGCTTTTGATCTTCCCCCCCGTGGATATTTTCGATGCACCCCGCCTCGGAATAAAAGTGATTATTCGGAAGCCACTTCTCCTGTTCTGCGTTGTAGTAATGGTGTCTGTTAACCGGTCGAGCATATGTCATGACACCGTCGCTTCCACAGGCGGCACCCGAGTTGTTCAAACCACCCCACGGTTTGTCGCTCGACCATCCGTCTTCTCTGTTCCAGTTGTTGTGTGTCCAGCCACCGTATGTTATGTACACCTTCCTGGGGACGTTCCATTTCTTGAAGAGGTAGTTCTCAATCTTGAAAATGTCATCTTCGTCGAGTTCGCGGTCGAAGAAAATCATCTCCCCGATGTTCCACACCGATCTTTCGCCGTGTCCACCCCAGTTGCCCGCCTTCGCCTGACCGTAGTTGACCGACATTTGCGTCGTGACAACCTCGCGACCGCCGCTGATACCCGTGCGCGTGATGCCGTCGATACGGTATTTACGTTTTTGATCGACATTGATCGTGAATTTCGCCGTATCATCGGGTTGCAACCCGTAAAAGTGTGACATGAATTGGTCTTCATTCCACCAGTTCCCGATCGCACCCGACCCGGCGCGGTGCGCCATGCCGATGTATTGGTTGTGGAATCCCGATAGATTGTTCGAATCGACTCCGTCGAATATGCGATGTTGATCCGCCTTGTTCTGGGAACCGTAACGGGACACGTGGAAAAATGTGTATTTCTTCCCACGCGTGAGACACGCCTGCGGGACGCGGAAACCGTCGTCCTTACCACCGTACACGTACTTGTGCTTCGCCGTGTCGTCCGCGTCGAACGCGAGCGGTGTGCCAATCACATCGGTGATGTCGTTGCCCTGACCCGACAAATCCTTCCACGTATTGGAGTCTTCATCCCACGAATCACCCGTGAAATGTCCGACTAATCCGTCCACGTCCTTCGGTTCGACGGACGGATCGTCGTCCGTGACTTCGACCACCTTGGCTTCGCCCTCTTCTTCTTCACTCACTTCCATGACGGCTTCATTAGCGGACTGTGCCGCTTCGTCGCCAGCTTCGGCGGCGGCGGCGCCCGATACACCAGCCGTGAGTTGTTCTGGATCGGTCACCTCTGATAAATCGGCTGCTGGGGCAGTGGACGTGGTCTGGGATCCTTCACCACCACCCATCATCATCACCGCGACGACGACGATGATGATCAACAAAACGAGTCCTCCGATGATTGCCGGGTTCATTTGTGTTATCAGTAGACAATATTTTTTTATTGATCTTCCAGAGGGCAGCAGGTTGCCATGTACCCCCACTTACCATCGTTCTCCTCGAACGATAGCTTGTTGATCGCTTGACCGTTGTGACATCCACCTAAAACATTGTGAAGCGCGGACGGCATATCGAGTGAGTTGTCACCATTGACGGGACGGAAATCATTAGTACATGCGTTCTTGTTCAATTGATCCTTCGTACATCGGTATCTCGTACGCATCTGGTCTTTGTTCGGCGAAAGTTCAAATTCCCAATTTTGAAGACCATTTCGACCACAATCAATATCGAAGGCACTGGAAAGACGTTCTTGCCACGACCTGTTTTCCTCTAAGCTCGTCCACTGCGTTTTTTTCTCTGCACCCGCACCGGACACAGAGTTCACCAAACACCCTCCGTCGTTACCCCAGTTTCCATTGGGCTTCCATTTTTCCTCCGTGGCATCATAATAATGATGTTGAACGAAGCGAAGTCCCATGTAGCTGGTACCAGTATCACCACAGGTAACTCCAAAACGATTCACGGTATCGAATGCGTCTTTGTTCGTGAATCCTCCAGTTGCATCTTGCCAGTATCGACCCCAGACGTTGTTATGTACCCATTGTTGTGTGCGTACACGACGAGGGATCCCCCATTTTTTGTGTAACATGAGTTCAACCTTAGTCATTTCTTCGTCGTTGAGTTCGCGATCATAGAAAATGCATTCGCCCACCTGCCATTCCGATGATTGACCCCAGCCTCGTCCCATGCCATCGTTGATGGTCATCTGGGAGGTGCGTTTTTCCGCCTTAGTCGTGTTACCCGTCTTCAGCGCCCCGTTCACTCGCACAAGACTCTTTTGGTCGGTGTGTAACACCCATTTATCCTTGTTGTATACAGAACACTCCCAGTGTCCGATCCATCCGTTACCGTCGCGATGTCCCGTCCCGTAGACACCGCTACACGGTGAGTACCCGTGGAAACCAACCAAATAGTTGGCATCCACGCCGTCGAAGATGCGTTCATTTGTCCTAGCTGACGTGTCCTCTTGCTGTCTCGCATATTTCGCGACAGAAAAGAACGTGTGCTTCTTGGTGTTCGTCATGCACGCCTTTGGAAATTTCAATCCATCCTCCTTGCCACCTTGGATGTAATAGTTCCCCTTGGAATCGTCCGTCTTGAAAATCTCACCGCGGATTTCCGTACAATCGTTCCCCTTCCCTGAAAGATCCTTCCACACCTGTTCGTCGTCATCGAACGATTCCCCTGTGAACCAACCTACGCACCCCTCGATGGACGTCGGGTCTTCGACGGACGGAGTGTCCTCTGAGACCTCCACCTCCTGCACCGGTTCTTCCTCTTCAAGCTCCGGCACATCTTCGTCACCCACATTCGCGGTCGGAACCTCTTCACTCGCAGCCTCTGGGTTATATTCATTCAAAGTGTCCGTCGACGGTGCAGACGCGTCGACGCTGGACGAACCACCGCCCATCATCATGACTGCCACGAGGATGATGATCAAGACGACCACGCCACCTATGATGGCTATCATAATTAGTTGATATAATATGCGAAATTATTTTTGATTACAAGTCTTCGAGGTTGCAACATCTATATTTGTACTTGAGTTGTCCATCTTCTTCGACGAGCTCGAGCTTCGTCATCGCCTGTACAGGGGTGTCGCACCCGACCACCGCGTTGTCGAGCGTTTCGACCAAATTACCCGACCCCCTCTGACCGAGCGCACGTTCCTTTGAGTAACACGATTGTTTGTTGAGTGCGGCGTTGTGACACGAATACTTGGCGCGAATGTTCTTCTCACCGACGCCTTCGAAGCGGTACCCCGCGATCGCCTTGTCCTTACAATCGAAGTTGACCAATTTCGAGTAGTTTTCCCACCACTCGCCTTGGTCGGTGGGGACGACCGAACCGTTCTTGTCCTCGACCCCACCGTCGACGGCTTGGATGCAATCGCCTCGGAAATCGAAATTACCGTTCGGGTCTTGTCCGTTGCGGTGTCGAAGGAGGAAGGTGTTCGCGAGCATGCCCTCGTCGCCGCAAATGTGACCCATGTTGACGATCGAGCCGAAATCTTCGTAACGCGTCCACGCCTGGGCGGTGTGCACCTTCGGACGAATCTCCTTGGCGATCATGTATTTCTTGAACAGGTACGTCTCGAGTTTTTTGTATTCAGATGACGGGAGTTCACCGCGGAAAAATAAAACCTCGGCGACCGCCCAATCGGATTTTTCATTCGACTGACCATAGTTGATTGACATTTGTCTCGGGATTTGTCCTCGGTAATTCGTAAGTCCGGATCGTCGAATACCGTTGCGTCGAAGCATAGCCTTCATGTCGGTGTGCACAATGAACTTTTGACTCTCCTTGTCGTGATCGTTGGCATGCCCATTCCACGCGATCCAGTAGGATCCGTCGCGATGCGCGCCTCCAGTCCATCCAGCGTGGAATCCACTGAAGAAATTGCCTCCGACACCGTCGAAGATGCGTCCGCGCGTGGAGCCGTTGTACCGAGCCACGGTGATCATGGTGTATTTCTTTCCAGTGCTCAAACATTCCTGGGGAAAGCGAATGCCTGCATCCACGCCACCGATCAGGAACTTGTTATTGTTAGAGAAATTGGACGAATCGGTGATGATCGAACCCGTCACCTCCGTGGCATCGTTTTTCTCGTCAGACAAATCTTTCCAGATCTCGTTTTCTTCATCCCAGCTATCACCCGTGAACCATCCGACGAGTCCATTGATTGACTTCGGATCATCCACACTGGGTTCGTTTTCGGCGACGGGTTCTTCGACAGTCTCAGCATCTTCGGGTACGACGGCGTTTTCATCCACCTGTGCCGATTCGGACATCGCTTCCGGAGTTGACACGTCTTCCCCGTCCATCGCCGCCGCTGCTCCATCACCGGCACTCTGGGAGAGTTCTGGGTCTTCACCTGAGAGTGCATTCCATGTCACATATCCGACGACTAAGAGAATCACTACTATCAGACCGATGATCTTCGGATCCATCGCGTCTCGTTGGTTATATTTCGACAATATTTTTTTCTTGTCTCCATTCAAAGATGGGTCTGACGGTGAACCACACGAAAATGATCAGTGAGTTCAACCTTGAGTTGCCGAATTTTTACGCCTCGTTGAACGGACAATTACAAATCATGAAACACTACGGCGCCGGGAAGGATGCGCTCAAGCCACCGACGTATTTCGTGGTCGGAAACTTTGGTGTGTGGCCAAACAAGACGGCGCGCGACGCGAACGTTCGACCGTTGATGGTCGACCGAGTTCACGCCGGTCCGTACGAAGAAGCACCGACCGGAAACGTGTACGATCTGGTGTACAACAAATATAAGTCGCAATGGAGGTATTTCGTCGACGACAATTAAACGTGACGATTGAATAAAAAACATGATTTACGTGTACACGGACGGGTCGTGTGTGCACAACGGCAAACCCAACGCCATCGCGGGAATAGGAATTTATTTCGGCGATGACGATCCTCGAAACGTGTCGAGACGTGTGGTCGGCAAACAGTCGAACAACACGGGCGAACTCGGCGCACTCATCCTAGCCCATGAAATTTTGTCCGAGGAGATCGCGCGTGGAGAACAGGTGACCGTGTGCACGGACTCCACGTATGCGCTTCGGTGTGTTGGGGAATACGGTGAAAAGTGTGCCGCGAGCGGCTGGTCGAAAGACATACCCAACAAAGACATGGTGCGGCGTGCGCACGAGATGTATAGGGCGACGCCGAACGTCGAGGTGTACAAAGTTCGCGCGCACACGGGAGGTAAGGATCCCCACTCCATAGGTAACGATCACGCCGATCGGTTGGCGAACGAGGCGATCGGGGCTGGTAAGAAGAAGTCTCGCGTGTACCTGGACGTCCCGTACGCCGACAAAGAATATGCGAAAGAACACGGCGCCAAATGGGATCCGAAGAAGAAAAAGTGGTGGGTC
>Ga0255759_10005504_pt1 | contig 10820 bp, 5 predicted proteins | sample 101ome_20_FD_179959 | JGI IMG/M metagenome (GOLD analysis project Ga0255759, IMG submission 179959) | Coastal salt marsh microbial communities from the Groves Creek Marsh, Skidaway Island, Georgia - 101404AT metaG (version 2) | ecosystem: Environmental > Aquatic > Marine > Intertidal zone > Salt...
TGGCTATATCGACTTCAGTGGATTCTATGCTGTAGGAAATGATGGTCTTCATGTCTACAAGCCAACTGTTAGTTTGCAAGAGACAGCAAGAGAGAATCAACGCCGTGCGGATCCGCTTACCCTGCTATACGGTGGTCGAAGTTGGGACATCACGAATACAACTCATCCAGGAATGTCAACAGTACTAGTCACGCCTGACAATCCTATTCAGATCCCTGAGAGTTCCAGTGCTTCAGCACCTGGAAAACTTCCAATGCATGTGGAAACTATGACCATGCTCGCACCTCAGAGGGGTGCATGGGTTTGGGCACGCTCAACTTCACTAAATTATACCGGAAGTTGGGATTTAGCCGCCACCAATGGAGGAATACAACAGGCCTTCCAGTCTGCAATCTCAGCTGTAGGTCCAGGTTCATCATCCGCGATTTTACATCTACAAATGCAGTCTCCTCAGAACGGAGCAATGCAAGTTCGCTTAACATACGATTGGGAACGAGTAGAGGTTCCAACAGTAATTACCAATTTAGTCGATAGACCAAATGATGGTGGAGGTGTAATAGAGGCCTCATGGTTACCTGCAGAAGATGCTGCATGGCACGCTTACAGATTGTATGTATGGGATTCTACAGCCGATCCATCATGGGAGCCTTCTCGAGAGGACTTAGGGTCTTTCTCCACATACATTAGGTCGGGATTCTGGTCTCGCACAAATGCAACCATAACTAGGGCGGACAATGATGGTGTGACCGAGGAATTACGAGATGATCGCCAATACCGTGCCGCCGTCGTGATTGAATATGCCGATGGGTCATTGGGTGTTCCAATGACATATCCTCAAAACATCACTCCAACAGATGAGGTTCCAGCCGCTCCGGATTGGATGACTGCAAAACCAGCTTCTGGTGGAGCAGCTGGTACGATTTTCCTTGAATGGGCTGCTTGCACCGAACTTGATCCAGACAGAGTTAGGATATGGGCAGTGCAACAGGAGATTACCAGCATAGTCGGTCTATCGGACCCATTCGAATTCCATTGGAGTACAGGTAACTCAACTGCCCTGCAGTTGGAAGGTGGTGTACCATATTGGTTTGCGGCAGTTTGTGTAGATGAAGCAGGACAATACTCAGCCAATAATGCCACAATAATCGGCCCAGTGGTTACTGCCGGTGGTTTGGATGATGGTATTCCACCTATGCCGATTGTTGGAACAACAGCCTTCGACGTGCCGAACGACGAAGGTGGTAGAATCAATGTCACTTGGGAAGCAAACACTGAGGAGGATTGTACCTACTACGCTGTGTATGCTTTACCTGCATCTGGTTGGCAACCACCTTCGACAGTAGATGGTTGGCCGATTGCAGGATATACCGATAGTTGTGAAACTACGTCAATCATCATTAACTCATTAGGTGAAAGTCGTCTAATTGATGGAACCGTATATTGGATTGGAGTAGTTGCCTTTGATGACTGGGGTAATGGTGATGTCGACAATGTACTTGTCGTAGATGCAACTCCTGAAGCTGATTTCGATGGTGAAGCAATTCCTCCAAATCGAGTCACTGGACTTGACGCTTGGGATTATCCAGAGGATGATGGTTCTGCAATTGATATTCGCTGGAATCGTTCATCCGCTGATGACTTTTCTTTCTACACAGTTTGGGTCTCCGAGTACCCATTGAACGATGTTACCGAGATTTGGGAATCCTGTAATGATAATCCGTCTGAATGTGGATTAGTTGTAATCAACCAGCGCCAGTTTGGGGCCAACTTCAAATTAGAATACACTGCAGAAAGCGCCCTCTATGGTAGTTCTGTGGATACCTTACAAGTGCGTCCAATCGAATCAATGATTCCGCTGTATGTTACGGTTACTATCCATGACATCTCTGGAAACGTTCACCTTAGTGGTCTGTCGGAACATATGGTCCTAGTAACTCCAATGGATAATCGCGGCGACGTATCTCCACCTGATCGACTGCTAGCTCCTGTTCTTAGGGATAGACCGGATGACGCCGGAAATGCGATGTTTGTGGAGTTCCCATCATCTGACGCCTCCGACATCGGAGAATACTGGATTTATGCGGTAATCGATACTCCAGTTCTATTGCAGAGAATCGATGACCTACAACCCGCATTGATAGTCGATCGAGAACAGGACCTTCCTGTTCTACTAACCGAGTTCTCAGCCTATGGAGATGATATTTCAACTCCATTGGTACCAAACCGCCGAATATATGTCGCAGTGGTAGCAGTTGATTCCTCAGGCAATGCTTGGACAGACAATCTTGCTAACTCTTGGATAGAACTTGCAGACGAACTATCTGCAGATCCGTGTCCAGAGTGTCCAGATGTCAGTGGCATTAGAGCGAGTTGGAACGCTGCAGGTTCTCTTATCGAGGTAAGTTGGGATAATGTCGATGACCCTATGTATGCAAGTTACTATGCATTTGTCAGTCTAGAATCGTTTGATGATACTAGAAACGCTTCTTTGGTAAAGTCTGGCATGAGAGATACGATTTTGATTCTCAATGAATTCAATGGTGAGATGATTGATAGAGAAGAGACATATTGGGTTGAAATCGTAACCTACAATGGAGACGTTCACACATTCTTTGCCGATCCAGTAGAAGTTCAACCTTGGGAAGAATCTAGCTTTGGTACTACCCAGCCGGGTGATGATGCTGCAGGTGAATCATGGGTTGATAGAATTCTGGCTGGTGACATGAATATGGTGATCATTGCACTCTCGGTAGCAATGTTCCTAATCGGTGCAATGATGTTCATCAGGCCAAGAGGAGATTCTGCCCCTCAGCCATGGGAAATGGGCGCTCTAGAAGTCGAGTTGGAAGAGCAATTGGAGCGGGAGGCAGCCGGGCTTACCGAAGACGAAGACTTCGGCGCTGATGACTTAGAAATTGACACCGGATTAGTCGCTAACGCTAGACGCAAGGATGGAGAATCTCCTGAAGAAAGTAAGAGCAATTACACTGACTCCATGACTAATGCGGCAGTCTCACTGGAAGACAATCTAGATTCCACTCCAACCGCTGATAGCGGAGTTATGGATGAATTACTCGGAGATGATGATGAAGAGTTAGATCTTGGCGATCTTGACGATATGGCAGATGATCTAAACTTCGATGATTTGGGTGATGAAGATTCAGATGATGATGATATTGACACATCTTTCTTAGACGAAATGCTCTGATTGTATCAGCATCGGATTGAAGCCCTATACATCTATCGAAGTCTATGGTTGGTGACCCCGGCTCGGAGGTATTCACCACCATTGCTTGGGACGGAGAGTCCCGTCTATTAGCAGCCGACTTGCATATTGCTCGCCTTTATCGACACGCCGAGAGATTGGGATTCGATCTTCCAGGCAACCTAACCGAACTTATCTTCGAAGCGCTCAGTAAGGCAGAGATTCCAGGCGAACCAATTGTTGGAGAAGACCAAGCTCCATTTTTGATTAAACTAGGAGTCAATCCAAATGGCGATGTCAACTTGGTTCCTAGAGTAAATGGAAGATGGCCCAATCCAATGAAAGCAATTAGTCTTGAAGCACCGCGATGGGATGGTTCGGTAAGAGGTACCAAACACGGGGATTGGCAACCATATTTTCATGCTCGAGAGGTTGCTACAGAGCATGGGGCGGATATATCTCTTCTATTCGATGGAGATATTCTAGTTGATGGCGATAGGTGTATGCCTATTCTGCTTGATAATGATGGTATTGCGTACTATCCAACGCCTTCGAAAGGCGCACTAGACTCTGTAACTCTAGAGCAAATCAGAGAAGGCATCGAGAGTGCTGGGGTGCCTGTAAGGGAAGCGAGATTGACTCTCCCGATGTTACTTCGAGCTTCTGAGATGATAGTCTTAGGAAGTGGCCTAGGAGTTCAGGCGTTAGGCGAAATTGACGGAAGGAAAATTGGTCAACCAAATGGTAGACTGTATCAGGCTGCGTATAATTCTTGGATGGTTCGATTACAGACTGCATGGATGGGTCTGGATGATTTGGAGGGCTGAAATGAGAGTAATCAGCAGGATAGAGGCTAACTCGCATGAATCTCCTCTAATTTCCATGTTGCAAGGGAGAAATCGTGAAGCAGATGAATTGCTTCTTCATTCTGGTGGGCCTGTGACTGATCTGTCACAAAATTCCATGCTTCCTGCTTTGGACAGTATTCGTTTTCTCTTCTTTGAACCACATAGTGAAGATACAGGTGAAGGTTCTGCACTTCATGGTGAAATAAACTTAGGAAATTCTCCCCCTCTGAGCTTGGTTCGTCAACGAATTATAGAAGGGCGATGGCATACAGAAGAGGAGTATAACCCAGCAACATTAGATGAAGCCTTGTCTATCGTTGCTGAGTTTGAAATCAAAGTTGAGTTACAAGAAAAACAGCCTGTAACTCCAGGCGGATTCGCTGGCTTGCTCGGTTATGATTTAGGCCGCTGGTCAAATTCTATTCGTTTGTCAAATACACCAGAACCGGGTACGCTACTCGGTGTATTGTGGCGTTGTGATGCATGGTGGATACACGAACGTACTAACAATCAATTGCGATTAATTGCGATTGAAGGGCATGAGTGGTTAGAGCATGAATTCACAACGCTTTCGGATTTACAAATTCCAAATAGGCCTGAACCGAAAGTACCGGATAGTGAGAGCGATTCCTCACATGCGAGAAAAGTCGAGAAAATCCGCAAATCAATTCGTGGCGGCCATCTCTATCAGGTCAATTATGGCCGGAAATGGGAGGGGGAAATGTCCGGTCAACCATGGGATACATTCCTTAGAATGTCATACTCTAACCCCGCTCCATTTTCCTCATGGTTCCAGTTAGCAGACTACGGTTGGGCAGTCGCATCAGCCTCTCCTGAGAGATTGATGCGCCTTGAATCTGGAATTGTCTCAACCAGACCAATAAAGGGAACAAGAGCACGGGGAAGGAACGAGAAGGAAGATTCTGAACTTAGGATAGAATTAGCATCATCAGAAAAAGAAATGGCCGAGCACTTGATGTTAGTTGATTTGGAAAGACACGATCTTTCCTCTGTTTGTCAAAGCGGCAGTGTATATTGGTCTGATTGCCGCATTGAAGCTTTGGCAAATGTTCAACATTTGGTTTCCGGAGTGGAAGGGGAACTTAGCCTAAACAAAAGTCCGGGAGAATCTCTTGCTGCCCTATTTCCCGGCGGCTCAATCACTGGGTGCCCAAAGGTTGTGACCATGGCGGCTATCGATCAACTAGAGGGTTCACCTAGAAGTGCATGGACAGGTTCAATCGGTCATCTAAATCAAAGCGCAGGACAGGCCGATTGGAACATACTAATTCGAACTATGGAGGCTCGCAGCGGTCCAGAATCTTGGTATGCTACGGTACAAGCAGGCGGTGGAGTAGTAATTGATTCAAATCCTGCTGACGAGGTCGAGGAAGCACGCTGGAAAGCTGCAGCAGTAACCGAAGCGACCTGGGGATTCCGAACCGGATTTAGTAGTGAAGAATTGCCAGAGGGAGAAGTTGGAATTCTTCCTCTACCCAAAGTTGAAGGAGCATTGGGTAGAATTTCTCCAGGGGCTAAAAAGAAAGAGAATTTGGATATTGATTATCACGTCCTCTTAATCGATAACCTTGATTCTTTCACTAATAATATCGCAGAATCCCTGAATCGGCTTGGAGCAAAGGTGACAATTGTTGAGGGTAGACCGATTACAAAAATCGATACAAAAAATCATGTCGATATCTTACTAAACGCTCACAATCCAACACACATCATCATTGGACCAGGTCCATCTCGCCCAGAACTTTCTCCTCTAAGTATGGAAATTGCCCACAGGGCTTTGCAAAACAGATTGAAAATTTCGGAGAATCCTATTCCACTACTTGGTTGGTGCCTAGGCCACCAAGCAATTGGTCTGGCAGCGGGATGGAATCTAATCGAATCACCACTGGGCGCAGTTCACGGGGTGCCTTCAAAGATCACCCATGATGGCTCGGGTCTGTTCCAAAATGCCTCTGAGGAGATTGTAATGATGCGCTACAATAGTTTGGTGTTAGACTCGACAAATGAAGATCTCAAAGCGAACTCATGGGATCAATCTGGCAGTTTGATTATGGGGATAAGTCATCCCACTCTTCCAATTGAGGGGGTGCAATTTCACCCTGAATCGGTAGGTAGCCCAGATGGACTAGACTTACTTACAACATTCCTAAATTTTTCAAATAAAGTGAGTAAGTTTGAGGTCAACAAACAGGTTAGATGACCGTAGCGTTGAAGGAGCGATGTTTGTTGGAAAGGTTGACGCCTATGCCAGTATGTCGTATGTGCACCCAAAACTACCCGAACTCGCAGTTCGTTAGTGGTAATGGTCCCCGCTACCAGGTTTGCGTTCGTTGCGCCACCGAGAACGATATGCTGGCAGAAGGGGAAGAAACCGCTCTTTACTCAGACGAATTAGTTCGAGCACGTTCAGCACTTTTTGCCCGACGCTTCAGGCCCTGGGGTTTTCTTCTCGCTGGATGGTTACTATTCTTCTCCTTTGGAACAGGAATCGAATTGTGGTCGAATATTTTTCTCGGAACTCTAATTCTTGGGACATTAGCAACCCCAGTGCTCCACTTCATGGGTTCGACGAGATTCCGTGCAGAACTCGCCGCACTTACTCCTTGAAGGGAAATCGGCTAGAAAATAGGGTTGATCAGACTCGGGAACTCTTGATATAGCCACACAATGGCTGAGATTTTAGAGGGAACGGTGGGTTCCCTATGAAAGCCCGTGAGATTGGATGCGTAAAAGAGGAGGAGCAAGCAAAGTAATACAATATTCCACAAAACCAAAAATGGAGCGCAGTGCTTCGTTTAGTATGGTCGTGGAGAGTATACCGAGTAGGCTCCAAGAAAGCATCCGTCACTCCCGGAGGAATAGATTCGCGCAAGGACGAGCGCGAGCATTCAACGGAAAGAGAGAACGGCGGGTTCTCTGAACTGAATTTTGGAAGTGAAAAGAAAATGCAGAAAACAAAGAATACGAGCATGATGATTGCGCTGCTCCTTGTTTTGATGGCCGGTTCCGTTGGCGTTTCAGCTGATGGTTCTGACCCACTCGACCCCTCCGACGGAGGAGCCGACTGGGACGGAGACGGTTTGACAAACGCAGAGGAGACAGCTGAAGGCACGGACCCCACCAACCCCGACACCGATAATGACGGTCTACCGGACGGTTGGGAGGTTGCATACGGACTAAATCCGAACTCGGCTAGTGACGCTAACGCGGACCCAGACGGTGACGGATTAACGAACTCTCAGGAGTACGCGTCCGGTACCAACCCCAACGCGGCAGACACCGATGGTGATGGGCAGCTGGATGCAGACGATCCGTTCCCGAACGATCCTAACAATGGGTCGATGTCGGATTCGGATGGCGACGGTATCCCCGATGCGTACGATCCGGACTACGGTGACAACGGAGAGGGTACTGGAGACGGCGGAACTGATGGCGGTGGAGATTCCGACCAAGACGGACAGGGCCAAGGTCAAGGCCAAGGTCAAGGCCAGGGTCAAGGACAAGGTCAGGGCCAAGGTCAAGGCCAGGGTCAAGGCCAGGGTCAAGGCCAAGGTCAAGGCCAGGGTCAAGGCCAGGGTCAAGGACAAGGTCAAGGCCAGGGTCAAGGCCAAGGTCAAGGCCAAGGTCAAGGCCAAGGCCAGGGCCAAGGTCAGGGCCAAGGTCAAGGTCAGAACGGTCAAGGTCAAGGTCAAAGCGGCCAAGGCCAAGGCCAAGGCGGCCAACAGGGCCAAGGCCAGAACCAGGGTTCCCAATCCGGTCAAAACGGTCAGCAGGGCAGCGGTCAGCAAGGTGGAGACCAATCCAACCAGCAAGACAACGGCCAAGGCCAGCAGCAAGGTGGTGAACAAAGTGGACAACAGGGAGACCAAGAGTCCCAAGACCAGAATGGTAACAACCAGAACGGTCAGAACCAGCAGCAGCAAGGTCAGACCCAAGACAACAGTCAGGGTCAGCAGGGCCAGCAGTCCGACCAGCAGCAAAGTCAGCAGCTCGACAACCAAGACCAGAACGGCGAGAACGACAACGATGGCGATGGTATTCCAGACGATTTGGATTTTGATGACGACAATGACGGTATCCCCGATAACGTGGATGAATTCCCAGAGGATCACGACAACGACGGCATCAATGACGCTGAGGATGATGACGACGACGGCGACGGTATAGACGACCGCGAGGAAGTCAATGACGGCGACCCTAACTCGGATATCTACGATCACGACAATGATGGAGTACGCGATAACATCGATTTCGACATCGACAACGACGGCATCGACAACTGGAACGACGTTGGGCCAAACGGAGAAGATTACCGTAGGGACCACGACAACGACGGACTAGATGACGGCGTTGACCCAGACGACGATAACGACGACATCCTTGATGTCGACGAAATCGACGGTGCAATCGGTCTCTGGAGATACGACCACGATAACGATGGTCTAACCGACAGAGTAGATACAGATGACGACAATGACGGACTTTCCGACTGGTTCGAGCAGAACGATGGCAACCCATTGACTGGTCAATTCGACCACGACAATGACGGTATTGAAGACCATCTTGATGACGACGATGACGCCGATGGAATCCTCGACGAGGATGAAAGCGACGGCAGCCTACTGTGATACAGTAACGTTGGTCGATTACTGCTCAGGCCCGCGGTCCGTTGATTCGCGGTGACAGGTTCCTCGGGGGCGCTTCAGTCCCCGAGTGAACCGCCCCTTTTTCCAACCTCAGAAGTCGAATAGGGTCGGCTGACTATCGGATTTGAGATGATTAGCAGAAGCCAACCTATCCAAAGCCCTCTGTAGCCTTCCATCAGAGAATCCACACTCTCCTTGCAGGAAGTCTCGTAAATCCTTCTCGACCGCTCGCGAAGCTTTTGGTAATGGATCTGGGTGCACGGGATGGTTTAGGAATAAACCGCGTATTGTTTCGATATTTTCTGGCATCTCAAAACCTTTGAGCTCAGAAACCGCTTCCATGGTACCGTGCTCCTTGATTAGTTTCAAACCGGTTTTGGGGCCGATTCCCCTGATTCCAGGATGGAAATCAGTTCCAATCATTATCGCAAGGTCCACCAATTGTTCTCTAGTAATCTCGTGAGTGTCCAGTAACTCTTGCAAAACTACTTTCTCAGCGGTCAACAATCGACCAAATTTTTTGCGTCCATGGCTAGTTAGATTTCGAATCATCACCGGAGAGCCGTATAGTAGAGTGTCCCAATCTTGGCTTGCCACTGCTGCAACCTCTCCATTCGCGCATCGGACAGCACCAGCACCTTCTGCTTCCATTGGTGCTTCTATCCAAACTAAACCAAGGCAATCGAATAGTCGCTTGGTTTCAGCAACCATGTCTCGTGTGTATTCCGCAGTTTGTGGTCCGAGTTTCTTTGCAAGAACCATATCTCCATTCTCAACTGCTGCTTCCCACTTCTCTACTGCCTCAACCTTGCGCTCCTTTCTTCCAGCTAAGGTTTCCATCTTCAGGTCATGCGGGCGGCCATCGAAGATGAACACAGGTTCGATACCATTCCCAAGCATCCAAGTTGCTCGGTCAAGAAATCCCATCAAATGAGCAACAGGCCTTCCATCGAAAGATAGTGGCTTTCCATCTTGACCCACTAGACTCGTGATGAATTGGTAGGCGTTAAGAAAAACATCGACGGCCACACGTTGCCCAGACATTTCACTCAATTCGAGGGGATGAGCGGTCGCTAAGTCTCTCAAATTACAGCCCAGATTCACTCCCCCCTACCGATGCTTAGCCTATCCTGTCCGTCGAGGCATTTAGGGTTGAAGTCGGGGGCGAGAAGGACGGAGGAAGTAAGTTGAGCGGGCTGACCCTTGTTGGAAGCGGCTGGCATCCAGCATTATTCCGTTCAGAGGCTGAAGCATTAGTAGGCCCTGTTGGTTTTGTTCATCCCAGAGTTGTAGTAACTACTTCGACAGATGAGGTAGCCTTCAATCGACTAACTAGGTCAGCATTAGTCGATGAAGTACTCTGCAATGCTGAGCATAGTGAAGTCGTAGAACCAGAGAATATTATCCAGCGAATCGTAGATTGGGCGAAAGAAAATCTTCCAGAAGGAAGTTTTGCAGTCCGAGTCAATGTAATCGGTTCATCCTTAGCAGGTTTTTCTCGTTCAGAAATTGCTCAGAAAGTAGGAGCAGGAGTCTTTGGAGAATTAAATCCGGTAGATTTGGAGACTCCTGAAAATGAAATCATAGTTTTCCTAGCGGGTCCAGAGGATCCACCCAATCACCCTGACCCACAATACCTCTCTCCACCGATGATTATCTGGGGGTTGAAACAGAAAAATTGGCAACGTTCGGGTTGGGGGGGCCGTTCTCCTACGGATCGCCCATTCTTCCAACCTGTCTCGTTAGAACCTAGATTAGCTAGACTGATGATATCACTTGGTCATCGCACAGAGTCAGAGCCGACAACTGTGATCGATCCATTCTGTGGAACGGGTGGAATCGCAATAGAAGCAATGTTAGCTGGATTGAATGTACTTGCAAGCGATCTCGACCCAAAGATGGTGAAAGGTACAGAGGAGAATCTGCAATGGGTTTCAGAGGACCTTTGCAGTAGTTATCCAGCAACATGGGACGTGCAAGAATCCGGTGTAGGACTAACCCCTGATATATGGGGTAAAATAAGTGGAGCAATATTTGCTTTTGATCCGCCATATGGACGAAATGCTTGGAAATCGGATGATGGATACCAACTATTCCTGA
>Ga0255759_10005524_pt1 | contig 10784 bp, 11 predicted proteins | sample 101ome_20_FD_179959 | JGI IMG/M metagenome (GOLD analysis project Ga0255759, IMG submission 179959) | Coastal salt marsh microbial communities from the Groves Creek Marsh, Skidaway Island, Georgia - 101404AT metaG (version 2) | ecosystem: Environmental > Aquatic > Marine > Intertidal zone >...
GAAAAACATGATGATAATAATAAAATTGCAGGTAAAAATTTAATGAATGCCTTGATAAGAGAGAATTATCAAAGAAATTACATAATAAATGGTTTGGATAAAGCAAATGATGACGACTGGATTATTATTTCAGATTTAGATGAAATACCAAATTTAGAATTGAACGATCTCAGAAAAAATGAAAATAAGATTGTTTTTTTTAATCAACTGATGATTTATTATAAACTAAATCTTTTTCTCAAAGATTTTCCTTGGATTGGCTCCAAAGCTTGTAAAAAAAAGTATCTTAAATCCCCTCAATGGCTAAGAAACGTAAAAGATCGGAAATATCCATGGTGGAGGTTAGATGTTCTATTTTCAGAGACAAAATATAATAACATTAAAGTTTTTCAAAATGGTGGCTGGCACTTTTCTTACATAAAAAAACCCAAAGATATCGAAAAAAAATTAAAATCTTATTTACATCACATTGAATATGAACAAAATCCAATTGGTGTAGAAAAAATTTCACAGCTTATTAAAGAAAGAAAAACAGTATATAATTTAAAAGCAGACTCACGATTGAATAAATTTTCTGAGGGTAATTCACTTGAAAAATTAGATATGAATTTACTTCCAAATTATATAAATAAAAATTTAAAAAAGTATTTTGAATGGATTGAATAATGAACAAAGGTTTTATTGTTTGTGTATATGAAAAAATTGAAGATGATCAGATTTTGAAACATTATGCGATAGGGGCAAAAAAGGCTGTAGAAATATATGGAGGTAAATTTTTAATTAGAGGTGGTGAAAAAATAAAAACCGAGGGCAAAGATTTTTTAAGAACAGTTGTAATAGAATTTCCATCTTTTGAAATAGCAAAAAATTTTTTTTATTCTAAAGAATATCAATTAGCTCATAAAATTTTAAAAAACACAGTAATAAGACATCATCAAATAATTAAAGGAATTTAGTACTGTATTGGTTCCGGATCAATACTTCTCCACAAATACCATGTAGCAACTGAACAATAGGGAGAAAATCTTTTTTTTAATAAATGAATAAATTTTTCAGGAGGTAAATATTTTTTTTTATAATTTTTTGAAATTGCTCTCAAAAGACCAATGTCTTGTACTGGCCATATATTAGATCGATTATACGTAAAAAGTAATATCATTTCAGCAGACCATCTTCCTATTTGCCTTAGTTTAGATAAATATTCAATTGCTTCTTCATCATTCATTTTATTTATTAATTTTGGATTAAATGATTTATCTATAATTTGTTTAGCTAAACTTTGAATTCCTAAAACTTTTTGACGACTTAAACCACATTTTTTCAGTTCTGAAAATTTTAATTTTAAAACTCTTTTAGCATTTATCTTATTGTTACACTTCTTTTTAAATTTAAGAAAAACTGCATTTGCAGCTGCAACACTTATTTGTTGCCCAATTATGCTTTTACATAATGAAAAAAATATATCTCGTCTAGATGTTAAGATTGTTTCTGTCGGACTTCTATATTTTAATATTAGTTTAGACATGACAGGGTCCTCTTTAGATAAATATTTTTTTGCTTTATTCCAATATTTAGGAACTTTAGTCATTAATTGCTTTTGTGGTAATAATTTTTTTTTTATAAATTTCACGTCTAAAAATTATTAGTGTTGAGATAATAACTAAAAAGGCACCCACTAAAGTTTTAATTGTTGGTACCTCTCCCCAGATAAAATATCCAAATATTATTGCAAAAACTAAAGCTAAATATTTCAATGGAGTAACAAGAGAAACTTCTGAATATTTATAGGATTGGCTTAGCCACAAATTTGCAACACCTCCGAAAATACCAATTAAGGATAATAAAATTAAATGATTTAAATTTGGCATTACCCAGCCTTGTGGAATAGTTAAGAAACTTAACAAAGTTATTGAAAGAGAAAAATAAAAAGAAATTAACCAAACAGGTTCAGTAGTCGAAAGTTGCCTAATTGTTATAGCAACATAAGAGAGTCCCAAACAAAAAATAATTGGAAAAATATAATAAATATTTAATTCGCTTATTCCTGGTTCAGTAATAATTAATATGCCTAAAAAACCTACAACTACAGCAAGCCATCTAAAAATTCCGACTTTTTCACTCAATAAAAATATCGAAAGAATAGTTGTAAATATTGGTGCTGCAAAAGATATACTTACAACTGTTGCTAACGGCAATTCTCTTAAAGCTATAAAAATTGCAACTAGTGCAATCAAACCAGATGAACATCTTAACAAATGTAATCCTGGTCTTTTGGTTTCATAAAAATTATGCAGTCTCTCCCTTGGAATTATAAAAAAATAAAAAATAATTCCAAAAAAACCTCTAAAAAATAAAACTTGCCCGATTGGATAATCTACTGACCATTTTACAATAACATCCATAAGAGAAAATGCACAAATGGACATAAACATGTACAAAAAACCTAATTGATTTTTACTAAGCATATGAATAATTTGTAAATTAATTTAAATCATAATCAATGGAAATAGCAGTTTTAGCATTAGGATGTTTTTGGGGACCAGAAATTAAGTTTAGTAAAATCAACGGGATTATTAAAACAGAGGTTGGATATTGTGGAGGAAACAACCCCAAAACAAACTATAAAGAAGTTTGTTCAGGTACTACTAACCATGCTGAGGTTGTTAAACTAGATTTTGATGAAAAAATTATAACTTATGAAAAAATTTTAAAAATTTTCTTTGAAATTCATGATCCAACTACACTAAATTCTCAAGGACCAGACTTTGGAACTCAGTACAGAAGTGAAATATTTTATCTAAATGATAGCCAAAAAAAAATTGCAGAAAGAGTACTTAAAAATGTTGATGATAAATTATCAAATAAAGTAGTCACTCAAATATCTTTATTGAAAAATTATTGTCCTGCTGAAGAATATCATCAAAAATATTTAGAAAAAAGATAGAGATGTCCTTAGTAGAAACAGATTGGTTAGAAAAAAATCAGGATAATGTTAAAATTATAGATTGCTCATGGCATATGCCGCAAACCAAAAGAAATGGTTGGGATGAGTATAAAAATCAACATATACCAAATGCCTTATTTTTTGATTTAGATAAAAATTCTAAAAAAGATTCTGATCTTCCTCATATGTTAGTTGATAAAAAAGAGTGGGAAAAGATAGTATCAGAAATGGGAATAGATAAAGAAGATAGAATAGTAGTTTACGATAACTCAGATGTTATTAGTTCTTGCAGATGTTGGTTTAATTTTATTTACTTTGGACATGACCCTAAACAAATAAGCATTCTTAATGGGGGATTAAAAAAATGGATTAAAGAAAAAAGAAAAGTTACAAATCAATCAACAATTTTAAAAAAATCAGAATATAAAAGTTCAGAAAAAAAGGATCTTGTAAAAGATAAAAACCTGATTGATCAAAATATTGAAAAAAAATTATTCAAAGTTATAGATGCAAGAAGTAAAGATAGATTCGAAGGAAAGATTCCAGAGCCAAGAAAAGGCTTAAGAAGTGGAAATATTAAAAATTCGTTTTGTATTCCTTTCAATCTCTGTCTTAATAAAGACAAGACATTTAAAAAACAAGAAGAGCTAAAAAATCTTTTTAAAAGTTGTTTAAAAAATACAAATGAAAATAATATTGTTTTTTCATGTGGTTCTGGTGTTACTGCGTGTGTTTTGGCACTAGCTTATTCTTTAATAAATGATACATATCTTCCTTGTATTTATGATGGCTCTTGGGCTGAATACGGCATAATTTAAGTTAATATGAAAAGATCTACAAAAATAATTTCTATAATATTAATATTTTTTTTTATCATTGCATCTGTTGTTATTGCAAGAACAATGATTGGAAATCATTTTAAAAAAAAATTTAGTAAGATACCTCCACCTGGAATTATTGTAACTGAGGTTGTTGAAAAAGAGTTTTCTGAAAATATAGAAACTTTCGGAACTGCAATTTCAAAAAAAACTGAATCTTTTAAAATAAGAAAAGATGATCTTTATGGTGACTTAAAATTAAAGAATTTTGTGAAAAAAGGAGAGATTTTAATAAAACTTAAAAGTGGAGATATAATAGCGCCATTCAGTGGTGTGCTGGGATATACGGGACTTACAGAAGATATTCTAGTTACAAATAATATTATAATCATTACACTTGATGATAATTCAATTATATATTCAGATATCAAAATCCCAGAAAATTATTCTGCATCTATAAAGAAAGGTCTTCCAGTAGAGGTAAAAATATCTAGCTACAAAGATAAGATATTTTCAGGTGAAGTAGACTTTGTCTCAAGCAGAATTAATGCTGACACAAGAAGTCTATTATCAAGAATTAAAGTTAAAAATGATGACTTAAATCTTATTTCAGGATCTCTGTTAGAGGTAAGTGTTAAATTTAATTTAAGAAACTCCTTAAGTGTTCCCGATACGAGTGTTATGGTTGAAGGAGATAAATCATATGTATACTTAATTGATGATGAAAATACTGCAAATAAAACTGAAGTAATAACAGGTCTAAGAGGAGATAAAAGTATTGAAATAATTTCTGGATTAAATGTAGGAGACATAATTGTTGCTGAAGGATTAAAAAAAGTTAGACCTCAAGGAAAAATAAAACCTATAACTAGATAAATGTTCATCACAGAATTAAGCATAAAAAGACCAACAGTATCATGGGTGATGTCCCTTATTCTTATTATTTTTGGTTTATTTGTTTTTTGGAAATTACCAGTAAGAGAATTACCAAATGGAATACAGCCACCTGTAGTACAAGTGCAAGTAAATTATAAATCAGCCTCAGCATCAATTGTAGATCAAGAAGTAACTCAAATTGTAGAAGATGTTATTGGGGGTGCTGAAGGTATTAAAAATATAGATTCCAAATCTGAAAATGGAAGAAGTACTATTAATGTTGAATTTGATACAAGTATTGATCTTGATAATGCAGCGAATGACATTAGAGAGAGAGTTGCCAGAATAGTTGATAATTTACCCACTGAATCAGATTCTCCTCAAATTCTTAAAAGAGCAGCAGGTTTTACAACTACTATGTGGTTATCTCTATCATCTTCAACTTGGAGCGACCTCGAATTAGGAGATTATGCTGAAAGATATCTAGTAGACCAATTTTCAAGTGTAAAAAATGTTGGAAGGATAAGAGTTGGTGGATTAAGAGAGTTAAGTATAAGAGTTTGGATCGACCCAATCAGACTTGCTGCAAATGATCTTACCATTAAAGAAGTTGAGACTGCTATGCGTGGAGAAAATGTAAGTCTACCAGCTGGAACTCTTGAGGCAGATAATATTGATCTTACACTTAACTTAGATAAATCATACAATGATATTGAAACAATAAAACAACTACCAATAAAAAAAAATGGTAATAAAGTTATTCTATTATCAGATGTAGCTAATATTGATTTTGGTCCAGTCTCAGAAAAAACTCTTTTTAAAGCACAAACTAAAGATCAAATTAATTTAAAAACAGTTGGAATAGGTATTTATGCAAGAAGTGGGGCATCTACAGTTGAACTTTCAAATGATATAAAAAAAAAATTAATTGAAGTAAAAAAATCTCTACCAGAAGAACTTGATTTGAGAGTTTCTTTCAATAGAGCAAATTATGTTGAAGCTGCAATTGAAGAGGTCTACAAAACTTTATTAATAGCATTTGTTTTAGTGGTCTTGATAATCTATTTATTTCTGGGAAATCTTAAGGCTGTTATAGTTCCTGCTATTGCTCTTCCAGTAAGTTTAATAGCATCTTTTTTAGGTCTTTATATCTTTGGTTTGTCTATAAATATATTCGTTCTTTTAAGTTTTATTTTAGCAATAGGAATAATAACAGATGACTCGGTTATTATGACAGATGCGATTTACAGAAGAATAGAAAATGGAGAGACACCTCTAGTAGCTGCCTACAAAGGATCTAAACAAATTTCTTTTGCAATTATAGCAACTACCTTAATTTTAGTGGCAGTTTTTCTCCCATTAATTTTTATTGAGGGAATTTCTGGAACATTATTTAGAGAAACAGCAATAGCACTTTCTTTTTCAATAGTTGTGTCCTCATTTGTGGCATTAACATTATCTCCAATGCTTGCTAGTAAATTTTTGTATAAGAAAAAGTCAAAAAAAGTCTTTATAAAAAAATTTGAAAAAATTTTCTCAAACTTTGCAAACTTTTATAGAGAGACTTTAGAGGTCATTATTAATAAGACTAAAAGTGTAAGCTTTTTTATAATTCTAATAGTTATTGCATCAACCTTGATTTTTAGTTTTTCAAAAAAAGAACTATTACCTATGGAAGATCGTGGAGCATACTTAATTATTGGCTCAACAGATGAAGGAAGTTCTTTTGAATACACTCAGGAGCAAGCTCAAAAAGTAGAAGCTAGACTTATTCCACTTTTACAAGCTGAAGATAGTCCTTATTCAAGATTTATAATGCGAGTTCCTGGATTTGGAAATTCTGCCAATTCATATAATAGTTTTATAATAATCGCTTTACTAGATGACTGGAAAAATCGTGAAAAAGGTCAACAAGAAGTTTTAAGAGAAGCTATTGGAAAAATAGTAACCTTACCACAAGCTCTAGCTTTCCCAATTTCACCTCAATCGATAAGAGTTTCTAATTATAACAAACCTGTACAAATGGTTATTTATGGAAGCACCTATGAAGAGCTTGAAGAAATACAAGAAAAAGTAATTAGAAAACTTAGATCAAATAAAAATCTCTCAAGAATTGAATCTGATTATAATCGAAATAAACCTGAGGTAAAATTAGTTATAAACAAAAATAAAGCTAAAGATTTAGGTGTTTCCTCAAAATCAATTGGAGAAACACTTGAAACACTTTATGGGGGTAAGAAAATTACAACATTCAATAAATTAGGCAAAGAATACCCTATTATAGTTCAACAGTACTTATCTGACAGAAGGAATAAAGAAGGAGTTTCAAAAATATTTGTGCGTTCAGAGACTAATGGAAAACTCATTTCTTTAGCAAACCTTGTTAATTTCAAAGAAGAAGGTTCAGCTAAAGAACTTGCGAGATATAACAGACAACGAGCAGTTACGATCTCTGCAAATATTAATGAAAATTATACACTTACTCAAGCAATCAAATTTTTTGAAGAAACAATGAACGATGTAGCTCCAGAAAATCAAATTACTTGGAAAGGAAAATCAGAAGAAATAAAAGAGACAAGTTACGAACTATTCATAATTTTTGCCTTGGCTCTCTTGACTGCTTATTTAGTTATGGCAGCTACATTTAATTCATTTATTCATCCATTCATAATTATTTTGACTGTACCACTGGCAATTTTTGGCGGATTAGTTTTTATTTTATTTTTAAATAGCTCAGTTAATATTTTTTCTCAGATAGCTTTAATTATACTAATTGGTATTTCTACAAAAAATAGCATTTTAATTATAGATTACGCTAATCAAATTAGAACAACTGGAAAAAATATTGAATTAGCTGTAAAGGAGGCCTGCGCTGTAAGATTCAGACCTATCATTATGACTTCACTAAGTACAATGATAGCAATGATACCATTAGTTATAGGCAATATTGGTCCTGGTGCTGGGGAAGGTTCTAGATTAGCTGTGGGATCAACCATCTTAGGAGGAATGATAATTTCAACATTTTTTACTTTATATATCACTCCCTCAATGTATTTAGCTTTAGCAAAAAATACTAAAAGAATTGATGCAGTTGACTTAGAACTAGAGAAAGAATTATCTAAAAAATAATATATCTATTTTTATTTAATGAATTTTGACATTTTGATAGTTGATTTTTATAAATGTTAGATTGTTTTTCAACTTTTTTAGCTAGACCAATAACTTTTCTATTCTTTTTATAATTCTTAAAATTTCCCCATCCCTCGTGATAAGCCAAATATTGTTTAAATGCATCTTTTTTTGAAATCTTCAGAATTGACTCTGTTTTATTTGTATACCATCCAATGAAATCAACACTATCTCTAAATCTTGCTCGCGTTGCTAATTTATTTCCAGTCTCTTTTTTATATTGTTCCCATGTGCCTTTTACTGCTTGTGAATAACCAAATGAACTAGAGGGTCTTTTAAAAGGAATGACTTTAAAAATTTTTTGTCTTGGCGGTTTTGCTAACCAATCAAAGTCTGATTCCATTCTGATTATTGCTAACTGGATGTAAATAGGTGTTCCCCATTTTTGTTCAACTTTTTTAGTGTGTTTGTACCAAAAATATTTTTCATTAAATATTGAACAACTGTTAGCTGTATTGGTGGGGATTGAAGAACATCCAATTAATAAAAAAAAAATTAAGATAATTAATTTATTTTTAGAAAACCACATATTTATTTATAAGTTTCTTAAAAAAAATTACAATAACTACCCCTAGTAGATTTCCAAATAAATCTGACCATTGAAAACTTCTCTCAGGGATGAATAAATGAAATATTTCAAGAATTACTGATAATAAAATCAGGTAAATTATCAAAATAGTAATTTGATTTTTTTTTCTAAAAGCTAAAAAACCTAATATTGTTATAAAAATAAAAACGTAAAAATGATTCGTTGATATTAAGAAATCAGGTGTTATTTGAGGTTGTATTCTTTTATCGCCATATATTAACCAGCCAAATACACTTCCAGGGAAAAGATACAAAAAAATTAGAAAAAAGTTTGTTGAATAAAAAATTAATTTGTAATTAGAAAAAAATTTTATCATTTAAATGTATAGTTTTATTTACAAATATATCTTAAAAATAACAAGATGAGTTTTTTAATATTAGTAAGACATGGTCAAAGTATTTGGAACCTTGAAAAAAGATTTACAGGTTGGGTAGATGTTGATCTTACCGAACAAGGAAAGGCTGAAGCTGAAAAAGCAGGTGTTTTGATAAAAGATAAAAATATTAAGATAAATTTTTATTACTCTTCACTTCAAATACGCGCAAATAAGACTCTTAAGATTATTCAAAAAGTTTTAAATGATAACAAAAATTTTATTAAAGCCTGGCAACTGAATGAAAGACATTATGGGGCTTTGACGGGCTTAAATAAAATAGAAATGAGTAAAAAAATTGGTGAAAGCAAGATAAAAGAATTTCGAAGATCGTGGGACATAAAACCAGAGGCTCTTAAAAAAGATAGTCCATTTCACCCTATGAATATTAAAACTTATGAAAAAATACCTAAGGAATTTATACCAGATACTGAATCTCTGAAAGATACCTATGAAAGAGTAGTAAATTTTTTTCAAAAGGAAATAAAAGAAAAATTAAGAACAAATAATATTTTAATTTCAGCTCACGGTAATTCAATAAGAGCTTTGTGTAAAAATTTATTTAATATAGATAATGTGCAAATTTCAAAATTAGAGATACCCACGGGTAATCCTTTATTGATTGAATTTAATTCTGTTTCAGAAATTATTAAATGTGAATATCTAGATAAAGACAGGGCTAAAGATCTTGTAGTTTTTTAAAAGTTTCTAGATTAGTTAAATGATAAAACTTATTGAAACTCTCAAATCCGTTTAGTTGATTTTTACTAAGGAGCTCTTCCCAAATTTTTGAAATTGAGAAATTGTCAGGCTTATAATTTTTAAATAAATTTTTGTTCAATATTTGACAACCAATATAAATAAAGTTGTTGTCCTTTTTTCTCAATATATGATTTTTCAAATTAAAATCTCCTTTTAGATTTTTATCAAAACTTAAATTTTTATTTGTACATAAAAGAATATTGTTCAATTCATTTAAAAAATAGAAATTTTGCATTTTCTTTATTTCGTTAAAATAGTTTTTGGTCCATACTGTATCTGGATTAAAAATTAAAAAATTCTCTTCTTTAGAATTTTTCATCATATTTAAAATTCCACCGCCTGTATCTAGAATTTTATTTCCATCTTCTATAACTTTAATATCAATTGGAAATTTTTTATTTTTAATAAAAAATGAAATTTGATCTCCTAAGTGAAATGTATTAAGGATAACTTTTTCCATTCTAAGTTCTAAAATCATATTAATGCACATTTCCAACATTGTTATATTATTTAGTTTTAAAAGAGGTTTGGGAGTTTTAAGTGTTAGTGGATTTAGTCTCTTTCCTAAACCTGCGCACAATATTAATGCTGTTTTAATTTTCATTTGATTTCTTTTTTAAAATTTTGATTTAATAAATTTTTTAAATCAATGAAAATATTATTTTCATTCATTCGCATACTAATTAATTTCCATGTATAGGGTATTAGTTTTAAATAGCTTTTTTTACCGTCTCTAATTGCAAGTCTAGTAAAAATACCAATAATCTTAAAATTTCTTAAAATTGAAAGTATTTCAAAGTCATTTCTAAATTTGAGAATTTCTTTTTTTTTTTTTTTTCTTAATTACAAATGAAAAATTTTTTTTTTAAGTGTATTAGGTATTTTAAATCTTACATCATCTATTAATGATGCTAAATCATAAGCTTTATTTCCTATCAAGGCATCTTGATTATCAATAACTCCTATTCGATTATTTACCAACATCAAATTTGAAATATGGAAATCTCTATGTACAAAAACATCATTTCTTAACATGAGTTGAGAGGCTAATTTTTTTACTATTTTTTTAAACTCTTTTGAAAATTTTTTTTTATTAGATTTAGTAAGATTTTTTTTTACATACCAATCACAAAACAAATTTGCCTCTTTAATCAATACTTTTTGATCGTATAACGGGATTGTATAGTTTTTATTTTTAAAAGTTTTTATCTTTTTGACTTTGATAGATTGAAT
>Ga0255759_10005525_pt1 | contig 10783 bp, 9 predicted proteins | sample 101ome_20_FD_179959 | JGI IMG/M metagenome (GOLD analysis project Ga0255759, IMG submission 179959) | Coastal salt marsh microbial communities from the Groves Creek Marsh, Skidaway Island, Georgia - 101404AT metaG (version 2) | ecosystem: Environmental > Aquatic > Marine > Intertidal zone > Salt...
AAAGATTTAAACAATTTTTTTTTGTTTTATCTTCTCTTATTCTAGAAATAAAAGTTTCATTTTTTCCTGCTGCTTCTAATGGTGTTGAGTAGCCACCATCTTCTCTTTTATCTATTACAACGCATCCATCTGCATTGTTTAAAATTTCTCTTATTTTTTCTAAAGAATATTCATTTTCAAATTCAATATTTACTGCCTCAGAATGAGAAATTAAAACAGGTATTCTTACACAAGTTGCTGAGAGTTCTATATTTGGATCAAGAATTTTCTTTGTCTCATTTGTCATTTTTAATTCTTCTTTTGTATAGCCATCTTCTGAAAAAACATCGATATGTGGTATTACGTTAAACGCAATTTGTTTTGTAAAATTTTTTGACTCTATTTTTTTATTTTCTAAATATAATTTAGTTTGCTCAATCAATTCATCCATCGGAGCTTTTCCTCCTCCAGAAACTGATTGATAAGTAGAAACTATGATTCTTTTAATTTTGTAAATATCATGCAGTGGTTTTAGAGCTATAACTAATTGAGCTGTTGAACAGTTTGGATTTGCAATAATATTTTTTTTCATATTATCTATTTCTTTTGCATTAACTTGTGGAACTATTAAAGGAACCTCTGGATCCATTCTGAAATAACTAGAGTTATCAATTACAATTGTGTGTTTAGCTGCTTTTTCAGCGTATTGTTCTGAAATTTTTCCTCCAGCAGCAAAAAAAGTTATTTTTGCTTTTGAAAAGTCATACGTATCAAGATTTTCAATTGTATATTTTTTTCCTTTAAATTCTAATTCTTTCCCAGCACTATTTGATGATGCAACTAAATAAAGATTATCAATAGATAAGTTTTTTTGTTCTAAAACCTCTAAAGTTTTACGACCTACGTTTCCTGTTGCTCCAACTATTGCTATATTCATGATAATTTTTTAGTTTTATACTAAATAAAAGGTAAATCACAAACTTTTCCCTCAAAAGTTTGATCATTAATATCTATTTTAATTGTTTGTTTAGCTTCCCAATATGGTTTGTTTATCATTGCAATTCCAATAACCTGTTTAAAATGTGGGGAATAACATGCCGATCTGAGTTCACCAATAATATTGTTATTTTCATTCATTATTTTCAAAGATCTGGTTAGACTAATTTCCTTTGCATCAATTTTAATTCCTTTTAATTTTTTTTTAATTCCCTCGGACCTAATTTTTTTTAATTCTTCTTTGCCTAGAAAATCTATTTCACTATCTAAACTTACATACTTATCGAATCCACACTCAAGAGGATTGTCATTAATATCCATGTCATTTCCATAAGATAATAATGCACTTTCTATTCTTTCTATTAGATTTGGACATCCTGGTTTTACATCAAAATCTTTTCCTTCCTCAAAAAGAGTATCATATAAATCTTGACCTGATTTAGTATTTTCAACATAAATTTCATAACCACCTTGTTTGGACCAACCAGATTGAGCAATTAAATGTTTTGTTCCTTTAAAATCGTAATAATCAAATCCAAAAAACTTTAATTCTGTAATCTTCTGACCAAAAACTTTTTCCATTAATTTAAATGACTTTGGACCTTGTACTGCAATAATATTTACATCAGGCTCAAAAATTTTTACTTCAAATTTTTTTCCAATTGCTAATCCTTTTGCGTATAGCAAAACATCTGAGTCTGCTATAGATAGCCACCATCTTTCTGCTCCCAATTTCAAAACTACTGGATCATTAATTATTCCACCTTTATCATCTATGATTGGACAATAATAACATCTTCCATCTTTTGATTTTGAAAGATCTCTACATGTCATTAATTGAACTAATTTTGCAGAGTCTTTACCGCTTATTTCTACTTGTCTCTCACCTGCTACATCCCATACCTGAACTGATTTCTTTAAATGATGATAGGAATCCTCTAAAGATCCAAAGGCTGCGGGCAATAACATATGATTGTACGTTGTGTAAGCAGTAACCCCCTGTTTTTCTATTCTTGATGTATAAGGAGTGCTTCTAATCCTTCTTGATTTTGCTATTGAAAAAGTTTTCATTTTTTTAAAAATTCAGAGATCTTTTCCCTCATTTCGAAGGCATTTTCAAACATAATCATGTGACCACATTTATTTATCACATGCGTTAACGAGTTCTTTACTGAATTTGCAAATTTTGTTCCTTTTTCAATTGGTATCATTTTATCTCTTTCGCCAAAAATAAATAAAGATGGGCAATCTATTTTTTCTAAAACATTTTTTCCATTTTGATAATTATTACATGCAACTAAATCTATTGCTAAAACCTCTCTAATATCTCTTGGTGAATTAATTATTTTCTCAACAGGATTTCCGCCAATAAATTTTTTTGAACCCTCATAACCCCATTTCATCATAAGTTCGACAGCTTTTTTATCTCCAGCTTGTGCAAAATCAATTAAATCTTGATTAACTGGAATTCTGTAGGATCCACCTATAAAAATAATTTTATTTACTTTGTTTTTAAATTTATAATAATACTCTAAAGCCTCTAAACATCCTTGAGAATGACCTATTAAAATAAGATCTTTTATATTTATTGAAGAAAAAACTTTATCCATCCATTCTGCTATTTCTTCAATAGATTTTAAACAAGGTCCTTCAGAATTTCCATGTCCTGGTAAATCAAGAGAAATAACATTATAATTTTGGTTAGATAAATACTGCTCAGTTAAGGACCATACTATATGGGATAGTCCACTTCCGTGAAGTAATACTATTGTTGGATTAGAATTATCAAATTTTTTACCTGCATCAGATGCAAATACTGATTTATTCTCAATGTTTAAAATCAACTTAATTCCTTAGCTTTTTTTCTAAGCTCAAATTTTTGTATTTTACCTGTTGATGTTTTTGGTAGTTCACAAAAATCAATTTTTTTTGGAATTTTAAATCCTGCAAGTGTTTCTCTACAAAAATCAATTAGCTCTTTTTCTGTAACCTCTTTGTCTTTAACTTTTTCAATAAATGCACATGGAACCTCTCCCCATTTGTCATCAGGTTTAGCAACAACTGCTGCTATAGATACAGCGGGATGTTTAGCAAGTGTATTTTCAATTTCAATTGATGAAATATTTTCCCCACCAGAAATAATTATATCTTTTGATCTATCTTGAATTTTTATGTAACCATCTGGATGTGTAACTGCTAAATCCCCTGAATGAAACCAGCCTCCAGCCATTGCTTTCTCTGTTGCTTCTTTATCTTTAAAATAACCTTTCATTACAACATTTCCTTTAATCATTATTTCACCCATTGTTTTTCCATCTTTTGGAACAGGTTTTAATGTTTCTGGATCCATTACTATAACATCTTCTGTATTTGGATATCTGACTCCTTGTCGGGCCTTGATTTCATTTTGTTTATCTTCATCTAATTCATCCCATTCTTCATTCCATGCACATTGAAGGATGTGTCCATAGGTTTCTGTCAATCCGTATACATGCATTACTTCAAAACCAAGGGCTTGCATTTTTTTAAATATAATGCTCGGAGGTGGAGCGCCTGCAGTAAGAACATATACTTTGTGATTTAATTTTTTTTGATCTTTTTCGGAAGCACCAGTGATCATATTTAAAACTATTGGGGCTCCTCCAAAATGAGTTATTTTATGTTCTTCAATTAATTCAAATATTTTTTTTACATCAATATTACGAAGACATATTGTTTTACCGTTTAGCATTGGAATGGTCCATGGGTAGCCCCATCCATTACAATGAAACATCGGAACAATGGTTAAAAAATTTAATCTTGCTGGCATGTTCCACGCTACTGCGCTTCCAGTTGACATCAAATAAGAACCTCTATGGTGATAAACTACACCTTTAGGATTACCTGTGGTTCCAGATGTATAGCTTAAAGAGATAGCTTGCCATTCATCTTTTGGTTTTTTCCAAACATAATTCTCATCACCAGTTTCTAAAAATTCCTCATACTCTCTATCTCCAATTTTTTTTAACAACGACTGGTCAGCAAAATCATCTTGAATATCAATAATAAATGGTTTTTGCTTAACATTTTCTAAAGCTTTATTTACTACTTCATGAAACTGACGATCTACTATTAATACTTTTGCCTCACTATGATCCAAAATATAAGAAACTGTCTTAGCATCTAGACGAATATTAATTGTGTTTAATATTCCACCTGTCATTGGGACTGAGTAATGTGCTTCAAAAATTTCTGGAGTATTACAAGCCATAACGGAAACTGTATCGCCTTCGCTAATTCCAATTTTTTCTAACGCGCTAGCAAATTTTAAACATCTTTTATAAATCTCAGACCAGTTATAAGATCTTTTTTCGTATACCAAACCAATATAATTTGGATAAATATCTTTAGCCCTTTCTAAAAAACTTAAGGGCGTTAGTGGAACAAAGTTCGCATCATTTTTATCAAGGTGTTGGTTATATTTGTTCATCAATTAAATTTTGCATCCATAGTATATTTGCTACCAACAACAGCTGACTTGTAGTGAGCCTCTGCTCTTGGAATTATTTTTTCAAAGTAGTAATTTCCTGTATTAATTTTATCATCATAAAATTCTGTATTTTTATTATAATTCTCATAGCTTTTTCGTAAAGTTTTTAGCCAAATAAAAGATAAACAAAAGTAACCTAAAAATTTTAGATAATCATTGCAAGATGCACTAATATCATTTTTGGGTGTACTCCCTTTTGGATTTATCCAATTTGTAAATTCAATAAGTCTCTTTTTGAAATCATTAATAGAATTTAAATGTTTTGATAATTTCTCATTCTTGCTACATTGGTCTATTTCTTCCTCAATATTACTTATTAAGTTTTTAAATGTTTCATCCTCAGTTATCTTTCTAAAAACTAAATCAATTGCTTGCACTGAATTCGTTCCCTCATAAATTGGTGTAATCCTATTATCTCTAAATAATTGCTCAATTCCTTGGTCTTTAGTAAAACCATAACCACCAAAAATTTGTATCGCCTCATTAGTAATTTCCATTCCCATATCAGTAAAGAAAGATTTAATTACAGGAGTAAGTAGAGCTACTATTCCAGATGCATTTTTTTTAACCTCGCTAGATGAATGATTTAAGCTTACATCAATCTGTTGAGACATCCAAAAAGCAAGACTTCTTTCACCCTCAATAATTGATTTCATATTCATTAAACTTCTTCTTATATCGGCGTGTTTTATAATTAGATCTGTCTCTCCATTTGAATTGTCATTCGATTTCCCTTGTTTTCTCTCTTTTGCATAACTCAAGGCTGTTTGATATGCTGTTTCAGAAATTCCTAACCCTTGTATTCCAACAACTATTCTTTCTAAATTCATCATTGTAAACATTGAATTTAAACCTTTATTCTCTGGTCCTATCATATATCCAGAGGCATTCTCAAAACTTAATACGCATGTAGGAGAACCTTTAATTCCCATTTTGCTTTCAATAGATACAGTATTAACTCCATTTCTTGGACCTACTGTACCATTGTCATCTACCCAGAATTTTGGAACTAAAAACAAACTAATACCTCTAGTGCCTTTTGGAGCATCAGGAGTTCTTGCTAAAACTAGATGAATTATATTATCAGTTAAATCATGATCTCCAGAAGTTATAAATATTTTTTGTCCTGAGATTTTATAAAGACCATTTTCATCTTTAACTGCCTTAGTTTTAATCAAACCTAGATCGGTTCCACACTGTGGTTCAGTTAAGCACATAGTGCCACTCCATTTGCCCTCTACAATTTTTGGTAAGAACTTATTTTTAATTTCATCAGATCCATGATGAAGGATACAATTATATGCTCCAATACTTAGTTCGCTATAAAGTTTGAAAGATAAACTAGCTGAAGATAACATTTCTTCAAAAAAGGTACTCACTGTTTTTGGCATTCCTTGTCCACCATACTTTGGATCACAAGAAAGAGAGGTCCATCCATCCTGAATATACTTTGTATATACATCTTTATATCCTGGAGGAGTTCTCACAACTCCGTTTTCATAAACACAAGGATTTTCATCACCAACTTTAGCTAAGGGAAGTATCAAATCTTGATTGATTTTTGCTGCTTCATCTAAAATATCTTTAACCAATTCAGAATTAACTTCTTTATATTTTTCAATCTCATTGTAATTTTTGTTATCCCTAAGATGTTCAAACAAAAACATCATATCTTCTACAGGTGCAGAATAAGTTGTCATAATTGATTAGGTTAAGTTAAAATAATTATTTTTGCAAACAAGCAATAATCGCATCACCCATTTGGGACGTAGAAACTTCCTTTGTCCCTTGGGACATAATATCTTTAGTTCTAAGACCCTGGTCTAAAACATCTTGAACAGCTTTTTCAATAGAATCAGCATCTTTGTCTAAATCTAGAGAATATCTCAATGCCATTGCAAAACTTAAAATAGTTGCAATTGGATTTGCAATTCCTTTTCCTGCAATATCAGGTGCCGATCCATGAATTGGTTCATACATTGCTCTCATCTCTCCCTCTTTATTTTTTGCTCCAAGAGAAGCTGATGGTAGTAAACCAAGTGATCCTGTTAACATTGAGGCTTGATCTGATAACATATCTCCAAATAAATTGTCAGTTACAATCACATCAAATTGTTTTGGGTTTCTAAGTAATTGCATTGCACAATTATCAGCAAGCATATGACTTAATTCGACATCTTTATAATCTCTATCATGTAAAGCTTGAACATCTTCTTTCCATAAAAGACCTGCTTCCATAACATTAGATTTTTCACATGAGGTAACTTTATTTTTTCTTTTTCTAGCTAAGTCAAAAGCTACTCTTGCAACTCTTTCAATTTCACTAGTTGTATAAGTATGAGTATTTATTCCTTTTCTTTCTCCATTATCAATTGGTTTAATTCCTCTTGGTTCACCAAAATAAATTCCTCCAGTTAATTCTCTTACAATCATAATATCCAAACCTGAGACAACTTCGGGTTTTAATGTTGAGGCATCTACAAGTTGTTTAAAACAAATAGCAGGTCTTAGATTTGCAAATAATTTTAACTCTTTTCTTAATTTTAAAAGTGCTCTTTCTGGCTTTTTGGAAAATTCTAAATTATCCCATTTAGGACCACCTACTGCTCCTAAAATTACAGCTTCACATTCTAGAGCTTTATAGAAAACTTCGTCAGTTATTGGTGTTCCATGTTTATCATATGATGCGCCACCCGCTAAATCTTCATCTATTTCAAAGTCTAATGACTTGTTAGTATTAAACCAATTAATAATTTTTTTTACTTCAGCTACAACCTCAGGTCCAATTCCATCTCCCGGTAATAATAAAAATTTTCTTTTTTTAATTTTAATCATTAAATACCCATGGTTTTGAAGACATTAATTTTTTTTCAAACGCTTGGATTTTTTCTGATTTCTCTAGTGATAGAGCGATGTCATCTAGACCTTCCATTAAACATTTCTTCTTAAAATCATCTATTTCAAAATTTATTTCATTATTTCCAAAAATAATTTTTTGTTCAGGCAGATTTATTGATATTTTTTCTTGTCTTTTTGAATAATCTGCAATTTGTTTTATTTGTTCCTCGCTTATTGTGATTGGAAGAATACCATTTTTAAAACAATTGTTATAAAAAATATCAGCGTAACTTGAACTAATTACACACGTTATTCCAAAATCAAGTAATGCCCAAGGTGCGTGTTCTCTTGAAGAACCACAACCAAAATTTTTTCCTGCAATTAAAATTTTTGAATTATTATATGGGTCAGTATTTAGAATAAAATCATCTATAGGATTTCCGCTTTCATCATATCTCATCTCAAAAAATAGATTTTTTCCAAGACCAGTTCTTTTTATGGTTTTTAAAAATTGTTTGGGAATTATCATATCAGTATCAATATTGACTATTGGTAGATAAGCAGGAATACTCTCTAATGTACTAAATTTTTTCATTAATTCTGATACTTTCTTACATCATCAAGGTTTCCAGAAATAGCTGCTGCTGCTGCCATTCCAGGGCTTACTAAATGAGTTCTTCCACCTCTTCCTTGTCTTCCTTCAAAATTTCTATTTGAAGTAGATGCGCATCTTTCCTCTGGTTTTAATTTATCAGCATTCATTGCTAAACACATTGAACAACCTGGCTCTCTCCATTCAAAACCTGATTGTTTAAATATTTTATCTAAACCTTCTTGCTCTGCTTGTTCTTTTACAAGACCTGATCCAGGAACAATGATTGCATTAACATGGGATGCTATTGTTTTATTTTTTAAAATTTTTGCAGCATCTCTTAAATCTTCTATTCTTCCATTTGTGCAACTTCCTATGAAAACTTTATCGATTTTTATATCTTTAATATTAGTATGAGGTTTTAAGCCCATATAATTTAATGATCTTATAATAGAGTTTTTTCTATCTTCATCTTTTTCGTCATCTGGATTTGGAACCTTTCCATCTATTTCAACAACGTCCTGAGGTGAAGTTCCCCAAGTTACCATAGGCTTAATATCAGCTCCATCTAAAGTAATTTCTTTATCAAAAATAGCATCTTTGTCTGTTTTTAACTTGCTCCAATATTCTACCGCTTTATCCCAATTATCATTTTTTGGGGACATTGGCTTTCCTTTTAAATATTCAAAAATTTTATTATCAGGTTCAATAAGGCCCGCTCTTGCTCCACCCTCTATAGTCATATTGCAAATTGTCATTCTTTGCTCAACACTTAAACTTGAAATTAAATTTCCTGCGTACTCAATTACATAACCTGTTCCACCTGCGGTACCAATTTTGCCAATTATTTGAAGGATAACGTCTTTAGATGTAACTCCTATAGGCAAGGATCCATTTACATTTATTCTGAAATTTTTAGATTTTTTTTGAACTAATGTTTGTGTAGCTAAAACATGTTCTACTTCTGATGTACCAATTCCAAAGGCAAGAGCACCAAAGGCTCCGTGAGTTGCTGTATGGCTATCTCCACAAACAATTATATTTCCAGGTTGCGTAAAACCTTGTTCTGGTCCAATTATATGAACTATACCTTGTCTTTTATCGTTCATGCCAAACAATTGAACTCCAAATTCTTTACAATTTTTTTCTAATGTTTCAACTTGAATTCTTGAATCCTCATCTGCAATGCCCTTTGTTCTATCAGTTGTAGGCACATTATGATCTGCAACAGCTAAAGTTAGATTTGGATGTCTAACTTTTCTATTAGCATTTCTTAATCCCTCGAAAGCTTGGGGACTTGTTACTTCATGAATTAAATGTCTATCTACAAAAAGTAATGAGGTTCCATCTTCTTGTTCATGAACAAGATGTTCTTGCCAAATTTTATCGTAAATAGTTTGTGGCATTTAGAAAAAAATTATTTTTTCTCTTCAGGACTTTCTTTTTTTGACTCCTCTTTTTTTTCTTCTTTTTTAGGAGCTTCAGCTACAGGTTCTTTTTTAACTTCCTCTTTAGAGACTTCTTGTTTTGGCGCTTCAGAAACATTTTCTTCTGTTGCTGGCAAAACATTTTCCTCAGTAACTTGCTGTATTTTTGTTTCTACATCAATTCCAATTTTCTTTTTAATTTTTTCTGCAATCCTCGCTGACTTACCTGTTCTATCTCTTAAATAATAAAGTTTAGCTCTTCTTACTTTTCCAGATCTCACAACTTTAATTGTATCAACGATGGGACTGTATAATGCGAAAGTTCTTTCAACACCCTCTCCAAAAGAAATTTTTCTAACTGTAAACGACGAATTAATATCTCTATTTTTTTTTGCAATGCACACGCCTTCAAAATACTGAATTCTATCTCTTTTACCTTCTGTAATTCTCACTCCAACTTTAACTATATCTCCTGGAAAAAAATCTGGATGTTTTCTCTCAGATACAATTTTTTTAACTATTGATTGGTTAATTTCTTCTATATTTTTCATTTTAATTGTTTTTAATTCTCTTATATTTTTGCCACAAATCTGGTCTTCGGTCGCGTGTTATAGCCTCAGATTGAGATAAACGCCAGTCTTTAATTTTGGCGTGATCTCCTGATAATAACACGTCTGGAACACCTTTTTGTTCGAAAATTTGTGGTTTAGTGTACTGAGGATATTCAAGAAGTCCGTTTTCAAAGCTTTCATCTTTAGATGAGTTTTCGTTTCCCAAAACTCCAGGAATATATCGTAATATTGCATCTATTACTACGAAAGCTGCGGCTTCTCCACCTGACAAAATAAAATCCCCTATACTTACTTCCTCAATATTTCTTGTATCAATTATTCGCTGATCTATTCCTTCAAAATGACCACAAATAAGATTAACTGATTTTTCTTTAGAAAGTTTTTTTGCGTAGTTATGATTAAATAATCTACCTTTTGGACTTAGATAAATTATTTTTTCATTAGGATTTACGTTTTGATCTAATGATCTTGCTATTACATCAGCTTTTATTATCATTCCATCACCACCACCATAAGGAGTATCATCAACTGTTTTGTGCTTATCCTCTGAGTAATCTCTTATATTTACAGTTTCTAATTTCCAAATATTTTCTCTCATTGCTTTGCCAAACAATCCTTTGTCTAGATAGCCGGGAAAATAATCTGGATAGAGTGTAAATATTCGAGAGTTAAACATTTATTTTTTTTCTTCTTTTGGTGCTTCTGGTGCAGCTTCAGCTTTTGGTGCTTCTGGTGCAGCTTCAGCTTTTGGTGCTTCTGGTGCAGCTTCAGCATCTCCTTCTTTATTTCTTTCTTTTTTTGGAACTGCTTTCTTAGGATTGTTTCCATTAGCTGGCATATCAATAATTTG
>Ga0255759_10005532_pt1 | contig 10781 bp, 6 predicted proteins | sample 101ome_20_FD_179959 | JGI IMG/M metagenome (GOLD analysis project Ga0255759, IMG submission 179959) | Coastal salt marsh microbial communities from the Groves Creek Marsh, Skidaway Island, Georgia - 101404AT metaG (version 2) | ecosystem: Environmental > Aquatic > Marine > Intertidal zone > Salt...
ACTTATTCCAATGGGTATTTTTGCATCAATCATTCCTGAAGGAACGCCTTTTAGACTTTCTTATTATGTCATTCACAAGTCAATTGGAGTTACAGTATTTATTTTGGTTATTGTAAGGATAGTCTGGAATTTTGTATCTAAAAGACCTAGCTTAGATGAGTCATTGATAAATAGGGACAGGAAGCTAGCACATATAGCTCACTCGACATTATATTTTCTAATGCTTGCAGTTCCAGTTACAGGTTTTTTTATGACCAGCTATCATGGGTATGGAACCTATTTCTTTTTCTGGGAATTTCCTCCGCCTGTTAGTGAAAGTGATGTCTATATTTTATGGGGCTTATTTCATAAGTATTTATTGCCATATTTATTATATATAGTTCTAGGAGCTCATATTTTAGGGACCATTAAGCATCATTTTTATGACAAGCATACTAGCGCAATTAAAAGAATGAGTAGCTAGAAATTTTTGATATGAACAAGGCACATTTTTTTTGCTAAAATAATTCTTAAATCAATATTAGGGGTAAATATGATTGATGCATCTCGTTCAATTAAGGCTTGCGCTGCTTTTTATGGCGACGAAGCCGATGCAATGGAGGCTTATCTAAAAGCTGGTGAAAAGAAGGCTTTAGAGCTAGATAATCGTGGGCCAATAAGTTTTGGGGAAGATGACAAGCTATGCCCATCAATTCGTGAAGCGTATTCAAAATATGGCTTCTATGTATTTGAAAACGTCATAGACGATGAAGAGCTTAAAGATATAGAAGAAGATCTTAAGTATTTAAGAACACAGTTTCCAACTGGACCAGAAAGTTTAACTAATGCAAAAGGCGAGCCAGCAATGAATGCAGATTCTAAGTCCCTTACATTAGTTTGGTCCAAGCCATTAGGAGATCCTTTGGGTGGAACAGAGCTAGCAAATGGAAGACACCAAATTAAAATGTTCGAACCAGAGGCAGCTACCGATGCTCCTCTAGCAGTCCCTCTAATTCTATTAGGTTCTTTGCAATTCTCTGATGCTTGTCTAAGAACTTATGCCCATCCAGAACTTTTAAAAGTAGCTGAAAATATTCATGGAAAAGATTTTGCACCATTTAATGAGGCTTTATTTATTAAAGAGCCAGGTATTGGAGCTGCTGTTTCTTGGCATCAAGATGGAGTAACCCATTGGGATAATCCAGATTTTGACGAAGACATTCATGGTTTTAATTTTATGGTTCAGGTGTATGGAAGTACTGCTGTTAATGGAGTCTGGGTTGTACCTGGAACACACAAAGTAGGAAAAATAGATATCAAGGAGTTAGTTGCAGAGGCAGGAAGTGAAAGGCTAGAGGGAGCGGTTCCAATAGTATGTAATCCAGGTGATGCAATTATATGCAATAGACAATTATTGCATGGCTCTTTTCCAAACTGCGGATATGAACAAAGAGTAACTGTTAATTTTGGTTTTCATAGACGTTCATCTGTTCTTGGAACTAAGGGCGGAGGTATTCATAGTGAATCTCAGGTTTTTACTGAAGAAATTATTCAAAGAAGAGCAAGATCAATTGGTTATGCGATTGATGCAAGAAAGCAAAAATATACATCAGAAACTCCTTACAATTATGAGCCATTTGAAAGTGCTGATATCTCATATATATGGAATGATGAGGCTAGAAAGGATTTAAAAGATTACAATCTAGAGGATCTTAGTATTTAGTTATACTTATAAACTATGAAAAAATTATTTTTTTTCATATTTTTAATAATCCCTTTCAGTTATGCAGAAGATCTAAAAGAGAAAATATTTTTAGCAAAAGAATTAATTACTTTAGATTCATTTGATCAAGAATCTGACGCAATATTGGTTAAAAAAAATAAAATACTTGCTGTAGATAAAAAGAATAACCTTGTAAGAGCATATCCTCATGCTGAGATTATTAGTGACTTTCAAAATGACGTCATAGTTCCAGGATTTATAGAGCACCATATTCATCCTCTGCTGGCCGCAATAACCATGAACTCACATATTGTTGCTATAGATGATTGGACTACACCTAATCAAAAAACAAGAGGTGTAAGAAATAGATCTGAATATATAGCAAAGCTTCAAGAAATAAATGAAATGCTTGAAGATGGAGAGCCAATGATAAGCTGGGGTTTCCATCATTACTTTCATGAAAAATTAACAAGACAAGATTTAGATAAAATCTCAAATGATCGGCCTATATTAATAATTCATAGATCTTTTCATGAATTTATTATGAACTCGAAAGCTTTAGAATTTTTTGATATTAGTAATGAGGATATAAAAAACTTAACAGTTAATGATAAAAAGCATACAAACATAACAGAAGGGCATTTTTCAGAAAGAGGGCTTATTGCTGTTATGCCAAAGGTAATGAGTTATCTTGCAGCCCCAGAAAGAATTTTATCTGGCATGCAAATTACAGAAGGCTATCTTCTTCAAAATGGCATCACTTTAATTGCAAATCCTGGTGCCATGTATGATAAATCTATACAGGGAGCTAAAAATTACATTTTTGGAGATATAGAAACTCCATTTAAGTCTTTGTATATCCCTAGCGCTCTATATATGTTGGAACATGTTAGTTTTAATGATCTACTCAATGCAACTGAAGATCAATTGACATGGGGCGCTGGAAAACTGGAATACCTTTCAGGGCATATTAAGCTTTTTGCAGATGGCGCAATGTATTCTCAGAATATGATGCTAAGAGATGGATATTTAGATGGGCATGAGGGAGCCTGGTTAATGGAGGAAGAAATATTTGATAAAGCATTCAAACTTTATTGGGATGCAGGATATCAAATACATGTTCATCAAAATGGAGATGCTGGCCTTGATAGAGTCCTTAATGTTTTAGAAAAAAATCTAAAACAAAACCCAAGAGATAATCACAGAACAACTATAGTACATTTTGGTTATGCCGCTTATGACCAAGTAAAAAAAATAAAAGAGTTGGGTGCTATTGTTAGCGCAAATCCATTCTATGTAACTGCATTATCTGATTTGTATAGTAAAAAAGGCGTAGGTTTTGAAAGGTCTCAACAAATGGTTAGGTTAGGTGACTTAGAAAAAGAAGATATTATTTTTTCTCTTCATTCAGATATGCCAATGGCACCTGCATCTCCATTGGTATTAATGCACTCAGCAGTTAATAGGATTAATTTTGCTAATAAAGTTGCCGGGCCCAATCAAAGAGTTTCAGTTCTTGAAGCATTAAAAGGAGTCACTATTAATGCAGCTTTTACTTTAGGAATAGAATCAAATTATGGGTCTATCTCACCTGGGAAGATAGCCAACTTTACTGTTTTATCAGCAAATCCACTTTCAATTGATATGTCTTCTATTGATGCTATTAAGATAATAGCAACAATAGAAGAAGGTAAAATACATAAGATTAATTAGTCTCTACTTTAAAACTATTTGGAGCAACTATCATAGTTTTTCCGTCGCTAAAAGTAACAGTTATGTTAGTATTTTTATAATTATATGCTACGTAATTTATAGTATTATTTTTTTTGAAGGCCATAGCGGCAGGATAATTTGCAGTCAGGTCCCCAGTGCCTGTTTGTATATGCCCTAACGCATTCATTGTATGAAGCCAATGATAAGTTCGCGCCTTTGATTCTCCTGCTTCAGGATCATAAACCGAAACAGTATTATAATCATTTAATGCTCTTTCTGGATCTACCATAGCAATAAGACTCCACCAAAGATCTCGCCATAAATCATCTCCAAGGTCGGATGGTTCTTTATTGACACCAATTCCAAGGTCAATATAGTCCATCATATAGTCTTTATATTGACTCACATGCATAATTAGAGGATTAGATGGGAGACCTTGAATACCTAAAATATGCGCATATTCAGGACTAAACCATGTTGAAAAATCTGCTCCACTACTCCATATAATTGAAGTTGTAATATTTGGATATCCAGGAATAAAGTTTTTATAGTCATCGCCTCTACCATAATATCCATCTATGTCATTCCAGTACTGCCAGTATGCTGTTGATGTCGAAGTATGCAAATAAATACCTTTATTGATTAGCTCTTCGTTATCAGTAATTAGACCATATAAAATAATTGATCCGTATGAATTAGCTGCCTCTGAAGTTGATTCATTATTATTTCCTTGGAGAGCATCAGCCTTACCATCTGCCCATGAGAAGCCATTTGCAGGATCAAAATTTCTATATGCCGGAAATAATTCATCATCTTCTGTGCCCGCTGCGTAATCTCTTATGAGTAGCTCAATCATAGGCCCGTATTGATCTGCTCCACACCATGATTTATCAGTTCTACATATTTCTGCTGCAGCTCTAACAAAATATCCATAGTGAAAATGATGATCTGCAAGTCGTGTGTGAGAACCATAGGCCTCTTCCATTCCAAGCAAAGTATCCCACTCATCATCATAAACAAAATATCTTTGCTCATCTAACTCACCATTAGTTTCTGCATTAAACCAGTCTTCAAGCTCAGATTTGAGCCATGTTGTTAATTGATTTGCCTCATTATTAAGATTTATAGACTTGGAAATAGCAATAAGCTCAGCTACTTTTCCATATATTTTTCCAGACCAGTAAGTATCATTAGTAGTATCTCTGTTAAGCCATGTTGATTCACCTGCATTTACAAACTCTCTAATAAGTTGCTCTAACTTGGCTTGATCAAATGTATTATTGATAGATGGTAATGATGGCAATACTCCAACAAAAGACATTTCATAGCTAAATGAACTTTTTTCAGCAAATTTTATTATTCCTCTGGCACTCCTAATTTTATAATCTGAAAGTATATTATTAGATGAGAGCTTCCAATGCATAGGGTGCATACCAACAATGGTATCCACAGCATTACCATTTTCATCTAAATAATTATGAGTAACTGTTACAGAGTTATTTGATCTATTTACTGAGTAATCAATATCAACAGATGAAATTACATTTCTTGATTTGTTTATAAAATAATCAGCTATTACATCTCCTGGCTTTCCAGAGACATCTGGTATGTATGAGACTGTAAATTCTCCAGTAGAATTAATAATACTGATTTCACTACCATCAGTATTTGAATAAGTTGTTACACCTTCTCCTGTAATTGTAAAATTATGGGTATTTCCAGCTACGCTCGTCCATATTCCAATACTATTTCCTTGCTCATAGAAAATATCTTTTTCCACACCATTTTCTCTTAAAGTTTTAATAATTGGAGTGCCATCATATACTTTAAAAAAAGTGTATGGAGAGCCATGGACAAAAGTTGCTTCCATAACATTTACATCACCTGTTTTCCATAAAACCGTCACAGACCCATCGCTATAGTCTTTTAAGTATGCATTCATATCCCTATGAACTGAATTCGCAATTGCAATACCATCAAAGACTTCAGTAAACCATTCAGGAGCTGAATATTGAGGATAACAATTTGCACACAAACCACCAGCGAGCCTAAATCCTCCTGGGATACCCATTAATCTTGCACCAACATTACTAATTCTTGCTCTAACAGGATCTGCTGAAATATGAGCAGGAGAAACCACAACCGGATCGCCTATTTTTGTTTCCCCAATAAAAGGCACTGAACCCCACCAACGATGAGTTGCTAATTTTTTATTTTTTGCTGGCTCAACTACTTGAGGTATTCTTTTGATAGGCGAGCTAATTGGTTTCCCAGTATCATTATTACAACTATCAATAAAATCATTTACAACTCCCGCATTCCATATCCATGTGGCGTTTTCATTGCTTCCGCATTTATAACTTTCTGTATTAATGGCGGTTGAAATACTTCCAGCACCATAGGGAATTATTTCATACTCACCAGTACTTCCTCCACCGCCACCTCCGGTGTCATTAGGGCCAGTAGGTGGAGTTGCACCCTCTGCTATTCCGGTAAATCTGACATTATCAATTTGATATATTAGATTAGCTGCTGTTCCATCGGCTGGAAAAAATACCATAGGTGCTGTTAAATCTGCTAGATTTAATGCTCCATTACTGGCAGTGAATGAAGATATTGGAAAATTAACAGATTCCCAATCACCACTTCCTAGTATTCCTGTTACAGGTAATTCTGCAGACGCAACTTTTAAACCACTTTCTACTTTTACAAAGAAACCTCCAGATAAATTAGAATCACCAGAGTTAATTATTTTAATATCAAATGAGAGAGCTCCTTCTGAATAGTCTGATAAATTAACACCTGGTGAAGGCCCAACTACAAGCCCTGAATGTCCAGCATTTGGCAAATAAGTAACTTCTAATACATTGCCTTTAGTTGAGTCAGTGGCTACCTTCCAATCAACACTTTGACATGACTCAGTTCCATTATCTTCATCTGTACAATCTTCATAACCATTCAGACTATCAAAAAATGATAAATATTTATTACCACCCCAAATATCTGCTACTTCTCCATCATCAATTATATGAACATCTAAATCTTCAACTTGTTCTTCTTCAACCACAACAGATATTGATGACACAGCATTATTTGTTCCAGCAGCACCAGAGCAAGTCAATGTAAAGCTATAAGTTTTTACTGTATCCAAAGTTAGGGTCTCACTACCATTAGTTTCAATGCTATTAGACCAATCACCGCTTGCAGAACATGTATCGGCATTAGTAGTAGTCCAGCTTAGAGTTACTGATTCACCAACCGTAATTGAGGTTGCTGATGCTGAAAAAGAATTTATATTTGGTGATGGGCTAGTAACAGGAGGGCTGGTATCAGATGATCCACCACCTCCACCACCTCCACAAGAGACAACAAATAAAATAGTTATAAGTATGTTTGAAATTTTTTTCATGAAGCTTCCCTTTAATAATTTTTTAATACACTAATCTAGATGAATATTATCATGCAAAGAGTTGCAAATTTACAAAATTAATTAATTTTTTTTACATATGTAAATAATTTACAAAATATTTTTATTTAAAAAAATCCTATTGAGTTAAAATAATCATCATGAGATTAATTTTAATATTAGGAATATTATTTTCTAACTCTATATTTGCAGATAATAAAAAAATTATTTGTGAATTAAGTGGCTCTTACTCTATTACTTATAAAGATATAAAAAAAACCTACCTATCTGAAGGAATTGAGTTTTTTAAGAACCTTGCTCAACAAACACAGCAATCATTATTCTTGCTTCAAAGAGCAAAAACTAGTTTTGCACAAGAGGATTGGCAAAAAGATAATATTTATATCGTCCAATACTGGGAAATGGACGATAAAGATAATTTAGTTTCAATGAAACATACCTTTGAGCCTTCTCCAATATGGCTTAACCCACAAGCTTCTTGGTCTGCAGAAAAATCTGACCTTGGTATGAGTGTTTTTCATACCATGCAAAATGGTGAAATACACCCTATGTTTAAAAACTATAATGTAGATATATATAGAGTTACCAATTCTTTGAATTGGTATACCGGCAAAGGTAAGCTAGATGGCGATATCTGGCTCAAAACCGAAACAAATTCAAAAAATAAGAACCCTAAAGTTGAGATAAGAGCCAAAGGTTCATGTGAAGCTCAAAAAAGAAAGTTTTAGGCTATAGCAGCAATATAAAGAGCTAAAAGAACAATAATCAAAGGTACGTATTTATCAATTTTTTCCATAATTTTTAATTAAAATCTCCCTTACTGCTTTTTAGCAGTAGACAAACAAGTGCTTAAATTATTACTTATTTTTTTTTCGGGCTTTTCGTAACTCTCTATAAAGCTTATCAAGTCGAATTTTTTTAATCTCTCTTGTCGCTCTTCTTTTAGCACTTGCTTGCACAGATTTTCTTGCTCGCTCGCCTCTGTTAATAATTTTCTCCTTTATCTTATATAAATATTATCAAAAATATAAAAAAACTCTACAATAAAGATATCACATGATCAAAGAGCAAAAACTACCAGAATCAGCGTTACTTATTTTTTTAGATATATACTCATTAAAAAATAAAAATAATTTAGATAATCCCTACAAAGAATTTTTTACATTAGTTCAATCTGCTGGTTTAGAGGTAATAGGCTCAATCATGGGTAAGCAAAATCTACCATCAACTAGCGCCTTCATTAATTCAGGAAAAATTCTTGAGATTAAATCCCTTGTTATGGAATTAAAACCCGATCTGTTAATCATTAACCATGCTTTAAGCGCATCTCAAGCAAGAAATTTAGAAAGAATATTTAAAGTTAGAGTTATTGATAAAACAGAACTTATTCTTGATATCTTTGCTGCTAGGGCTTCATCACACATTGGTAAGCTGCAAGTTGAATTAGCACAGCTAAATCATCTTTCAACTAGACTCATTAGAGGTTGGACACACTTAGAAAGACAGAAAGGTGGTATAGGTCTAAGAGGGCCCGGTGAAACTCAGCTAGAAACAGATAGAAGGTTAATCGGTCAAAGAATTAAGACGTTAAAATCAAAACTAGACAAAGCATACAAACAGAGACAAATTAATACCTATGCCAGGAAGAAGGGTAGAAGCAAAATAGTTTCATTGGTTGGATATACAAATGCTGGTAAAACATCTTTATTTAATTTATTAACAAACAGTGATCAGCACGCAGCTGATCAACTTTTTGCGACTCTAGATTCAGTAACTAGAAAAAATCATGATCCTAAGCTTGGTTCAATATTATTTTCAGACACAGTTGGATTTATTTCTGATCTGCCAACAGAGCTTATTGCTTCTTTTAAAGCCACGCTTGATGAGCTTTTATCCGCAGATTTATTGCTCCATGTTATCGATATTGCAGATGAGGACTATAAAGAGAAAGAGTATGAAGTTAATAAAATCTTAAAAAGCATAGGTATAAAAGAGATACCAATTTTAAGAGTTATGAATAAATGTGACATGAAAGAGATTGAAAACCCATCATTAAATAATGCATCTGATATTTGTTGGATATCTGTTAAAGATCAAACTGGTATTGTTGAATTAAGAAGATCCATTGATGGTATTTTAAGTGGTGGAATATATGAGGGTTGGATTTCAATTGAATCAAGGCTCGGGAAAGTTCGATCTGATTTATATAATATGGGATGCATAAAAGAAGAAAAATCCTCGTCAAATGGAACTATTTTAGCTTTTGTAAATATAGGTCAAGATCAATTAAATAGATTATTGGATAATGAGGGTGTATCTATAGAATCAAATGATAAAATAGAATTAAATTAGGAGAGGGTAATATGAATAAATTAAATGACTTTCTAGAAACGTTGGCTAAACCTTTTAGCTGGCTAACTGATTGGATCTTAAGGTTAGTGCTTGGTATAGGATTTTTTCTATATGGTTATGGCAAACTGCCATTGCCACCAAAAAAGATGGTTACCTGGTTTGAGAGCGAAGGAATTCCTGCTCCAGAATTAGTAACATCAATGGTATCAATTGGAGAAATGGCAGCAGGTATTGGAATTATTTTAGGTGGCCTCTTGAGTGGTATCTTAGGAAATGTTATTACTAGATTATCCGGTGGAGCAGTTGTTGTAATTATGATTGGTGCTTTTTACATAGCCCATGCTGATTGGTTTATTACTGAAAAACTATTTAAAGAAGTTCAAATATTTTTGTTTGCTATGGGCGCTTATTACGCAATAAAAGGAAATAATTAAGAAAAATTGTAAATTTCCCTTGTAAATGTAAATGAGAATCATTATCATTTGCATTTACAAGTTGACGCATGTATTTTCCAACTTGTTTTTTTACATGAATAAGAGGATATATGCGCTACATAAACACACTTTTAAAATATAAATCTTTATTATTTATTCTGTTTCTAATAACAGGATTGGCCTTCACAACAAAAACCAATGCTCAATATGAAATTGAAGAAGTTATAGTTGAGGGTAAAATTTTATATACCGATAAAGTTTTAGCACTAAAAACCCCAGTACCTATTATTAATGTGCCTCAAAGTTTATCTATATTTACAGAAAAAAACCTCAAGAATCAGGGACTTCGTGAAATCAGTGACGTAGTTAGATATACTCCCGGAGTTAATAGCTCACAAGGAGAGGGTCATAGAGACTCTGTTGTTTTTAGAGGGGTAAGATCTACAGCTGACTTCTACTTAGACGGTTTAAGAGATGATGTTCAATACTATCGCTCTTTCTATAATATTGAACAAGTTGAAATACTTAGGGGTCCTAATGCTCTTTTATTCGGCAGAGGCGGTACTGGTGGTATTATTAATAGAGCTACAAAAAAAGCTGAATTAGGAAGTAAATTTGGATCAGTTGATTTTGCCTTTGATTCATTCGGCGCTTCAGACATTACAATTGATTACAATGTTAATACTAATAGCGATTCAGCTTTTAGGTTTATGATGCATGTAGATTCACTAGAAAATCATAGAGACCATTTTAATGGTGATAGATTAGGAATTAACCCTACTTATACAAGGGAGCTTTCAGATAAAACAACAATAGACTTATCCTATGAATACATTGATCATGAAAGATTTATAGATAGAGGTATTCCTACAATCAATGGTAGGCCAGATAGATCTCTTAAAGATGTAGTTTTTGGTGGGGTAGATGTTAATACTACAACTGTAGAAGCAAATATTTTTAGAGGCAATGTTACACATGAAATCTCAGATACAAGCAAGGCAATATTTACAATTCAATCTAGTGATTTTGAAAAAATGTATAGAAACTACTATGCATCAGGTTACGATGGAACTTTAGTAACCATGGATGGTTATCTTGATCCAACTGAAAGACAAAATTTAATTATATCTGGTAATTTTGTGAATGAATTACA
>Ga0255759_10005540_pt1 | contig 10774 bp, 10 predicted proteins | sample 101ome_20_FD_179959 | JGI IMG/M metagenome (GOLD analysis project Ga0255759, IMG submission 179959) | Coastal salt marsh microbial communities from the Groves Creek Marsh, Skidaway Island, Georgia - 101404AT metaG (version 2) | ecosystem: Environmental > Aquatic > Marine > Intertidal zone >...
CTGCCTTTTGGAAGAACCGGTCACGAGAGCACACGACTCATCTTTGGTGCTGCAGCACTAGGCGGCATGCGCCAGGAGAAAGCCGACGCGACCATCGAGATGGTGCGCAATGCCGGCATCAACCACTTTGATACGGCAGCGAGCTACGGCGATTCTGAACTCCGCCTCGCTGATTTCCTGCAGGATCACCGCGACGATGTTTTTCTCGCCACCAAGACCGGCGACCGCGATGGCGACGGGGCCCGGGCCAGCATCGAGCGATCCCTGACCCGCATGCAGATCGACCAGGTCGACCTGATCCAGTTTCACAACCTCGCCCAGGACGGCGACTGGGACCAGGTGATGGGCCCCGGCGGCGCTCTTGCTGCCGCCATCCAGGCCAGAGAGGAAGGTCTGGTGCGCTTTATCGGCGTCACCGGCCATGGCACTCGGATTGCCGAAATGCACCTGAGGAGCCTCGAGCGCTTTGACTTCGCCTCAGTGCTGCTGCCCTACAACTACCTGCAGCTGCAGGAAGACCGCTACCGCAGCGAGTTTGAGGCACTCTATGCGCTGTGTACCGAAAAGGGGGTGGCGATGCAGACCATCAAGTCTATTGCCAAGCGACGCTGGCGCGACGACGATGCGTCACCCAAGTTCAGCTGGTATGAACCACACCGCGACGATGCCGTCATCGCCCGGGCCGTGCATTTCGTGTTATCGCGCGACAACCTGTTCCTCAATACGTCGAGCGATGCCACCCTGCTGCCGAAACTCGTCGCTGCCGCAGAGGCCTTCACCGCAGGCACCACCACTGACCCCGCAGCAGACATGGCAGCAGACATTGCGGCAGACAATGCCGCTGAGGGCGAGCCGCTATTTATTCGAGGTAAAACTGACGACGTGATCGTCTAATCAGCAAAGGTATTCAGGACCCGGATCGCTGCACAGGCAGCGCCGAAGCCGTTGTCGACATTGGTGACGGTCAGCCCCGGCGTACAGCTGACCAGCAGCGAGCGCAGCGCTGTTTCGCCGCCGTTCACCATGCCGTACCCCACCGAGGTCGGCACTGCAATCAAAACGCTTGAGACCAGGCCACCCAGGACCGTGGGCAGCGCAGCATCCATGCCGGCGACGCAGATAATGATTTTACACTGACGCAGTTCTTCCAGTCGTTCGGTGATACGCCAGAGTCCAGCGACCCCAACATCATGCACCTCCAGCGCGTCATAGCCATAGAACTCAAGCGTACGCGCGGCCTCCATCGCAATCGGCACATCAGAGCTGCCGCCGGTGACGACGGCCAGCGGCAGCCGGTTCGCACTGCCGCCATGGCGGTGGAACGCCGTCCGGGATACCGCATCGTAATCAAGCACGCCCGCGTGAGCTTGGCCGAGGGCATCGTACTGATCCTGCGACAGGCGGGTGAACAACATCGACTTTTCTTCCGCGATGATGGTGTCACAGATCGTACGTAGCTGCTCCGTGCTTTTACCCTCGCAGAAGACCGCCTCGGCAAGACCCGTGCGCTGTTGCCGCTCGAAATCGAGATTCACATCCCTGACATCACTCATACATTGACTTCCACGACATCAACAAGAAAGGCACTACCCTTTTTATAGGGTTCAACGGAAACTTTCAGCACCTGGTCGGCATAGCCGCGACTGACAAACAGGTTTTTCACAAAGGCTTCGGCCTCGGCCAGCGCCGGGTGCGCGAGGTCGAGTGGAGCCGGCGCTTCAATCTGGATGGCGACAGCCGCCTCGAGTATCCGGCAACGCACGCCCGTCATCTCCAGCTGCTCGTCAAGCAACCGCCAGACACCGCGCTCCGCCTCATCCACCAGCGGCAGCAGCTGCGCATCGATACCGATCCCGGTTGTCACCCGGCTCGACAGGCAGGGTGCCGCTGGCAGGTCCTTCAGGTCATCGAGGCCGAGCTTTGCCGCGATCAGACGCAGCCCCGCCTTGTCGATACCCGACTCGATGTAGGGGTGACAGACCTGCCGTTCTTCTGCGGCGACAAGGCCAGGTCGATAGTCAGAGAGGTCGTCCAGGTTGGTACCGGACGCAACAACCAGGTCTGTCTGGCGCAGCACTTCATCATAAAGATTGCTCTTGCAGAAATAACACCGGTTCACCGGATTGGCCAGGTAGTTCTCGTCTTCCATCTCACCCGAGTTGATCACCGTCAGCTGCCAGTTCTCCTGCCTGGCATAGCGCTCCACGCGGGCCGTCGCCTGGCCCGGCACGGCGGGTGAAATCGCATGAAACACTTGTGTCGCCGGATTGACCCGGCAGGCCACGACGGCCAGTGTCATACTGTCTACGCCGCCGCTGACCGCGATCGCCATTGGCGGCCTGTCGGCAAAAAACTGCTCAAGGCTGCCGCGCAAACTGTTCATCGCACCACCATTTGGAGCGCCCTGGCTTCTGCCAGCTGCCTGACCTGTTTCTGCTCGGCCAGGGGCAGGCCGCTCGCCGCCAGATCATCCATTTCAATTTTGGCCGTTGGCCCTGATGGCCGAAACGCCACCTTGACCCGGTAGGGCTGCTCGCCGACATGTACCGTCACTTCCTCGCGCTGAAGAATTGAGCGGGTGATTTCTTCCCTTCTGACACCCAGCGTTGATGTCAGGTCAAAACAGGCCGCAGTGACAGCAGTGACATCGTCAGCGTTGACGAGCAGCGAAACCGTGACCGCCTGACGTCCTTTTTTACCGGACAACGGCTGCTGGCTCACATCAACTACACCGCGATGCGCTCGGAACTGCTCCAGCGCAAACGCCAGTTCTTCTGACGTCTGGTCATCGATATCAAAACTGAGACGGGTGACCCGGTCTTCCTCCCAGGTGATATCGCTCGACACCCTTTCATAAACGCTGACACGCGCGGTATTGGACAGGCCAGGGAAACGCTTGACGCCGAAGCCATAGCCTGTCGCTGCCAGTCGATGGCCCGGCGGCACCGTGCGTCTGGGCTGAAGGTATTTCAGGATCGCAGCACCGGTCGGCGTCACTCGCTCACCGTCAATGCCATCATCGAGGAGTTCAAACCCTTCCAGCAGGCGTGCCGTCGCCGGCGCCGGGACGGGCAGCCTGCCATGCGCCGTGTCAACGAAGCCCCGCCCCGCGGGGATGGCAGAAACGCTCCAGCCAGCATCGGCGGCAGTAATCAGATGTGCCGCGAGGACGACATCAGCGATGGAATCCCAGGCTCCTACCTCGTGGAAGGCCACAGCATCGACTGGCTTGCCATGAATCGCGGCTTCCACTTCGGCTATCAGGTGGAAGATATCCAGTGCAGCATCGCGCACCGCAGGCGGCAGCGATGAGCCTGTCAGTCGCTCCCTGATCTCGGCGTAGTGTCTGTGGTGATGTCCCTCCTCCGCTGTCGCCGAGACCATAAAACGCGTGCCGGTCAGGACGCCGTCGTTGTGGGGTGCCTGTTCCAGGCGGACCAGGTCAGGGAAACCTGCCTGCACAATGACCTGATCCAGGTCACCGCCCAGGGACGGCAGAGCGTCCAGCATGGCACTGATAAACATATCACCGGAGAGACCACCCACCAGGTCGAGATGAAGATGGCGCAATTTATCCATACTGCTGCAGTGGATCCTGACTGGCGAGCGTTCTAGCTCAGTAACTGATGTGTCGGGCCACAGAGATCCGCAACGGGTATTTCGAACGTGCAGGCATCGCGGCACGGGCTGCCGTCACAAGTGACACACGGACTGGCATTCATTTCGAGCCGGGCATATTCCTGCCGGGCGACAGAATAGTCACCGTAGTCAGTGGCATACATGCGCATCCTGAGAATGTCAGGAATAGGTACGTTGTAGGGGCAGGCGCCCTCGCAGTCGTTGCAGACATTGCGGCAATAGCTCGCATCGGAGATCTTCGCATACTGCTTCAGCAGTTCCATGTCCGTCGCCGTGACTTCGCCTGAACCGGACGCCGCGACATACTCCTCGACCTCGTCGCGATTGCGCATGGTGATGATGAGGTTATCGACATGGGGATTGTTCAGGATCCAGCGACAGGCCGCCTGTGAATAGGTGTAGCCCTGGCTTTCATAAGGGCGCATGTCATTCAGCTTGGCGCCGCGCAGCACCTTCATGGCAATGATGCCGACGTCTTTTTTCTTCGCCTCCGCCATGAGCCGCTGCAGACCCTGCTGGTTTGCGACCATGTCAAAAGAACGGGTGAAGCGCTCGTAGAAGGCCGGATCATCACCAAAGTTGGTCGCCAGCAGCAGCACATCAAACATGTCCTGTTCGACTGCATACTCGACACACTCGGTCAGCCGACCGGCATGGCCTGACATGCCGAAGTAACGCACCTTGCCCTGCTGCCGGGCCTTCTCGGCGAACGCGTGCCACTCGGGATTCTGCAGGCGCTCAACATCATTCACCGCGTGGTTGAAGAACACATCAACATAATCCGTCTGCAGGCGCGTAAGGCAACCGTCGAGGCGTGACATCATGGTGTCAGCGGAAGTTCTGGCGCCAGCGAAAATCTTGGTAGCAAGATACAGCTGATCGCGGGGTCGGTCCTTCAGCGCATTACCAATGACGGTCTCTGACAGGCCGTCGCCGTAGCCCTCTGCGGTATCGATATAGTTGATACCAAGATCCAGAGCGTGGTGGACGATCCTTTCGTCCCCGGGTTGCAGTGGATAAGATCCCAGCGAGACATCCGAAACCTGGAGGTTGGTGCGGCCTAGTCGTACATAGTCTTTGACCCCTGTTGCCGGGCTGGCCGATGGACTCCCGGTGCTGGCCGAGGCGGCAGCGCTGACACCCAGTCCGCCGGCCAGTCCTGCCGACGCGCCGGTGATTGCTCCCAGGCGGAGAAATGATCGTCTGTCTACCTTCTTCATATGTGTTCTCTTTATTACCTACGCTAGTTATTAACTACGCTAACTAACCTGCCTTCCTGGCCAGGCTGTATTTTAGATTTTCTCGGCCCGTTGCCGTCCCGGTTACCCTACTCCCTGGGTTACTTTCAAGCAAGGCTGCGGGCCGCCGCGCCAACGCGAATTATTCAGCAAATTGATGGGCTCGCCTGACCACGCTAAGTTCGTGGAAGTGCTGCTATACTTGCCGCCTCTGAATTACTTACCCAGTAACCGTGATACTCGATCTCCATACACACTCGATCAAATCAGATGATGGCCGCGCCAAGGTCGAAAATTACTGTCAATGGATTCGCAGCAAGGACATCCCGATTGACGGTTTTGTGCTGACAGAACACAGACAGCACGACTTCGAATCCGACTATTCGGCGCTGGCCGAGAAACACGGCCTCGTGATCATGAAGGGCAGCGAGGTAGAGACTGAGTACGGCCATGTCCTGGTATTCGGGGTCACCGAAGCGCTGACCCAGGCTTTTGATTTCAGCGACATACGTCTGCCGCTCGCGATGGTACTGGAGACCTGTGAGGCTCACGGCGCCGTCGCTGCGCCGTGTCACCCGGGCCGCCCGCGCGTCGGCATGTTCGCCCATACCGAGGAGCTCGGTATTCCGGCGGGGGTAAGGATTGTCGAGATCTACAACGGCGGCAGCCGCGACAACGAGGACCAGATCGCCATCGATAACGCCGAGGAACTCGGTTACAAAGGTATCGGCGGCAGCGACTCGCATATTGTCAGCCACATTGGCCGCTGCGCCACAGAGTTCAGTCAGGATATCCGCAATATGGACGACCTGGTGGGCGCACTGCAGGCCGGTGAATTCAAAGCGATCAATTTCAAGCACTGATTAACAGACCGAGGTCCCGCAGAGACCCGTCAGCACAGGAGGACGAAGCACTTGGACGCCGACATCGCCGAGGTACGGGAAAAGTACCTGAACCTGGATTTTGACCAGAACGACTTTTACGTCGACCCTGAAAAAACCGTCGAATATGCCCGACTCTGCGGCGAGACCGCTGATCGCTTCCTCAACCCCGAGGACCCGGACTTCCAGGCGCCGTCGACCTGGGTGGCCAGCCTGAGCGGGCGCCGCATGCTGCCGGAGGATTTCCCCCGCTTTGGTATCGGCATGGACGCAGGTAAAGGGGTCGAGTGTTTCAGCCCAGTCAGGCCCGGCACCACGATCACCGGCAAATCTCATATCCACGATATCTACGCCAAGACCGGTCGCTCCGGCCGCATGGTCTTCGTCGTCATGCGTATCGAGTTCTACGACGAGGCCGGCAACCACCTCGCGAATGCCGACAGCCGCTCAGTCCAGAGGGAGAAAAGCCAGTGAGTATCCAGCACATTTCTGACGTTGAATTCGGCGTCGACCTGCCAGCATTTGTCCCCGACACCTCACTCGCCACAGGCAGTCGGTTTGCCGAGCTGGCCTGGGGCTGGCAGGCTGGCCGGTTCTCTGACCACGAGGCCGCCCGCAAGGAAGGCCTGCCAGCGGCCATGATTCCCGGCATCCTGAACCAGGGCTACCTGGTTGCCATGATCCACAACTGGGCACCACCCGCCGAGGTCGTCTCGGTGGATACCGTCTTCCGGGCGCCAGTCATCGCAGATGATGCGCACAGCATCACCGGTGTCGTCACCGATATCGACGAAGCGGCCGGGACCGTCGAGATTGACCTGACGGTTGCCAACGAGAAAGGCGAAACCCGTGTTTTCGGTACCGCCGTCATTCGCCTGCCTGCCTGAATCACCGGGGAATCAACCATGATTATCTGCCTCACCGGTGGTATCGCTTCCGGTAAATCCACCGCGGTGAAGTACCTGGCCGGCAAGGGCGCGCACATTATTGATGCCGATGTACTCGGACACCGGGCGTACGACCCGGGCACCCGTGCCCACGCAGAGGTCATTGCCACCTTCGGTGAAGATGTCCGTGCCGATGACGGTCAGATTGATCGCAAGGTGCTGGGCGGCAAGGTCTTTGGCAAGCCCGACGCCTTGAAACAGTTAACGGATATTGTCTGGCCCGAGATTCGCCGCCTCGCCGAGGCCGAAATCCATCAGGTGCAGGCCAGTGATGCCAGCGAGATCATTGTGCTGGAAGCCGCTGTCCTGTTCGAGGCCGGCTGGGATGATATCGGCGACGAGGTCTGGGTCATCACTGTTGATCGTGAGACCGCGATTGCACGCACCATGGCACGGGACGATGTGCCCCGCGAAGCGGTCGAGAACCGTTTGAACTCCCAGCTCAGCAATGAGGAACGGGCGGCAAAAGCTGACCGGACCCTGCATAACCAGGGCAGCGAGGAAAACCTGCACGAACAGCTGGATGCAGCCTGGGCCTCAAGTACGGGCCGATAGCAGCTTTAACAGCACACCACCGACAAGCAGAGTTCCGGCATAGACGCCACAGACCAGCAGCATGTTCAGCGCGGGCAATACCGGCGCCATCAGCATCAGGATGTGTCCGGCCAGGAACAGGATCGCGACATTAAAGTAGGCCAGCTCGCGCGCGACCGGGGTCGAGAGGTCAGGATCAAGGATTCGCAGCAGCAGCAAACCACTGCCGGTCGAGCCCGTACAGCAACCAAACAGCGTCAGTGCTCGCTCGGCCGGTACGGTATTGAGCATACGTCCAAACAGGAAGCAAAGCGCCGCGGTCGATAAAGCGGCAGCCAGGCAGACCGCGAGGATTGGCGCCAGGTAAGCCGCCAGCAGCGTGAACTTGATGCTCATCACCGTCGCCACCATCATCACGTCAACCGACGACCCTGTGATTCGCTTCTGGGTCTCATCATCAATGTAATGGCCCCAACCGAAACGGTTCAGCAGCGAGCGCAGAATCAGGCAGACAATCAAACCGTGAATGAAGAACAGGTTGTGGCTGAGGAATACGCCGAGCGGTAGTCCCTGCAGGGTGACATGGCCAAAACTGGTCTGCAGATAAGTGAGGTAAGTGTCGGTAATCAGGTAGGCCAGCCCAAGAATGCTGATATGGAACACCAGCGAATCCACGTTGGCAGAATGTGTGACCTGCTGGCCGGCGCTGAGCCGTGTCTGCGTATCATGCAGACCGCGTTTGAATTCCTCGGTCAGGCGGGCCGCCGTGTTGTGATTCATGCCCCGGGCGATGGCCCAGCGGGCGGCCGGCACCCCAACGACAAAGGAGACGATAAAGCCCATGGAGGCATAAATCAGACCAAAGTTCACCGCGTTGCCGACATCGAACTCGGTCTGCCAGATCGAGCCCGTCGCCACCGCCTGGCCGGGTCCCTGCGTGAAACCGTGGGTCACCAGCATGCCAAGATAGCGTGAGATCTCGCCGCCGGTTGCCGCGTTATAGACCAGGATGACGGCCAGGCCCACCAGCCCCTGCAGCGCCAGGCTCATAGTCCAGCCAATCGACAACCAGAGCCCTCCGGGCTGAATGGATTTTTCTGCGCCGCCGGCCTGCCGTCCGGTCAGCACCAGCGACATGAAGCTCAAGGTAAAGGCATGGAATGCGAAAGCGACAAAGTCCTCGCTGGTGTAACCAAACGACAGATCCAGTGACACCAGGATGAAACCAATCAGGCCACCCAGCAGACTTGCCGGCACCAGTGCTGCCTGAAGGAAGCGGAACTGCGCCCGCAGGATAGTGCCCAGCAGAATCATGGATGCCATGAAGGCAAAGGCGATAACGCCATCAAACGAATCGCTCATAAACTCTCAGATCCTCCCAGTCAGCCCACATTGTAGCCGACCCGTCAGCGCATTGCCTTCGCTGGTCCACGTCGTTAGGCTGGATGCTTTTACGAATTGAGGAGCCCGCATGAGCAGCTACAGTCACGAAGTCGACCGAACAGATCTCGGCACGACCCGAATTGTCGACATCCCGCCTGCCAGCGAGGTGACACTTGAGGCCGGCACGGCCCTGCTCCGGGTCGACAGCTTTGCCCTGACAGCCAACAACATTACCTATGGTGTTGCTGGTGACATCATTGGCTACTGGCAGTTCTTCCCGGCGGAGGGCAACTGGGGCCGCATTCCCGTCTGGGGCAAGGGGACTGTGATTACAGCGGGTGAAACCGGTTTAAGCGAAGGCAGCGAGTATTACGGTTATTTCCCCATGTCGAGCTACCTGCAGGTCAGGCCCGAGAATGTCTCTGCCCGTGGTTTCGTTGACGGCGCAGAACACCGGGCGAGCCTGCCACCCGCTTACAACCAGTACAGCCTGATGACCGCAGACAACGGTTTCGACCGGCGCTATGACAGTCATCGCATGGTCTACTACCCGCTCTTCATCACCGGCTTTGTCCTCGACGACTACCTGTTCGACAACGACTTTTTCGGTGCCGACAAAGTCATCCTTTCCAGCGCTTCGAGCAAAACATCGATCAGCCTCGCCTTTATGCTGAAACAGCGGGGCGCGCACAGCATTGGCCTTACGTCTGCCGGCAACCGGGCGTTTGTCGAGTCCCTCAGGCTCTACAACGAAGTCTTCACCTATGACGAGATTGAGTCACTGGATGCCGGCAGCCGGGCGGCCTATGTCGACATGGCTGGGAATCGCGGCCTGCTGGGCAAGGTACACCATCACTTCGGAGATAACCTCGTCTGCAGTTGTGGTGTTGGCATCACGCACTGGGAGTCTCGCGATGGCGAAGCGCCTGAATCACTGCCAGGCGCGCAGCCCGCGATGTTTTTTGCACCCTCGCAGATCCAGAAACGCAACCAGGACTGGGGACCTGAAAAGTTCCAGGCCACCATGAATGCGGCCTGGGATGCCTTCCTCGGCCAGGTGGATCACTGGATCACGATTCACGAGGGATCAGGTCGCGACATGCTGAACGAGTACTATGAGACAGTGCTGCGCGGCGCCCCGCCGAACGCCGGCTACGTGGTCCGACTTTAGGACTGTTACATCATGGTTCGATACGCTGCCGGTCGCTTTGCCGGCGGCGATGAACAACCGTGTACATCAATCCAAAATTGATTAGTATCTGTCGTGACGCAGGGAAACAACGCAGGATATGCGCCTGGCATGAGCACAGAAACTTACGCCATCGTCTTCAAGGGTGAGGTCGTCGAAGGTTTTGAAGCTGCGGCTGTCCAGGCCCAGCTGGCAAAGCTCCTGAAGCTCGACCCGGCGAAAGCCAAAGCCCTGTTCTCGGGCAAACCCATCGTCCTGAAGAAAACGGCAGACAAAGCAGAAGCGGCCAAATACGGCAAGGCACTGAAAAAAGTCGGCGCTGACGTCAAGCTTCGTATTGTCAAAGCTGAGGCCCCTGCCGAACCCGCTGCACCCGTATTTCAGAAAGCCGATGCGCCGGTATTCCACGCCGCTGATGATGCGCCGCCACCTCTGTTCCAGAAAGCTGAACCAGAAACCGAGGCAGAGTCCGCCCTGGCAACGCCTGCCGCCGCACCCGCCAGCGCTGAGGCGCCGGCCCCTGCTGCAGCGGCGACAGCCGAGGCTACAGAGACGGTCGATACCTCGGGCATGAGCCTCGCACCCAACATCGGCGACCTGTTCGACCCGGAACCCGAGGCGGCGGCACCGGAGCTCGACCTGAGTGATTACAGCGTCGCTGAAAATGACGGTTCACTGCTGGTGGAACCCGCCGAGGACGTCGTGGTCGAGTTTGATCTGTCAGAGTTCAGCGTCGCCGAAAACGATGGCAGCGACCTGTTTGATGCACCCGAGGTCGAGGCGCCCGATATTGACGTCCCTGACTTCGGTCTCGATGAACCCGGCGCCGTGCTGGAGACGCTCCACGAAGAGAAAGAACTCCTCAACCCCAATACCATGGGCATGACTCTCGCCATGGCTGGCACCGACCTGCTTGAAGATGACGAAAAGCCCAAGGGGCCACCGCCGCAGGCGCCCGACACG
>Ga0255759_10005553_pt1 | contig 10766 bp, 11 predicted proteins | sample 101ome_20_FD_179959 | JGI IMG/M metagenome (GOLD analysis project Ga0255759, IMG submission 179959) | Coastal salt marsh microbial communities from the Groves Creek Marsh, Skidaway Island, Georgia - 101404AT metaG (version 2) | ecosystem: Environmental > Aquatic > Marine > Intertidal zone >...
CTTGTTAGTATTTCATCTTTGGTTGAATCACGTTTGTTTCCATATTTCGGTTCAACTATATTTGTATAATTATCTTCATAAACTTTATTATTCATATTAACAATATACTTATTATGGTAGTGTCTAATTATATACTTTTTTCGTTATAAGACAAATATTGTTTTGAGAAATTATATAAACACTATTCTATATATAATATTGTAAAATAAGACAATGGATAAAGACCTTCGTATCAGTGAACTTGAAGAAAGGGTAGCTCAATTGGAAAGCGAATTACAAGCTACAAAAGAACATTTGAAACGTTATACGGCACCAGGAAGTAGAAAAGAGTATTATCAAAATAATAAAGAAGTTATAAAAGAACGTGTAAAAAAGCATCAAGAAGAAACAAACTATAAGGCTACTTACAAACCTACAGCAGAGCAAAAAAAGAAATGGGCTCGAACCGCATATCTTAAAAAGAAGGAAAAATTAGCTCAAGAGAAAAAGGAGAATATTTAGGAATTTATATAGTTATTTTATAAAAAACTATATAAAAAGATATATACATATAATATATCAAGATGACCAAATGTTTGGCAATAGATAGAAACCTAAAAGGTTGTAGATGTAATACGATAAATGATACACGTTTCTGTAAAAAACACGATTATATGATTGATTATACAGAAGAAATGTTATCAAATTTACAAATATGTTCCGGTTGTAAAAAGTCATATTATATACCAGATGGTAAGACGTGCGCGTCTTGTCGTAGTAGAGGAAAGAAAAATAAACAAATAAACCGTGAAAACATTGTATTATGTGCTAATGATAAATGTGTATTCAAACGTTCAGAAGAGAACAAATATTGTCAGAAACACCAGATTTGTATATTTGTTGATGATACCGTATCTATGGGTAAAAAGGTATGTAAAAATTACGTTCGTGGGTGTAGAGTTCAATTAGAGTTGGATTATCATTATACGCGTTGTCAAAATTGTCTAGAAAAAGAAAGAGAACAAGAACGCTCTCGTAGAGAAAAAGCAAAAAATAATAAAAAAACAGATACACATCAAACTTGCACGACGTGTTGTCAAGTGTTAGAAAATAGTTTATTTATTGGAGTTAATGGTGGTAATACAAAGACGTGTAACAATTGCCGAGTGAGTAACCGTATTCAAGACCAAAAAAGAGATAAACAACATCGTAATGAATTGGACCGTGTTGCTTCTAAAAAACCGGAACGACTCGCAACAAAATTAAAATGGAAAGAAGAAAATTATGAAAAGGTTGTTATGTATTGTATGAATCATAGACAGCGACGTATTGACGAAGATATTAGTGAATATTTGAAAAGAAACGCACAAAATGCAAAACAATGGAGGGAAAATAATCCTGAAAAAACTAAAGAAAATAATAAATCACGATTAGAAAATTTAAACATACATTATTCGAATTACATTCGGTCTGCAAGAGACAAAAACTTGGATTTTGAAATATCCCAAGAAGAATTCAATAAAATCGTAAAAGAAACTTGTCATTATTGCAATGTTATTCAAAAACGTGGGTTTAATGGCATTGACCGATTGGATTCAAATAAAGGTTATGTGTTGGATAATTGTGTAAGTTGTTGTAAGACTTGTAATTATATGAAATGTTCTTTATCTACCGATGTGTTTTTGAAACGTATAGAACATATTTTGACATATAATAACAAAATTAATGGGCGTTATTTTCCTGAAGAATATAGTAGTTATAGTGCGGCTTCTTATAATGAATACAAACGACGTGCAAACAATAAATCATTATTATTTGAGTTAACAAATGATGAATATGTAGAATTAATAGCTGGTAATTGTTATTTATGTGGAAGAGATGGTTCTGATAATTTGACAAATGGCATTGACCGTATTGATAATAAATTGGGGTATATAATGAGTAATTTGAATTCTTGTTGCGGGTCTTGTAACTATATTAAAAAGGATATTGGATTGAATGAATTGTTTGAAAAAATGTTAATGATATATAATAAACATTCCACAAATATACAAAAAGAAAAGAACCAAACAAAAACACAAAAATATAGAGATAAACTCATTGAAACAATTGGTATTGATGAGTATCGTAAGAGGGAAAGAGAACAAAAACAAAAACAAAGAAATCAACAAAATATTGTAAAAAATACAAACAAAAAAACACCTGAAGAAAAACGAGAACAAGCACGTATTAGAAAACAAAAACAACGAGAAGAATTAAGAAAAAAATATGGAGATGAAGAATATAAGAAAAAGAAAGCGAAAGAATTAGCTGATTACAGGAAATCAAAAAAGGAAACGAATAATTAGATTGATTATATAATAAAAACATTATATTTTTATTATATTTTATAGAGGTTCAAAAACCGACTGGGTAATTGATTAACTATTTTACATTTTTTATGTTGTTTTTGTGGGAAAACCCTTTTTATTAAAATACTTTTGTAGGTCACGTTATTTATGTCCGTTACCTAATTACTATACGCTATTCCTGCCATTCCTGACATAACACGGAGAACGTTGTAGTTAACAGCGTAGACACGGACCTTGGCGGTGGCAGTTCCGGATACGGCACCGGCAGAAAGGACAAGCTGAAGGACGGCGTTATCAATTCTGGAGAAGTTGCAGGAACCAGAGGGCTGGTGCTCCTCGGGGCGAAGACCGAAGGAGTATACGTTGATACCGGCATCAGGGGCACGGGTGTGGTGCTGGAAAGGCTGGACGGTATCGAAGTAGGAACCCTCACGCTCGGAGAAGCGGTCCTGACCGTTAAGCTGGAGCTTAGCGGTGACTACAGGGTTCTCACCCCAGCAGTGCATGTCAAGAGCGGTCTCGGCAAGGACGAAGGAACCGGCATCGGAAAGACCTTGTGATGGTTCATTCTCAGCAGCAGCAGCGTTGTTAGCACCAGTGTTAGTCATACCAGCAAGGTTATAGTCATCGTCATCAGATGCAGTAGTGATACTAACACCACCATAAGCGGCAATGGTGTTGGGAAGAGAGTCGATGGCATCGGTGTAGTTGAAAGGCTGGGCTCCGTGGGTCTTGAAAAGAGTCTCACCAGCAACAAGGGAGTTGCAGTAGTCAACGTTAGCATCGGGCTGTACGACCCAGATCAACTCCTTGCATGGGTGGTTGAAGTTGAGCTTGATCTTGTTGGAGGAAGAACCTACGGACTCATCACCAGTGAACTGGACCTGCTCGATGAGGTACTCGTGGGGGTTCTGTGCCATCTTTCTGCGCTCATCGGTATCAAGGAAGATATAGTCAACGTAGAGAGAAGCGGCAACAAGAGATTGCTGGTAAGCAGCACGGACGGATAAGTCACCAGTTCCGGTAAGAGCGCTTACAGCGTATAAGCATTCACCGATGGGGCGGAAGTCAATGTTGATCTTGACCTCGTGGTACTGAAGAGCAATCAAAGGAAGGGCAAGTCCAGGGTTGCGGCAGAACCAGAATTGAAGAGGAACATAGAGAGTAGTCTCGGGAAGAGCGTTGCGGGGAGCACATACCTGGTTAGGGGCACCGTTGGCAGCGCAAGGTCCAGCTACGTCAGCATAGTCCTTGTTGGTAAGGTAGGTAAGCTGGGTAGTGTGACCGATCATCTTGTAGTAACCAGTCTGTTGCTCCTTGGAAAGGGTAAGTTGGTTCCAGATGTGCATCCAGTCACCGTATTGGCGGTCAATGCGCTGACCTCCAACCTCAACCTCAACTTGAGCGATGAGCTGCTCACCTACGAAGTCTAACCAACGGGCGTGAACGTCACCAGAGGAACCCTTCATGGATTGGTTGATCTCGGGAAGAGTTACCTGAAGGTAGGTGCGGTAGGCAAGATCACCGTTACGGCTGATAGTACAGGTAACACGGCGACCGAAATCGGCTTGACCGGAGAAGGTCTGCTCGATGGACTCCATTGCGAAGTTAGTGTGGCGTCTGTAAGAGACTTTCCAGAAAGTAATCTCAGGGGTTCCAGTAAGGAATACGTCTTGTGCGCCATAGGCGACTAATTGCATTAAACCTCCAGCCATTGTATGGAATTATATACTTTACAAAGAAAAAAATTTCAGAAAAAAACGTATAATTAATTTTTTTAAAGACTATTGCTAAACACACATAATTTTTCTAATACCATATTCACCGATAATTCTATTTTTTGTAATTTTATCGCCGATTTATTAAATTACAATTGTAAATTTCTAATTACAGTTGTAATATCCTAAATATATTTGTATTTACTAGATAATGTCTGGTTATAAAATTATAATATTTATAAGGATAAAAATATTATATTTGTTTGCATAATAAAGCATTCGATGAACTATTTGTTAATAAAAACTTCTCTAAATAGTCTTCTTGAAATATTTCTTGTCGATTTTCGTGTTTTTTCGTAAAAATATAGGAATCCTTCGATTTTTTAATACTCCAACCTTCATCTAAAGCATTCATTATAAATATCATTTTTTGAAATACAGGCTTTTCTAATTTTATATTGTTTGGTAAATCGAATAAAGATGTTTCACTATTTTTATTATCCATTATACTATTTCTAAATACGATTTTATTCAACTATTTACGAGTTCAACAAAATCTCAATATAGAATACTACTATGAGCTCTATAGAAAAATATATGAAACCTACTAAACACGAATTCATATGTAAAGAACATAAAATTCATGAAAACGAAGTGCCATTATGTCCCGCAAGATATAAATGTAGAAAATGTAGAAAAAAGAAGGTTCATGGATATAGCAATCCGGACCATATATGTAATCCCTTTGGATATTTATATTTAGCACCAAGAAATTGCCTGGATTGTGCTACCAAATTACAAAAATGTATGTGGTGCTAACATATCGGCAATTTCATTGATTTTTCATTTTGTATAACTACATTATCTATCCCTATAGTTTCATACCATAGAGTCCAGTCACCTAAAATTTGTATTGCCGATATATTTGATAAAATGAATATTATATCACATTTATTTACTACTTCTCTTAATAATCCGGTTGATTTATCTTCTTCCAACCAACCTGTATTTTCTAATACTGATATTGATATATGTGAAGGGTTTCCCATAAATTCACTCAATCCTTTTACATTTGATATTGGTATGCCTAATTTTTTATTGCAACTATCACATTCAAGTATGACCGCATAATTATTTTCAGATGTTTTTTTCGAAAAATCTCCCGAAAAAGATACTATATCAAATTCTATATTTCCACCATATGCTACGGCTATATTACCTAAAAACTTATTAGGTGCTTGAAAATACCATAAACTTTTATCTTCTTGGATTTCGTTTCTCATATTACTTGTATTGATTAGATTATCATTTCCATAAATATAATAAGATATCGTACCAATACTTGTTTTTGAAAAAACAGAATCCATTTCTTTTTTATTTCCTATTATTAACCAATTCTCATTATCAATTAAGAAATCACTTTTTGTTATTATTCCATTTGATGATACTATTGTTATTTCCCCTCGTTTTGATACACATTGTGTTTTTCTATTTACAGCATAATATGAAAATACATCTTTGTTATTGAAGAGTTGTTTACCCCTTTTATAATACACACGTCCTTTGTGGTCGTTTACAAGTGTGTTATTTGAAATACTATATCCATTTTTCGGTTCATAACCATAATTACTATATACGTGAGATAATTGTGATAATTCTCCATAATAGGGTAAGTCGTCTATGTAAAATATATAATCCTTTGATGGAAATAATTTATCGTATACTTTCAAGTTTATTATTTCATAATCTTGTTGTAATACTACTAATTGGTATATTGCTATAGGTATAATTACACAGTTTATAAACATTAGTATGTATTATGTCTAATGTTTAAGTGGTTACAAAATTGATAAACTTTGCGTGTTATTATTACCAACATACAAAGCAAAATGACATATTATATATTAGGATTATATGTATTGATTACATTGTGGTATTCCACTAACTGCAAACAATGCTATTTTTCAAAACCTCCGTTTGTTATTCATACTCATACGAATACTACAACATGCATGCTATAAAAATTCTTACTTTGTTCTTATTTACTCTATCCTTTCTTTTTTAGTGTAATAATTCTATTGACAAAAAATTAACATAAAAACACCTATATAAAATACTTCATCTAATGACAGGAAGCCAAAAAAAGGGGCAACCTATACAATCAAAAACTATACATACGATTGATGAAAAACATAGCGAATTAATAGACCACTTTAATAAAACAGAAACTGAAACTATACCACAATTAGAAAGAGAGAAAGAAGAAATCAAAAAACATATTCATACGTTGAAGCATACACAAATTGATGAGATTATGAATTGTAAAGATAAAATCAAAGAAATACGTAATAAAATAAAGGAATTAAAACACGAAAAGAAACAATATTTATTAAACAATTCCAAATTCATTTTTGATTACTTCGAACAAAAACAACAGATTTCATCAAATATTGACGATACTGCTTCAACCGACGCACTTAATAATTTTTTTAAGATTAAATCCGATGATAAATCGCCTGATGCAAATATTCATAAATACACACAATCCAAAAAAAATACACAGCAATATTGGAGAAATGTGACTAATGAATTTACTAATTCTCAAGATTATTTTGTTGAGTCCGACACGTGTGAGTTTTGTAAAATGGGCGAAATGATACCACAAGACGAAGAGGGTATTTTAATTTGCAATAACCCTTCTTGTGGTAAATTCATAACCTATATTGTAGATAGTTCCAAACCAAATAATAAAGATCCTCCAAATGAAGTTTCATATACTGCTTATATACGTCTTAATCATTTTAAAGAAATCCTTTCACAGTTTCAAGCGAAAGAAACCACACAAATACCGGAAGAAGTGATTGATGCTATAAAAGCCCGTATTAAAAAAGAAAGAATTACGGATATGTCTCAAATTAATTACGACAAAATGAGAGAGTTGTTACGTAAATTAGGTCTTAATAAATACTTCGAACATATACAATATATCAATTCTCTTTTCGGAATAAAACCACCGGTTATGAATGAAGAATTACACGAAACGTTATGTGTATTATTTATTGAAATTCAAAAACCTTGGGCGGTCCATTGTCCCGCTAATAGAACCAACTTTTTTAATTATACGTATACCTTACATCAACTATGTGTATTATTAGACCAAACACAATATTTACCCTATATCCCGATGATGAAGGATAGAGAAAAACAACTCGAACAAGATATGATATGGAAAAAAGTATGCGAAGATTTAGATTGGGAATTTTTCCCTTCCGTATAATATTTATTGAAAAATAACATAAACATTATACTTTACTCTATTTAGTAAATGATGACATCTGTATATTCATATCCAACTAATTTGAACATTCAATATTCTAATAATAACGAATATCGCAAATGTCTACGCAATGTATTCAAAATGGACCCGAATAATTATCCCGATACTACTACTATGGATTTAGATGATGAAACTGAAGATGAGATGATGTATGATTATGAATCTGCCGCTCATACACTTGATTATGTTATGGAAAATACAATAAATTTACCTGAAATTATGGAGTTATATAAAAAAGTAGGTTCTTATATGTTTTCAACCGACCCTAATATTGGTTTAACGATTTTATTTGGTTATGATTATTTAGACTTATTTCACTCTCTATTAAAGACTATTTTCACAAGTCAAAATATAACAGATATATCACAAATTGCTGAATATAAAAAATTACACGCCAAAGTTTTTCATAAATAAGGTTATTTCTTTGTAGATAAAATATATATTATTATATACAAAGATGGCTTCTACACGTAGTAAAAATAATGAGGGCGATTATGCTTTAGAACAATTATCAAATACTAATATGTGCGATTACTTAACAAGTCAAAAAAATAATTATGGAAATCCAGTTAATACCTATTTTGCTGGCGATGGATTATTACAAGGACGTATTGCTCCTAGAAATCTATCTGGTAATCCTTGTGATATTGAATCACAATTATTTGGTATTGGCACAAGTAATATGGTTAAACCAAAAGCACCCGTAAACCCTAATATTCATAATGTAAAATCGCTCAATGTTATTGATAAGCTTCCTGTTATGGTTCCTGAACCATTAATTGTTGAGAAGGGACAACGTCCTAATATTATGAATTAAGCATACTTTTTTAGTGTTCTTCGTTTTGACATTATATTGTTTTTAAATGTCATATTATGTGGTCTTTTTTTTTGTTTTTTGTGATTCAACTCTTCACTTGATATAGTAAGCATTTCTACTATATCTTGGTTTTCTTCCTTATTTGATGATATTATGTTTTGTATTTTATTCATAAAATCACTTTGTATTGCAGGTGTTTCCATTTTCTCTGGCAATTCATTACATTCTGATATATTTATTTTTATGTATTCTGGTAATGGTTCTGTTACGTTATTTTCATATACTTTAATCGGTATTTGAATATTTGCCATGACATATTGAAAAGACATTATAGTTAAATTATTATATGGATGATTATTTAACTATTTTTTACCAAAGATGAATTATTCTTTTACTTCTTCACGTTCATCTATATAAAAATCCTTTTCAGTTGGATTATAATTTATATATTTTACCTTTTCTGGTCTCTTTGTTTCATCTTCTGGTTTCATATACATTTTACCTACGTATACATATCCCTCTCTTTCTTTTTCTTCATTTACATATGGGTCATTGTCTTGTACTGGTTCAAAAGTAAATAAATTACCTATTGTAGAAAACAATGCTGCTAATGCTTGTGTAATCCAACTCATTTTATCTCCAATATTTAATTCTGGTATTTTTTGTGTGAGATTAGTTATTGACTCCTCTTCAGATAAATCATGTGGAGTTAGAGAAATGTCTTGTTCTGGCGAAACTTGTTGAGATTGAGAAGTATTTATAGGTTCTTGGCAATCTTCATCATCACAGCTGGTAACTATTACTGGAGCTGGTGCTGGTTCTGGAGCTGGTGCTGAAGATTGTGTTCTTACAACTGTTTCTACTTCTGAATTATTATTTACAGGTTCTATTAATTTATTGTCATCTGATGGTGTTATTACAAGTTCATTATCATCTCGTTCAATTATATTTTCTGTTTCATCTTGTTTTTGTGATAATGTTTTTCTTAATATTGTTAATAAGTTATCTATATTATTTTCTGATAAAAGTTCTTCCTTATTTACTTTTATTTCGGGAGGTGGTAATGTAGGTAATGTTGGTGTTTGTATTGTTGGCGTTTCTATTTCTGGTAATGTAGGAGAGGGTGGTGATGGTAATGCTTGTATAGAAGGTGTTTCTATTGCTGGTGGTACTGGTAATGCTTGTATAGAAGGTGTTTCTATTGCTGGTGGTGCTGGTAATGCTTGTATAGCAGGTGTTTCTATTGCCGGTGGTGCTGGTAATGCTTGTATAGAAGGTGTTTCTATTGCCGGTGGTGCTGGTGCTGGTAATGCTTGTATAGCAGGTGCTTCTATTGCCGGTGGTGCTGGTGCTTCTATTGCTGGTGGTGCTGGTAATGCTTGTATAGCAGGTGCTTCTATTGCTGGTGGTGCTGGTAATGCTTGTATGTCAGGTGTTTCTATTGCCGGTGGTGCTGGTGCTTCTATTGCTGGTAATGTAGGAGCTGGTGGTGCTGGTAATGTTTGTATGGCAGGGGTTTCTATTGCTGGTGGTACTGAAGCTGGTGCTGGTGCTGGTGGTTCTGGTAATACAGGTTCAGATTGCATTATTTTATTTAAATCTTCTAATTCTTGTCTTCTCTTCTCTAATTCTTGTGTTTTTTTCATTTCCTTTTGTTTTTCTTTTTTTTCTCTTTTATGCTTTTCATTTAATCGCAGTAAAGCTTCTCTATGTGTTTTTTCTTGTTCTATATTGTCTTGTTTTACTGGAATGTTCTGATATGTTTTTTTTGAATCTATATTTTTGGCTTGTATTGGAAGGATTACTTTATCAAATAATTCTTTCGCTAAATCGGATTCCAATTCCATTATGTATTATATTTACTTATAAAATATGCAAATAAAATACTTTATCCAATATACCTTATTTGGAACGTTTTGTTAAGCGTTTCTTTTTATTGATACGTTTCTTTTTATTTCGTTTTGTTTTGCGTCTTTTTCCGCTACCTGTAATTGTGGGTACTGCCGGTGCTGTTTCTTGTGTTGGTTCTTGTGTTGTTTCTGATGCTGGTTCTGGTTCTGGTTCTGGTGCTGGTTCTGGTGCGGGGTTATATTGTTCACAAGTATTGGTTAATTCTTGAAATTTTTTAGTTGCTTCTATTTGACATTGCTCGTTTTTATCTGGATGAAACCTTAACCAAGCTTTAGGTTTAGGTTTTTGTGTATTTGGATTACAATCTTCACTAGGTATTATATCACGTTCAACTGCTTTACATTTATTATTTTCATTTGGTGGAATGGGTGGTAAAGTTGATGGTTCTTCTTTTACAGGTGCTGGTTCTGGTAGTTCAGTCTCTTGCTGAGATTCTGGTTCAGGTTCGGGTTCTGGTTCTGGTTCGGGTTCTGGTTCAGGTTCAGGTTCAGGTTCAGGTTCGGGTTCAGGTTCAGGTTCTGGTTTGGGTTCCGGTTCCGGTTCTGGTTCAGGTTCTGGTTTGGGTTCTGGTTCTGGTTCAGATGTTTTATTCATTTCGCTAATTTTTTCTTTTAGACTTTCTGCGTTTATATCAATATCATTCTCGTCTAATG
>Ga0255759_10005561_pt1 | contig 10761 bp, 11 predicted proteins | sample 101ome_20_FD_179959 | JGI IMG/M metagenome (GOLD analysis project Ga0255759, IMG submission 179959) | Coastal salt marsh microbial communities from the Groves Creek Marsh, Skidaway Island, Georgia - 101404AT metaG (version 2) | ecosystem: Environmental > Aquatic > Marine > Intertidal zone >...
TATATATGTTTAGTAGTGATGATACTAAATTAAAAGAAATATTGTTGGAAAAATTATCGAGCGGCATATATGTAGGGATAACAAGATTAAATTGGTTAAAAGAAAATGGATATATTAGTGACAGACAATTCCGACAATATAAAAGGTTACATGATGAATCAGCAGAAAAAGCTAATTCCGAGCTAGCAGAAAGACAAGCTTACCTAATATCTGAATCTGGACCTATACAATGTAGTTATTGTGGTGATGTAATCAACGCGGGTACTTATGGTTTTATTTTTAATTCAAACAAATCACAATTTAATGTAATTAAAGGAAGTATTAATGGACATTCCATAACATATGATTGTCCTGCTGATTTTGAACATGAAGTTGTAATGCATGGTACAATATATCCAATTTTACAGGAAATTAAATCTAAATCTTCAAATTTAGTTAATATGTTAGATATTAAAAATAAGTTTCTAGAAAATAGAAGGTGTTATTATGAAATGGATAAAATATTTCCTTATGTACTTGATGAAAAAATCGTAAACAATATACAAATAAATAAAGGGAAATTTAGTAGAGAGGAAGAGTATTTAATAGAAATTTTTCAAAATAGTGAGACTTTAACTATGTTAACTCCAGGTGTTAACGATAAAGATTATTATAGTACTGGTGGAAATAAATATTCTTCATGGTTTGAAATAGGAGAAAATAAAATAAAAATGTTATTTTCTTTGTTAGGTATAAGTTATCGTGGTTATTGTGATTCATTAGTATCATTATTACAATCAACTTTAAGAAATAATATAATGTTGATTGATGTTGAATTTATCTTAGGATCTGTTTATACAGATGAAGGTTACCAGAATGGTATTTTTATGATTGATTTTGATAAAGTTAAAGTTAAAGAAGAAGATGTAACATTGTCTGAAATAGATTTTGTATTAGAACAGGATATGTTTCCAGATATGGTAATTAATGAAATAAAAAAAGAATATAAGATTGCTGGTAAAAAGAAAAAATCTAAAAAGAAAAAATCTAAAAAGAGAAAATCTAAAAAAAGAAAATCTAAAACCCATAATAAAAAAGGTAAAAAAATATAAATATTAATTGTACGCATCTACGCTTTCACTATCACTTTCATCAGTGTCCTTCGTCATATTTTTCTTCTGTATCCTATTTATTATTTTATTAAAGAATAGTGGTATAAATAATTATTATTAATTATTCCTATAATGATTAATAATCCTCTTTTTTATTGTAAAAACAAAGATAATTATCCACCTTTTAAAAATGGAGTCTATATGGAAGAATATTTTTTAAATTATGTCACCAATAATAATATTCAAACAAAAAGAAAATACATTCCTGCACTATGGACTAATTTTCAAATAGAAGGTTGATTTTGTCATAAGAAAAATGAAATGCAACAGGTATTATATGAATGGGTTAAACAAAATCCATGTGATGATGGTTATTTTACAATAACACAATATGACGATGGACCTTTATTAAAATTACCTGACAATACTCTGAAGTTCGGTGCTTGTTCAGGAGATATTCCATTACCTTTAATCTACCAAGATGTAAACAATACGTTAGAATCTATTTCTAAAAAAACGTTTCATGAAAAACCTATACTATGTTCATTTGTTGGAAATATTACATCTAATAATGTATCGCCAAATGTTAGACAAGTTATGTTTTCACATTTAACTGCAAAATCCGATTTTAAAATGATTAATTCAGGGGGATGGACACCCAATGTAAATCAAAATTTGCAACAACTATTTATTGAAACAACCATAAATTCTAAATTTGCATTAGCACCAAGAGGTTATGGACGATCTTCATTTCGTTTCTTTGAATGTTTTCAATTAGGAACAATACCTATTTATATTTGGAATGATATTAACTGGTTACCATTTCAAGATATCATTGATTATAAAAAATTATGTATCGTCATTCACGTTTCAGAAATTCAAAAACTAAATGAAATGCTTTTATCAGTTAATGAAACGAAATATAACGAAATGTTTGATTATTATCATTCAATTAAATATTTATTTCAATTGGATGGTATGAGTAAATATTTGGCAGAAACTTTGTAATTATGTATTATCAAAAAATATTTTACGTGTATCAAAGTTTAACATATTCTTTTTAAAACTCTTATCTAAATGCAATCCTATTGCATGGTCTTCTATTATATGTTCGCTAATTTGATCCTTCTTATCTAACAAACTCACAATCGCTTTGTCTGAAAGAAAATAGAAACGACCATTACAATACATACATTTCTTTAATAAAAGGTCTCTTGGTAAACAATCATGAACTGTGTAATAACTGCTTATATGATCCTCCACTTTAACAACAAAACCACCATAATGATGATGCGGGTTTTTTAATAAATATTTCGGAAAATAGTTGAAGAAATCATTTTGTATTAACACTTGGTCGTCATCAGTTTTCATAATGTATTTATATTGGATGGATTCATTTACAGCATTAAATGCATATATAACTTTTGATGGTAACGAATTATAATCGTCTTTGGTATTTACATATAATATATTTTGCGTATGATCAAAAAGGTAATCTTGCTCTGTTTCTTTACATTTTTCCATATCCCCAATAACATGAAAATACAGAATATTTTGTGGGAGATTTTGTAACCAAGTGTTTTTCTGTTGTATTGCCTTCTCACGGTATTTGTAACAATTCAGTATTAATAAAACGAAATCAGTATTCATTTATAGTGTATTATTGCATATAATTTTATATTGAATTTAGGAAACAATATAAAAATTGTTTGTTATTCAAAATATTATGAATAATATAGTAAAAGGATTTTATATAAACCTTGATAAACGGCCGGATAGAAAACAACATTTTGAAGGTCTGAAAAGTAAATATTCGTTTTTTAAGGGCGTTGAGCGTTTTTCTGGAATTGAGAACCCGAATGGATATCTGGGATGTTGTAATTCTCATATTGAAGCAATTAAACAATGTAAAGAACTGGAGGGGGACGTGTTTATGATTTGCGAAGACGACTTAATTATATTTAACGAGGAGAACTTCAATAATATGGTAAATACGATAGATTTAAGTGCAGATTGGGATGTATTTACATTAACACCAAGAGGAGACAATATACCAAATGAAGATTTACCGAATGGATATATTAGAATAAAAAACAATCAAACTGCAACGGCTTATTTATTTAAGAAACATATGATTGATATATTGGTTGATACATTACAAGAAGGTCTTGATAGAATGAAAACTGGGGGACATCCGGATCAATATATGAATGATCAGATTTGGAAAAGATTGCAAACGACATATAAATTTTATTATTATAAAGATGTTTTTGCTGGACAATTGGTTGGATTTTCAGATATAGAGAAACGATTTGTGAATTACAATGATAGATTTATGAAACAATAAAATAGATAAAGTAAAAAATTATATATGGATACTATATATAATTTGTAAATGGAAATAAATGCGAATCAAAAAATATTAGGCGCTCAAGAAGGAGCTTTAGTAGGACAAAATGAAAGAGTAGACGAATTAAATGGTAGAATGATAGATAGACAATTTCCGGACAGTGCTTTGAAACCAAACATTGATATGCGACCTATTCAAACCAAACAAACATTATTCTCTGTATTGGATTGTCACCCTAAATCTGAATTAAAAGCAAACGAGTTTTCGGATTATACATTGTCTAATTTTAATCCCGGTAGTGATAGAGCTCCTGTCTCCGGATATTTTAGTAATGTTGATCTTGAAAATCAATTACGTAATCAAAGGTTTGCAAATCAACACGGTGCTCCACAAGGGGTTTACATACCATCCAGCACCAGTGATTTGTATAAAACAGAAGTTGTTTCAAGACCATCTGCTCAACCACATCCATTACTTTTTAAAAACCCCGAAATAAATACACCGGGTTATCAAAGAGCAATGCATTCATCCATTGGAAATGATAAATTATTTAATCATACCCGTACACAATTAAGAAATTTGTAAAAATACGATAAAATTTATACACCTTTATAATAGAGATGTATAAATTTCTGTTCAAGAATGTGAAAAAGATGATACCCAGAATATCGGAAACGGAGTTGGTAGCATTAAGGAGTGGTAATACACACTTGGACAGACAAATTATGCAAGGAAAGGTTATATTGCCGGATAAACCAAGAATATTTAATAAATTTCCTCAAAATGAAGTGCAAAAGTTGATAGAAAACTTTGATCATTCTGTTATTTATCCAAATACAAATGATAATTATTGGATTACTTATTTAGCAAAACACAAATTTTTTAGTTTTCTTATTGATAAAGAATATGGTGGATATAAGTTGACTAATAATGAGCTTTCAAATATTCTTACAAAAATAGCTAGTGTAGATCCAGCATTGGGCGTTGTAACAATGGTACCAAATTCTCTTGGTCCAGGAGAACTTATAACGAAATATGGTACGAATGCACAGAAAAATAAATATTTACCCAAATTGGCGAATGGGGAATTTATTCCGTGTTTTGGGTTGACAGGTCCTTATAATGGTTCCGATGCTACAGGTCAGATTGATAGGGGGACTGTTGTTTTCAAAAATGGAAAAAAGGAGATTGAGTTAACAATCAATAAGAGATATATTACGCTGGCTCCAGTGGCGAATCTGATAGGTATTGCCTTTTATTTAGATGATCCGTATGAATTATTAGATAGAGGTAAACCCGGTGTGACCGTTGCACTAGTTGAAAACACGGATACTAATTTACAACAATTAACTTATCATAATCCGTTGAATGCTGGGTTCCCGAATGGAACATTAAAAGGTAATTTGATTATTCCAGTTAAAAATATTATAGGAGGTGAAGAGAACGCAGGAGAAGGATGGAAAATGTTAATGGAATGTTTAGCAGCAGGACGCGGTATTTCGTTACCAGCAACAGCAAATGCAAGTAGCAAAGTAGCTACTTTTGGTATTTATCATTATATAAATGTGCGAAAACAGTTTAAATTGCATTTATCGGAAATGGAGGCGATTCAAGAGAAATTCGTGAATATGTGTTTTCATACTTGGATCATACAGTCGTCTGTTAGTTTAACAAATGATATATTAGATAGCGGATATACTCCAGCAGTAATAAGTGCAATTATGAAACAACAAACTACAGAAAGAGGGCGAATTGTTTTGAATGAAGGTATGGATATTCATGCAGGATCTGCTATTTGTATAGGATATAATAATTTCATGGAAAAATTTTACAAAGCGGCACCGATTGGTATAACAGTAGAAGGCTCCAATACATTAACACGCAGTTTAATCATTTTCGGACAAGGTCTCAATAAAAGTCATCCATATATTTATCCTATTTTAGAATCTATTTTAAACAATAATGTACACGATTTTAAGAAACATTTTGATACTATGTTTGTTAATGTACTAAACCTATATTTCCAATCTTTCTGCACGTTTAGTAGTAATCTAGAGAACCAGATAATAAATTTCGCAACATTAACTAACTTCGTAGCATTAAAGGGTGGATTAATAAAAAAAGAGCAAATGTTGTCTGGTGATATTTTTAGTAATATTTATTTAGCTTTAGCAGTAGAGTATTATGAAAAAGAAAATAAAATAAGTAAGAAGTTAACGAATTATATAATAAAAAGGTTATTGTTGGAGAACCAGATTATCATAAACCGGGTAATCAATAATTTAGGTGTAGAGAAGATATTTCTTATGCATTTAATAAGAAAACCAGAACAAATACGATATGAAGAGGTACGAACTGTTTTTAATGAGATTATGGAAAATCCAACTATTATAAATGAAATAAAGAAGAATATTCATATTGGTAACAATATTTTGGAAGATTTGGAGAACATTCATCAAAAAGATTTGGAAAACGTGTATCCATTACTATTTAATAAATTAAAAGACAAAATAATTAATGTAGATGAATATATAATATAAAAAATATATATACCCAATGTTATTGACAATAGTAACAACGAAAAATCCACATTTAATTTATTTTAAATGGCTACTTATTTTTGCCATTCTTATGAGCATCTATTTGATTTATAAAGTGATTTATATACCTTCTGTAAATATACATGAAGGGTTCTCCCAAGAAGAATTATTTTTAATTAAGAATAATGAAAATGCATATGATTCTTTTTATTTGGAAATCTATGATGCACTTCATGACGTATTTGATAGACAAAATAGTGAACTAAAACACATTGTACAAACTACAAATCCATGTAATAACAATAGTACTATATTAGATGTAGGTTGCGGTACAGGCCATGCAGTATCTTTATTACAAGAAGAAGGGTATAATGTATTTGGAATAGATAAATCAAAAGCGATGTGCGATTTTGCAAATACCTATTATCCGAATATCGAAGTTCTCAACAATGATGTTTTAAAACCCATTGTCTTTGAAAAACATTCTTTCACACATATCTTGTGTACCTATTTTACAATCTATCATTTTGAAAATAAAAAACAGTTCTTTAGAAATTGTTATTTTTGGATGAAACCCGGAGGGTATCTCGTTGTTCATCTTGTAGACAAAGAAAAATTTTCAAATATTATTCCACATCATTTAGCAAGATCTTGGAGAACTTATCCCGAAAAGAATCGGTTTTCTTTAAAAACAAGGGCCATTTTTGATGATTTTGAATATAATGGTTCTTTTGATATGTATAAAAACAGTGCAGAAACTACCTTTATTGAAACAATGACGGATCTAGAAACAAAACATATACGTCAAAACGAATTTGATTTGTATATAGAAGACATTGATACCATTTGTAATTATGCCGTACATAACGGATTTATTCTTCACGCAAAAACAAATATGAAAAATATGAATAATGACGAGAACCAGTATCTATATTATTTTGAACGGCCGTTGTAATTCTAAATTATATATCAGAAAATATATTATGATTGAATATATTTTCACCTTCATTATTTTTATTTTTTTATTACTATTTGCATATATCAAATTGAAATATCCGTTTTGGAGTTCTCAACCAGTGTTTCATAATTATGATATTTTACGGAGATTGTGTAGTACACCCTTTATTATAAATAAATTTCAACACTTTAAAAATAAATATTGTAATTTAGAGAACATTAAAACCAATTATTACATAGATTGTAAAGAAGAAAATAAACAACATGCAGTAAACCTTGTACAGTCATTTTATTTTAATACTGATCAGATATTACACACCATTCAACGGAACGATATAGACTGTATTATGACAGGTTCATCCGAATTACCTATGATGTCTATTTTCTTTGAAAATGAACTAAAATGTGATACAGGTTCTCTAATACAACAAATAAAAACTCCGCGAGGAATTATTTTTTCACGACCATTATATTTTTGGTATATGAATTCCTTAACAGATACTAATTACAATGAAAATAAAATATACTACATTGATTATTTATGTGTAGATCGTGTGAAAGAAAAAAAACGCGTATTTAGAGAACTTTTACAAACACATTTATATAATCAACACAATTTGAATAAGGATTTACAGATTAGTTTAATTAAAAAGGAGATTGAATTATTTGAAGGCGTCATACCACTCGTAAATTATCAAACATTCACATTTAAATTAAGAAACCATAAAATAATGCCATTACCTCCTCATTATTACATGATTGAGTTAGAAAAGGAGAACTTTGATGTGCTGGTTGATTTTTTATACACAAATAAGGACTATTGTTATAAAACAAAATTATATGATGTATTGATCTTTCCAGATATCGGAAATATTCAACAAATGGTTGCATGTGGATTAATGAAAATATTTTGTTTACGGAATCGCGAGAACATTTACGGCTTTTATTTCTTTAAAGATGCGAAAATGTACTACGAAGAAATAGAAGGCAATACATTACACTTTATTGGAAGTATAATGAATTGTTTAATACCATCATTGTTTTATAATGGGTTCTTAAACAGTTTGAAAAAAATATTAAAAAAAGACTCTTCTTTTATGATGCTTCTATTTGAAGACATTGGACATAATTGTATATTGTATGAATTCTGGAAAAACAATTATTTGCCGGTTTTTACAAACAAAACCGCTTATTACTTACATAACTTTGTACACCCCAAAAGCCCATTAGACAAAAAACGAGTATTTGTTTTGTTATAACTCTTCGTCTTATGAAATAACACAATTATTTTTTGGGAGGTTTCAGACTATATTTACCAGTTCTCGGTCTCGGTGGTTTAGGCGGCGGAGTAGGACCTTTTAATGTAGGATCATCAGTTGGAGCTTTGGGAATTTCTTCTGGATCTATAGTAGATGTATATTTTTTACCCTCCTCATCTCTCAATTTCCTGAGTGTTTCTTCAAGTGTGTCTGCTTTATCACTAATAATTCTTTGTGTATAAGGTCTAGTTGTTGGAGCAATTATGTCAGAGCGATTTAACTGTTTCAACATGTAAGCGTCATTGTCAGTATTTTCTGAATTACCTATCTTATATATATTATCTCTGGTCGGTTTTTCAATCAATGTATTAAAACGACTCTTTTTATTTGGATTTTTGTAATAATCATACACTATCTCTGCAATATCTTTATAGACATTAAATATACTATCCACCTCATCTTCTTCTGGATCATCGGTTAAATTATCATAAACGGTTATTGCTTCTTTGTATTTGTAAAGCACACTACCTATAACTTCATCTACTAAAGTAGAATCTACTAATTTATTTTTTATTAATCCCAAGTAGGAATAATTGTGATATGTATATATTTTAAGTACTAACTTACGAATACCGTAATCGCCATTTAGTACCTTACCAAAGGTATCAGTAAAAGTACTCGTATAAAAATCATCTAATTGTTTTCTTTGATCGGTGGTAAAATTGTCATTTATATAACTAACAAGATCTTCTATAACAATATCATCTATAGTATTTATAATCGCGTCTTTTTCCATTAATGTATTATTAATAGATACAGTATTAAATTCAGGAATTATTTTCTGATCTATTTCAAATTTTTTTTTAAAATTGTTAAGTTTTATTCTAGTGTCATTAATCACTTCGCTCATGTGTTTTCTAAATTCTTTTTCACCAGATCCTCCTTTATATAAGCGATTTTTTGGTTTGTTTTTTTTGGACGTTTTAGATTTTTTAGAATTTTTAGAGCGTTTCTTTGTATTACGTATACCGATGCGTTTACCAGTACGTTTTTTAGATGCAGGTCTTGTATGTTTATTTTTTTTAGAAATGGTTGTTGTCATATAATGTAAGAAAATATTTTATTGGATTAATAAAATATTGTATTAACGAACGTATTTGCCGGATCTGGAGAAGGAGTCCACAATGAAAATGATGAATACGCCCAAGAAGGTGTATAATATAAATTCTTCAGTGACGTTGTCGGTTTTTTCATGTTGCTGTGCTTCAAGAAGATGTACCATATAATTGATTCTGTCCATCATTTTGGAGTTTTTATCGGGGTTACTATCTGATCCAATACCCATTTGACTATAATATGGTTTGTAAAGGGACTGTTTATAAATGTCTTTATAGTTACTTAATTTTCCTAAATTACTATCGTCTGCATTATATTGGTTATTTGGAGTTTTATATTTATTAGAAGCTTCGGTGTAAGTGGTAACAGTGGGGTTATAATCTTTAGAGTATTCAACAGTTTGCATATCGCGTTTTGTTTGTATTTTAGGGGGTTCTAAAGGCATAAAATCGGCGAGTCCACCGATATCATCTTTAGTGGCAGTAGACATTTGATTTAAAAGGTCGTTTACTCTAGAGTTTCTTTCTTCATTAATATTTTTCATTTCCTCAATAGTTTCGGGTTCACTGGAAAAGGAATCATTTGCATATTCATCCGAGTCATTTTCTGGTTTCTTTTTTTTAATTGTTTTTCTCATAGTAGGAATTCGTTTTCTTGGTTTTTCTTCATTGGTCCAAGTAGATGCGGTGGTAATTAATGACATAATTAGTTCTTATTTAAAAAATAGAGATATTTTATTTTTATATTAATAATCAAATATATTGATAAAAAAATAATATGATATTACATAAATGAATAAAATATTGTCGCAATTTATTCCAATAATAATTCTATTTTTGCTTTTATCATATAGTGAAGTTTTTATAGATTTTTCAAGCACAATTTTAGGTAAATTAGTTGCATTGTTTATTATTGTTTATTATACCATTTTAGACAAAAGACTCGGGTTATTTGTGTGTTCATTAGTGATATTATATTATCAAAGCGAATTAGTAGAAAAAGTACTAAATATGGATGAAATTATGAATAATATGTTTACGAAAGAAAAGAAGAGTAATAAAATAGAGGGTATGGAGAATAGAATGCCTAAACAGAAGAAAGCGATTGAAGGTATGTCCGATATTGAAAATGTATATGTATATGATAATTTAGTAGATAAATCATTATTGGATTTTAAACAAACATTTAAAAAGGAAAACTGTATACAGGGACAATTGAAATATAAAAATATGAACGTGAAGGATGAATTAGTGGATCATATATTTCCAGAAATAGAATACGCAGATGAAAAATGTAATCCGTGTGCTGACTCGTGTAAGTATTCTATAATAGAGAATAAACTATTAAAAGAAACGGAAATGATTCCTAAATTTTCCAAAGACGAAAAAATGTAAGCATACTGTATATGAAAGGTCAAATCGGTGAATTATTTTCATTTTTAAATGATA
>Ga0255759_10005567_pt1 | contig 10755 bp, 17 predicted proteins | sample 101ome_20_FD_179959 | JGI IMG/M metagenome (GOLD analysis project Ga0255759, IMG submission 179959) | Coastal salt marsh microbial communities from the Groves Creek Marsh, Skidaway Island, Georgia - 101404AT metaG (version 2) | ecosystem: Environmental > Aquatic > Marine > Intertidal zone >...
ATAATGGGGAATTAGCTCAGCTGGCTAGAGCACTTGATTTGCATTCAAGAGGTCATCGGTTCGACTCCGATATTCTCCACAACTGCCAGTCAAGCACATTGCTCGGTTCGTCTAACGGTTAGGACGCCAGGTTTTCATCCTGGTAATAGGGGTTCGATTCCCCTACCGAGTACAACTATCGTTCATTGAAATATTATTAACAATTTAAAAAAAGGAAAAATTATGGAAACATTTTATATATTTGGTTTTGGGGTAATTTTTGCATTATCAATTATAGGAATAATTTATAGTGTAATGGTTATTTCAAAGGTAAAGAAACAATCAGATGAAGCTATAGAAGAGGTTGAAGAACTTCAAGTTCTTCTAAGTGAGACAAGAAATGAACTTGAAAACTTAATTAATGAATCAAATGACAGACTTGATAGAGAAATACTTGAATTTGAAAAGTTTATTGAAGTTTTTAATGCTAAATCTGATTCAAGGTTTGATAAACTTGAATCGAGATTACGAGAAGAAATGGCAAGTAGGTTTCAAGAAATAGAACTTACTATTAATCAAATACAACAAAACTCTCAGATAATGAGAGAATCATTATAACACAAATTAGAACGATAGTTTTTCATAGGATAGAGTAAAGCGTAGAATAACAAACTGGGAGAACAGTATCGCAAGGGTACACACTAAGTACAAATCTCTAATGGTGTGTGAAGTAGAAACATAAGAACCTACGGGATTCCTGATAAAGTTATTCCTATCCTATATTAGCCTTCATAGCTCAGTTGGTAGAGCAGAACATTTGTAATGTTCAGGTCGTGGGTTCGAGTCCCTCTGAAGGCTCTACAATGGATTAACCATTGTACTTAAAATTAATTAATTATTATGAAAAATTTATTAGTAATATTATTTATGGCAACTCTTTTTGTTGGATGTACTGACAAAAAACAAAAAGAAGAATCTACCGAAGAAACATCAACAGAAGTTGTTACTGATTCTAATTCAGTTAAATTAGAAGAAGTTGGAACTGTATCTGATACTACTGAAGTAGAATCAGAAGTTGTTGAAGATGAATCTTCAGAAGAAACTACTCAAGAGTAATTGAGTAGTATGGAGAGTTGGCAGAGTGGTCGAATGCGGCAGTCTTGAAAACTGTTGACTGTAACAGGTCCGGGGGTTCGAATCCCTCACTCTCCGCAAAAAGGTCTGGTAGTTCAGTTGGTTAGAATACATGCCTGTCACGCATGGGGTCGCGAGTTCGAGTCTCGTCCAGACCGCTAAAATAAAATTAAATAACTTATGAATAAGGAAATGTTAAAAGGTCTAATTGGGTTGTTGATATTAACAACATTAATTTGGAGCTTAAATATAAACTTTGGTATTGTAAAAACATCTTGGTTAGAGTGTTTTGGTGCCGTTAGTATTGGGTTCATGATTGGTACTATTTTTTATCAAAAAAAATAAAATGCCAAGAATACCATCATACAAAAGACCAATACAATATATCAACGGGATACCATATATTATTCATGCGGTATATCCAATAGACCAAGTAAAAGATGCACCTGCAATTAAACAATGGTTAGGAGTTGATACTGCATTTAAAAGCAATCGAGATGGCACGTATATATTTTGTGAAGAAATCAAAGATGCAAAAATAATAGGATAACTTATGAGATGGACTGAATATTTCAGAAACTTGGCACACCAAGTAAAACTTAAATCCAAAGATGAAAACACTCAAATTGGTGCGGTAATCGTTGGTGTAGATAAAGAAATTGTATCTACTGGTTACAATTCATTCCCACGAGGATTATCTGATAATATAAAAGAAAGACAAGAAAGACCAGAAAAGTATTATTGGTTTGAACACGCTGAACGAAATGCAATCTACAATGCAGCAAGAATAGGAGTATCTACCAAAGGAACAACTATGTATTTGAGTTGTGGTATTCCTTGTGCAGATTGTGCAAGAGGAATTATCAACGCAGGTATTACTCGTATATTTTGTGAAAGAGCCGATTCAACAAAAGGAGAACATTGGGGAGAATCTCAAGAAAGAAGTTGGGAAATGTTTGTTGAGGCCGATGTAAAGATTTGTTTTTATGATGAATCATATCATGTGTAATATTTATATTAGTTATGACAAATGAGCAATTTACTGAAGAGATACTAATTAAATCCCATTCACTTGGAATCAAAGACCAAGTTTGGGAACTGGCATCTAAATATAAAGAAGAGGATAGGACATTAGATTTCCACGGTTCTATTCATAAAGCATTCTACGAACTTACCAAGTAATCCAAATCTATATATTTATAGTAAAGGATTATACAAATGGAAAATGTAGATGTTTCATTCAAAACATTTCTTAAAGAAACTGGTAAGAAGACCTATATAAGGACTGGTCTTTTTAGAAGAAAACGAGAAAAGACTTTAAGTAATGCGCCTCAAAGTGAAAAGACTGAGTATTATTCGTGGAGGTCTACAAAACTTGCAGAGGCTCAAAGGAAAGAAATCGAACTTAGACAGGCCCAACTTAAAATAGTAAATGATGCCAGAAAAGAAGTGGGACTGCCCCCCTTATTCAGATTGGACGAATATGAACCATTTGCCGGATTTGATGAACTTGTTCTGAATATTCTGAATACACCATCTGCTAGAGAAGTAGCTAACAAAAAGAAATTAGAACAAATAGAGAGAATAAACTCCGTTGATTTAAGTTTAGAATCTGAAAAATATATAGGTGAAAATAGTATAGAAAGTAAATATCCTGGATTAATAGATGCTATATTTTCAAATGTATCTGAATATGGGAATACTTTAAGAGATGATGAGGAATATGCTCAAGTTGTTGTAACAGATACTATCAATAATAAATCTGAAATTTTAAGCCATATTGAATGGTTGGTTGCTAAACCAGGTAGTACGTTAGATGTAGAACTAAGAGATGTTAATGAAATGGGTTCTTGGGTTTTACAAACAACTGAAGATGTTGGACTGGGTGCTGGTGGTAGAGGATATAATTCAAGTGTAAAACAAGTCGAAAGACCAAAACCTCCAAGACCTCGTCCGATTTTACCTCAACTAAGCATACCAATTGGAGAAATTAAAAAAGATGCTATAGTAATAGGAAGTAGTAAATTAATACCCTTTGACCAAAGATATTTAAACAATGTATCCGGTAAAAAAAGCTCTTCAGGAGGAGGTTCTCGTAGAGAAATAACAAATATAATACGTTGATAATATGAAAGCAAGAACTTTTTCTACTGTTGATTGGCGAAAATATCTATTAGAAGATAGTAATCCAAGAATAAAAAACTTTTTAGAAATTCGTGGATTTGATGTTTTTAATCAAGTCTGTTCAACAATTAACCAAGCCGTAATACATAATAGAGATAAGGTTGTAATGTTAGTACATCCAAACGCAGGAAACGTTATACTTATAAAGAGAAACGAATTTAAAGATGTTTACGATATTGCTTTAGAATGGTTTTTAAAAAACGAATACTATGAAATGTGTTCTACGATATCTTCTTGGAAGAAAAATTTAGAAAAAAAGAAAGAAATTCGTAAAGAAAATATTAAAACTCTAATATAATATATTTATATTAAACAAGGAAACAGATAAATGAAAGGTACTTTTATATCAGCCGATTTCGTTGAAGACTCCAATGGAAACGTAAAATTTTTAGAATTAAACACAGACACCGCTGGGAGTAAGTCATTTCTCAGCCAATCAGGTATTTGGGACAACTTGATTACTTTAATTAGTGGTTCAGACCTAACAGGTTTACCCATAGATGAATTTCATGTGGTATTTAAACCCGCTGTACATCAAGATATAATTGATAATTTATCCCAATCATTAGCAGAGAACTCACCTCATATAACCTCATTTGTAGAACATACTGAAGAACTTGAAACAATTTATCCAGTTGCACTTGATGATGCTGATAATAAATTTATATTAAGATTGGCATATGATGAGAATGCTATATTGGACTCACTATACTGTAAAGATGGTACTAAATCTTTATTATTATTTGATGAGAATAGTGATTTAGATTCATGTGTTCCTTATTACTATTCAAGTAGTGAAGTAGTAGTTAATTCATTAGAGCCAACACTAAACAATGGTAACTTACCCGATTTTTCAAGGAAATCTTCAAATACATTAGAAAGTGTAAAGTTCTTTAAGGCAGGTCCTTATTTATCTGGTAGTACTTATGTATCTTCATCTGAATTTGATTCTCAACGAGTTGCTGATTTCACATCAAGTTTAACTCCTGATGGAACTTCTTATATAATGAATTACTTACAGCCAAGTGAAACATCAACAGATAATGCAGTATCATCGATTAGAACATATCAGATTGTATATGGTGCTTCGTTAAGTACAGTAAATCTTGGAGGAGTTAGACAATACGCTCCCTTAACATTACCATCTGGAAGTCAAATTGATTGGAATGGAAATACTGAAACAGTTGTTGAACTTGGTAAAGAACATTATCATGAATTTTCAACATCAGCTTTAAAAGAACATGGATTTAAAAGACCAGGTACATTTGAAACAGAAAAATTAATTTCATCTTCTGGTGATGCCTTAGATGTTGATTTTATTTATAACAATTATAGTGGTTCTAATATTCAACTAAAAACTTATTTCATAAGTGGTTCACCTGATACAGATAACCCAAGTGAATATTTACAATGGTATCACGTTGGCAATCAACTACCAAGTGGTTCATATGTAACATCTTCTATTGTACAAAGTGTTGCTAAAATTGAAATGGAAGATTTTACATTATCTGCATTAAAAGTTGATGGTAATGATTCTGTACAATATGTTTCTCCATCAAGTAACTTATTAGTATATGAATCATCATCAAATGAAACTAAATTTTTACCTGTAAAATCTATAAACATTAATGACCCAGCTGGATATTATTCATATAATACAGATGGAACTCTACAAAAAATTGTAGAAAACGAGTACGTTGTTTTACAATCGGGTACAACTGGTAGTTTCTACTCAACTGATGTTGAATCATTTGATTATTATTTTGTTGGAGATTTAGGTACTGTTGCTATGGGTCTTCACAACGCATGTTTCCCAGCAGGAACTAAAATATCATTATCTAACATTGACAGTAAAAATATAGAAGATATTGTTTCTGGAGATTCTATACTATCATATAACCAAGAAACTGATGAATATGAAAACTCTATTGTTGGTGAAGTTTCTTCTCATGAAGTAAAAGAGGTTGTTAGAATAACATTCCATACTGGAGAAACTGTAACTTGTACACCGGAACATCCTTTCTATGTTTTTAATAAAGAATATCAAATGGCTAAAAATTTAGAAGCAGGTTTTGAGACGAGAACTTCTATTGGTGAAACATATAGAATAACAAACGTGGAAACTTTACAAGAAGCCCATACTGTTTATAACTTACATAATGTAGGTGAGAATGAAAACTTTTTCGCTAATAAAGTATTAGTTCATAATAAACAAAAATAAGGAATATACGATGACTGAATTAGAATTAAAACAAAAGATATATAGAACAAAAACTGTTGGTAAGGATACTATTCAAAATCCAAGAACAGTTACTGCTGAAAAACTAACTACTGCTAACACGATAGTAAGTAACTTAATGAGTTATATTTTAGCCAAACATTCTTAATATTTTATATTTATATTTGTAAAGAAGTTACTTTATGGATATATCAAAAATATTACAATTTCGTTTATTCAAAGACGAACATAAAAAGCTACCTAAAAAATCCCACTACAAGTTAATATACTTGGATAAGAGTAATTATTCTCTTTTTTTAAAAGATTTAGAATTAGTTATATCTTATATCCACACACAACTTACAGATTGGAAAGATGCACCAACTATTGAAGATGTGCATAACCGATTCTCATCAAATTCTTTTTGCTTTTTATTTTACTATAATGATAACTGTATTGGTTGGAATTGGGGAAATCCCCATGTTACACCCGATTGGATTAATATCCATACTGAATTAAAAAAAGGTGAAGTGTATCTTGGTGGTTGTTTTGTAACAAACATTATAGATAGACCCGCTGATGCTGGGGTTATGAATTACAATATGTTTTTTGATGAGTGTTTAAAACTTGGATATAATCCCATGTACGGATACTGTGATGATTGGAATCGAGTAGCAATTAGAATAAATTATTCAAATGGTTGGAAACCATATAACTTTATAAAGGAATAGTATGCCAGAGAATATTGAAAAAACGCCACCAAAGGGTAAAGTTAAATTTGATATCACATTATCAGAAGAACAAAAACATGCTAAAACAGCAATTTTATATCACCCATATAATTTTATATTGGGTAAGGCAGGTAGTGGTAAAACACTTCTTGCGGTACAGATTGCATTAGATATGTTTTTTACAAGACAAATAAATAAAATTATTATAACAAGACCAACAGTATCAAATGAAGATAATGGTTATCTACCAGGTTCACTTACAGAAAAGATGGAGCCTTGGTTAGTACCAATTCGTTCTAATATGAGAAAGGTTTATAACAAACCTATGATTCTACAAAAGATGGAATCTAATGAAGATATTGAATTAGTATCACTATCACATTTTAGAGGAAGAACATTTGATAATGCAGCAGTGATTGTAGATGAGTTCCAAAACTTAACTAAACAACAACTTGGTATGGTCTTGGGTAGGTTGGGAAAGGGTTCTACGATGATGTTATGTGGAGACCCACAACAGATTGATTTAAAGTTCTCAAATGATTCTGCAATACACGAAGTACCAAAACTTAAACCATCTCAGTATGTATATTCTGTTAACCTTTTAGATAATCATAGACATGAAGCCCTTGATGAGTTACTGAGATTATTACAAAACTATGCCTAATTCGAGATTATTTATATTGGGGAGTAGTAGTGTCCTTTGGCCATATCCAGAGACAAATAATTGGGTTAATTTATTAAAACAACATTACGATGTTCGTGTTATAGGTAAACTCGGATTATCTAATATAGATATTATACAGCAAATAGGACTACTACCAGATTTTGAAGATGGTGATAGGCTTATTACTGTATTTGTTTCTCCACGGTTACCAAGATTTATTTGGGGTAAATTTGAAAAACCAATCATTGAAAATTTTAATAATTTGTATAAAATAATATCCGATAAAGAAAGAATACCAACTATTAAAAAATTATATAAAGAAATTGATAAAAAAACTCTCTCTATTGAATACTCCTTTTTAAAAAAACAAAAAGAATTACTAAAACATTATAATCCAATATTTACAACAACACATTGGGAATGGGCAGATGACTTAGATTTTATAGAATATGAAAAGTTTACAAGTTTTGATACTGAAACAAATGGAAAAATAAAAGATAGACATCTTGGTGTAGATGGGAATATTCACTTTTATAAATTTTTACTTAAGCGATTGAATCCAAAAGAAATCCCAATATATGAGCATAAAACAAAATTAATCTAATATGAAAGAAGATTTTATTTGTACCGCGCCTTTCAAATACTCGGAGATAACAAACGATGGTCAGTATCTCTGTTGTCCTGGTTGGTTGCCTGTTGATATTAAAGAGGGGAGTGATTACAAAAAAAACTTTTATAGCAAAAAATCAAATGAAATTAGAAAATCTATTTTAGATGGTTCTTATAAATTCTGTAAAGAAAGTTTGTGCCCCCATCTATCGGCTCATAAAAAAGGAATAAAAACACCGGTTTTTTTACACAAATCTGATAATATATTTAAAAATCCAAAATTAAAAAGTTTAGTATTTGGATTTGATTTATCTTGTAATCTTGGGTGTCCATCTTGTAGAAGTGAATTTATAAACTTCGTAGGTGAACAAAGAATACAAATGGATAGAATACTTGATAATGTGGTAGAACAACTTGGTGATACTTTAGAATCAATAACTTTATGTGGTGGAGCAGAGCCTTTCTTTTCAAAAACTATTATGCGGTTTATGAGAGAATTTGATTCTTCTAAGTTCCCCAAACTCAGAGGAATTCACTTACATACAAATGGAACACTATGGAATGAAACTTCTTGGAATTTAATACACCCAATTCATAAATACATTAGAAGTTGTGAGATATCCATGGATGCTGGTACGAAGGAAATTTATAATATAGTAAGGTTAGGTGGTGATTGGGATAGGTTAATGAGTAATATTGATTTTATACTTACAATAGAAAAAATAAAATTTATTAAATTTTCCTTTGTAGTGCAGCAAAGAAACTATAAAGATATGGAAAACTTTTATAATTTAATTCATTCAAAAATGAAAAATGTGAATAAAAGATTTGAAATATTTTTTAACACAATAGAGGAGTGGGGTGAGTTTCAACAACAAAATAATTTTAAAGAACAAGAAATACATAATGAATCTCATCCTGAATATTCTGATTTTTTAAAAGAATTAAAAAAAATTCATAGAAAACCAAATGTGACTCATTCCTTTAATGATAAAATTTTCGAAAAAAAATATATGATTTAATTTGGATATTTGAAATATTTTTTGTATATTTACAAAGTAAATGAGTAAATAACTTAAAATTTAAAAGTATGATAAACAAGATTAAATCAAGCCTACTTACCTATCTATTTAAAGATTGGGTCTCACATGAGAATGATGTTGAACTATTATCTTTAACAAAACAAATGATTGATAATAGAATGGTTGCAGTAGACCCCTCAAGAAAACCCATATTAGGATTTAGACAACATTCTAAAATTTAAATTATGAAACATATTATATGGATACTTGCTATATTCATAGTGGGATGTAGTAAAGATGAATTAATTGTAAATCCTATATTTGATATTGATGATTCAGTAGAAGTAGTATCTCCACCATATGAGGAATTTAAAATTTACCCTTCCTCATTTGAAACTCACGAATTTAATAAAGGATATTATAGCTATCATACAACACCTCTTCCTGATAATGGAATGTTAGTTGTTGGTTTAACTTATGTTGACTTTAATAAAGATGGTTATGTTGATATACTCGGTAAGGATGAAAATGACCCAAGTAAAATAAAATTATATACAAATGATGGGTTTGGTAATTATAATGTATCTGAAATACAGGCTACTAATGAATCAGTTGTTTCTTTAAGAAATGGTCCAAGAAAAATAATCACGGCCGATTTTAATAATGATGGTAATCTTGATATAGTTTTAGGGTTGGCGCCTGATGATGAAACAAGTGTTCGTGGATTGTATTTACTTGAAAATCGAGGAAGTCAATTTTACGAACACACGATACTAAATGGGGATAGAGATTGGATACACGCTGTAACCGCAGCTGATATAAACGGTGATGGTAATATAGATTTATTTCCTGGTGGTAAAGGATATGTTCTTATGGGTAATGGTGATTTTACCTTTATTAAAAAAGATTTACCAAGAGTTATGACATTTGAAGACCCGATGGCACCAGGAGAGTATGGTTCTCGTGGAGTATCACAAGAAATGATTGATATTAATGGTGATGGTTTTGTTGATGTACTTATGGGATATCACCTAAATGATGTGGATTATATTGGACAGGATTATGCGAATTCTCATGTAATACACTTCGGTACAGGTGATGAAAATTTATTTACAGAAGCGTATGTACTACAATCGAATTATCAAGGAACTAATATAACCTTAGATTTTTCAGTTTATGATTTCGATAATGATGGTGATTTAGATTTATTTACTAATAGTAGTTTTAATTATCAAGGAAAATATGTAATTCAGTATTATGAAAACAATGGTTATATGAATTTTACAAATAAAAGCTCCGAAGTTTTTCAAGATGAATCTAATCTTGTAACAAACCATTATGATATTGATTGGATAAAGTTTATAGATATGAATGATGATGGTATTGAAGAACTAATGATAGAAGGTCCTAACTTTAGTATAGTAAATGGTCAGTATAGCAATCCATCCTTTAATGGATTTACACTAAATGAAAATGGTAAATTTATTAGAAAAATGTTTTAATAAATTTGGATATATAGAAAAAAATTCGTATATTTACAAAGTAAATGAGTGATATGATAGAAAAGAAAAAAATTGTTTACATTGACATGGATGGAGTCTTGGTTGACTTCGGTAAAGCAATTGATGATTGGTTTACAAACCATCCACATTTAAAGGATAGATACAAAACATTTCCTGACCACATACAAGGTTTGTTTAGAATTGCCCCACCAATCAAAGGGGCCATTGAAGCTGTTAAGAAACTACATGAAAGTGGTAAGTATGAATTATTCATTGCTACCTCAGCTCCTTGGGGTAACCCACAATCAAATACTGATAAGAGATTTTGGATAGAAGATTACTTCGGTGATATCTTCCACAAAAGAATGTTTATTACTCACAGAAAAGATTTACTGATGGGTGATTACCTAATCGATGATAGATTGAAGAATGGAGCTGGTGAGTTTAGTGGAGAACTCCTCCGATTTGGATATGATTGGGAGAATGATAACAAACCAAATCAGTTTCCTACTTGGGATTCAATATTAGATTACTTATTATGATAAATAAAATACTCGATTACTTAGTTGTTATATTTTTAGTTCTTATAATGATATTAGCGGCTTCGTGTACCACACCTACCGAGGACGAAATATTTAATGAACCACAACTTAGTTTGAATGCTAGATTACCTATTGATGAAAATGGTTATTACCATTTAGTTTTAGATTCT
>Ga0255759_10005568_pt1 | contig 10754 bp, 10 predicted proteins | sample 101ome_20_FD_179959 | JGI IMG/M metagenome (GOLD analysis project Ga0255759, IMG submission 179959) | Coastal salt marsh microbial communities from the Groves Creek Marsh, Skidaway Island, Georgia - 101404AT metaG (version 2) | ecosystem: Environmental > Aquatic > Marine > Intertidal zone >...
TGCTGTTGGTGTGGCCGGACAAATTGATCGGCTTTATGTGGGTGCAGACCGCATTATTCTGGCAGATTTCAAAACCGGTCAGCGTCCAGATGGGCCACCGCCAGCCAGCTATGTCGAACAAATCGCGCTTTATGACGCGCTGCTGGCGCAAATATATCCCGGCAAAGACATCACCAGTTGGCTGGTGTGGATACAAACCCAGTTTATCGAGGATGTAACGGCGGCGCAACGACAGCAGGCGCTTGGGCGGTTATTTGCTGATCATCAGTGAAAATAAAGCCGGTCGCCATGCTTGACTGTCACCCAGCCAGCCCATAAATTCAATCGGCGCAACGCGGCCGTGACAGCATGTGCGGATGAAACGCGATATTGCGCGAACAGCTATGGGGTGGGTAACAATGGCGACTTCTAAAACAACTGACACTGATTTTTCTGCGGATGTTCTGCAATCTGACAAGCCTGTTTTAGTCGATTTTTGGGCTGAATGGTGTGGCCCGTGTAAGGCAATTGGCCCAGCATTAGAAGAAATATCCGACGATAAGGGCGACAGCATTTCAATTGTGAAATTGAATATTGATGAAAATCCGCTGACGCCACAAAAATACAATGTGCGCGGCATCCCAACATTGCTGATCTTTAAAGACGGCGAAGTTGTTGCCGAAAAAATGGGGGCATTGCCCAAATCACAATTGGAAGATTGGATCAATCAATCGGTGTGATTGGCGGATCTGATGAAAATTGCTAAAAACGCTGCACGTTAGGCGGGCAGCGTTTTATTTTGCCATAAAATATGGCCAGCCAGATAGAGTGACCCACAAATGATGACCGGTGCATTTTGGTCTAGCTGGTCGAACGCCGCCGCCAGCGTCTTGGCAGGCGATGCGGTCATCCCAAGTTTTTTGGCGGCATCACTCATTGCGGTGGCTGATAGACTTGCGTCTTGATCTGGGATCGTGAGACAGGCAACATGACCAGCCAAAGCGGTGAGTGGTGCCAGAAATTCAGCCGGATCGCGGGTATTTAACGCGCCACAAATAACATTCCATCGGCCGTCATGGATGGTGCGTAATGTGGCGGCAAGTGCCGTTGCGCCATGGGCATTATGCGCGCCATCAAGCCAAATGGGCTGATAGGGCCAGATGGTGGCAAGCGTCCCTTTATCAAGCTGTTGGACCCGGCCCGGCCATGTGGCCTTGGTGATACCGTCGGGTGCGCAGGCCCCTGTGCTAGAAAGTGCCATAAACGCCAGTCCGGCATTGTCTATTTGATGCGGGCCAGCTAATCCTGGACGCGGAAAATATGTTGTTGTTCCCGATACGGTCAGGCACCCCCCACCATCTGGCTGGGGGCTGATAACAAAATCACGACCGGCCATATATAAGGGCGCGCCAATCTTGTCAGCGCACGTCTGCAGGGTTGCGGCAACCTCAGATGATTGGGCGGCGCTGAAGCAAGGTATGCCTGACCGCATGATGCCAGCCTTTTGTTCCGCGATACCGGTCAGGCTAGTGCCTAAAAAATGTTCATGGTCACGGGCGATGGGGGTGATAATGGTGGCCAGTGGGGCGGTCAATACATTGGTGGAATCCAACGCCCCGCCAAGTCCGGTTTCAAGACATAATAAATCAGCCGGATGCCGCGAAAACGCCAACATTGCGGCGGCTGTTGTAACCTCGAAAAACGTCACCTGCTGGGTGCCGTTGAGCGCCTCGACCTCTTCTAGAAGGTCAGCAAGCGCCGCATCATCAATAAGCGTGCCGGCTAGTCTGATGCGTTCGTTAAACCGGCATAAATGCGGAGAGCTATAGACATGCGTGGTGACGCCGCCGGCCTCGGCAAGGGCGCGTAAAAAGGCGATCACTGACCCTTTGCCATTCGTGCCGGCCACATGTATCGTTGGCGGCAAGCGTAAATGCGGATCGCCCAGCTTTTGCAATAATGCAAAACTGCGCTCTAAACCAAGATCAATGAGTTTCGGGTGAAGCGCCGCCAGCCGTGCAAGCGCCTGTTCCGCCCGTTTGGCAGACTCCGCCATGGTGCTGGTATGCATCAGGCGGCCTTTATCGAACCCTTTGAACCCATCAGAAAATCGAGGATTTTGCCGAAATAAGCGGCTTGATCTGACCGTGCGACAACAGCGTCTACCATGCCATGGTCCATCAAATATTCGGCTGTCTGGAAATCTTCTGGCAGTTTTTCGCGGACTGTTTCTTCGATGACCCGGCGCCCGGCAAAACCGATGATCGCCCCGGGTTCGGCAATTTGAATGTCACCAAGCATGGCAAATGACGCGGTGACCCCGCCCGTTGTCGGATGTGCCAGAAGAACAAAATAAGGAAGCCCAGCGTCACGCACTTTTTCCACGGCGACAATTGTGCGTGGAAGTTGCATCAAAGACAGGACGCCTTCTTGCATGCGCGCCCCCCCAGTTGACGGCACGGTGATCAAGGCGCCGTTGCGGGCCACCGCCTCGTTCGCGGCGGCGATGATGCCATTGCCAACCATCCGGCCCATCGACCCGCCCATAAAGCGAAAGTCAAACGCGGCCATCACACATGGAAAACCATTCACTGTACCAGCGGCAACGGCAATGGCGTCATTCAGGCCCGTTTTGTTGCGGGTATCACGTAAGCGGTCGCTATATTTTTTACTGTCACGGAATTTCAGCGGGTCATCTTCGATAGCTGGCAGAGTAATGGTTTCAAATTTTCCGCCATCAAATGTCATGGCAAAGCGCTGTTCTGGCGCTAATGGCGCATGGTGACCACATGTCGTACAGCAATTATTCGCAATTTCGAATTCACGATGAAAAATCATCTGGTTGCATGCGGTGCATTTTACCCAGAGATTTTCCGGCACATCATCTGATTGCACCCAGGCTTTGATTTTGGGCAGGACAGAATTTGTAATCCAGTTCATTGCATACCCCTATTTGCGAATAGCGCTGGCAAGTTCGCCGACAAAAGTGGCAACTTTTTGCACAATATCATTATTAATACCATTTTGCGGTGTATCCGTCAGGTTTGTGGCAATAATATCAACAACAGCAGATCCCACAACCGCCCCATCTGTAAGGGTGGCGGCTTCGGCGGCTTGAGCTGGCGTGCGGATGCCAAAGCCAGCCACAATCGGCAGGTCGGTTTGTGACCGAATCCGCTGATAGGCCGCAGAAATTGAATCGCCAGCCGCACTCTTGGTGCCGGTGATTCCTAGAACCGACACATAATAAACAAAGCCGCTGGCTTCTGCCAAAATGGCGGGCAGGCGGGTTTCGTCACTTGTTGGCGTGACAAGGCGAATGAATTTTAACCCAGCTTTTTTTGCTGGCAGGCATAATTCTGTGTCTTCTTCAGGCGGCAAATCGACAATAATCAGCCCGTCAACACCGGCTGTCACCGCATCAGCGATAAAGCGGTCATTGCCATAAATATAAATGGGGTTGTAATAACCCATTAAAATCAACGGCGTGTCTGGATGACGTTTTCTAAAGTCGGCGGCGATTTGCAACGTTCCGGCAAGTGTCATGCCGCACTTCAAGGCGCGCAATGAAGCGGCTTGTATCGCCGGGCCATCAGCCATTGGATCGGAAAATGGCATGCCAAGTTCAATGAAATCAACGCCGGCCCCGACCAAGGCATCAAGAAGCGCAGGTGTGGTTGCGGCATTTGGGTCGCCAGCGGTGACAAATACGCCAAGCGTGCCGCGGCCGGCCGCTTTGGCGTTTGCAAATATTGTTTCTATCCGGCCTGTCATAAATGCCTCTTAAATCACTGCAAATGATGGGTGCTATGGGTGTTGGATTATCGTCAAAAAATATGTCACCGCGGTTACAACCGCCCAAGCTTGTCGAGCATTGGCAATACCGCACCAAGATCTTTGTCACCGCGCCCACACATATTTAAAATCACGATCTGATCGGCAGACATGTCGCCAATCATGGTGCTGACATAGGCCAGCGCATGTGATGGTTCGAGGGCAGGGATAATGCCTTCTTGGCGGGCGCATAGTTGAAACGCGACCAAGGCTTCATCATCGGTGGCGCTGACATAATTGACCCGGCCGGTATCATGAAGCCATGAATGTTCAGGCCCAATGCCCGGGTAATCAAGCCCAGCTGATATCGAATGTGCATCGGTAATCTGACCATCATCATTTTGCAGCAAATACGTACGATTGCCATGCAAAATGCCGGGTTGTCCACCGGTGAGAGAGGCGGCGTGCAAGCCGCTTGGGATGCCTTTACCAGCCGCTTCAACACCATAAATTTCAACGTCTTTGTCATCCAAAAACGGGTAAAACAGCCCCATGGCATTTGAACCGCCACCAATGCAGGCTACGATTTTATCTGGCAACCGCCCTTCAGCTTCGATGATTTGTTCCCGTGCCTCGGTGCCAATGACTGATTGAAAGTCACGCACCATTTGCGGGTAGGGGTGCGGGCCAGCCACCGTGCCGATGATATAAAAATGTGTTTCGGCATTGGTCACCCAATATCGCAATGCCTCATTCATTGCATCTTTCAGCGTGCCGGTCCCCGCCGTTACCGGGTGGATTTTTGCTCCTAGAAGCCGCATCCGTTCGACATTGGGGCGCTGTCTTTCAACATCTTCTGCGCCCATAAATACTTCGCATTCCATATCGAACAACGCACAGGCAGTGGCCGTCGCCACGCCATGCTGGCCAGCCCCGGTTTCAGCAATAATTTTAGTTTTGCCCATGCGTTTGGCGAGCAATGCCTGACCAATCACATTGTTAATTTTATGCGCACCAGTGTGGTTTAATTCATCACGCTTCAGATAGAGTTTGGCCCCACCGAAATAGGATGTCAGACGTTCGGCAAAATATAGTGGGCTTGGCCGACCAATATAGTGTTTTTGGTAATAGGCCAGCTCTGCGGCAAAATCTTTGTCAGCGCAGGCAGATTTGTAAGCCGATTCAACATTGAGAATCAACGGCATCAAGGTTTCGGCAACAAACCGGCCGCCATGGATGCCAAACCGCCCAGATTCGTCCGGCTGATTATGATAGGTGTTTAGAGATGCTGTGCTCATAAAATGTCTCTTAACTGGTGCATGCGCCGTGATAGCCACGCCATGCTAGTGATCCCCACATGTTGTTTTAGCCTATTTGCGCGGCCCGAATAAAGTCGTGAATTTTGTTTTCGTCTTTTTTTCCGCGCTGGCTCTCGACCCCGCTTGATACATCAACCGCACTGGCGCCGCTAATCCTTACCGCTTCAGTCACTGTATCAATTGTTAACCCGCCTGCCAGCATCCACGGTGTGCGCCCCTGATAATGCGATAAAATCCTCCAGTCAAAACTGTGTCCGGTGCCGCCGGGTTGTGTCCCTTTTGCCACTTTTGCATCAAAAATAAGCCAATCAGCAACGCCGTCCCATTGGGCGCAAGCCGCTAAATCCGCACTGGTTTCGATGGGGATCATTTTTATAATTGGCAAGCCAAATTCAGCTTTAATCGCGACGGCAGAGTCAACAGATTCCGCGCCATGTAGTTGCAGATAATCCGGGCGTGCCGCCGCGATCAATGAGCGCAGTGATGCCATTGTTTGTTCGACGGTTAATAACACCCGCTGCGGCCCGGCATCGGGCAACTCGTCAATCTGATCGGCAAGCCGGGCCAATGCCTTGAGTTCAAGATGCCGCGGTGACCCCGGATAATAGACCATGCCAACCCATCGTGCCCCAGCGGCATGACAATGTTGATAGTCGGCGGGCGATGAAATGCCGCAAATTTTTACATCAACCATGATCATGTCCAATTTGTTCTAGGTGTGCGAGTGCACCATATATCAAACGGTGATGCATCAGGCGTCACGATTCTGGTGTTTGCGGTAAAATTAGGCTGTTGTCTTTTTCGGGGTCTGGTGCAGTTTGCTTGTGTAATTTTTTGATCTGTGATTGTGCATGCCATAATTTTGCACGAATCGCCAGCATTTGCCCCCCCATCAATATCGCTCCTAAAATGCCGCCAAACACAAAGGCGCCGACACCAAATAGCCAAATGGGAAGATCAAGACGATGTGTGAGTGGCCATAATGAAAGGCTGATCACGGCATCATTTGAAATTGCGAAACTGACGGCCAACCCCATCATTGTTACGGTAATGATGATCCATAGCAATCGGCCAAAAAAATGCATTTTTAAGGACTGCCTAGCGGTTCAGGCGCTCGCGCATGCCTTTGCCCATTTTGAAAAAAGGTACCCTTTTTTCAGACACTTGCACAGATGTGCCCGTGCGCGGATTACGGCCGATTCTAGATTTACGGTGACGCACGGAAAAGGCGCCAAAGCCACGAAGCTCAACCCGGTCGCCGCGTTCAAGCGCACCGCCGATTTCGTCGAGTATGGTGCTGACCAGCCGTTCGATGTCGCGGTGGTAAAGTGCTGGATTTTTTGCCGCTAATTTGGCGATAAGCTCTGACCGTGTCACTTAACCCACTCCATTTCTTCGTCAATTCGAATAAAGATAACAATAGGATGCCGATAAGCACCGCACGGGTCAACTGACAATTCGTAAAATATTATGCAAGGGGACGATTGATGCCAGGTCTGGTCATAGCCGCTCGGACAAAAAAATATCAGCCACAATAGAATTGTGGCTGATATGTGTGTGGATGTTCCGGCCTAGATGTCCCACTGTGGAGGTTCTAGCCCGGTGTATGGTTTTACTTGTCGTCGTCGCTGTCGCGCTTGGCAAGGGCCGCACCCAGAATATCGCCAAGGCTGGCACCGCTGTCTGACGAACCAAAATCTGCCATGGCTTGTTTTTCTTCGGCGGTTTCGCGTGCCTTGATTGATAGGGTGAGTTTGCGGGTCTTTTTATCGATGTTGGTCACAACAGCATCGACCTTTTCACCAACGGCAAAGCGGTCGCTACGTTGTTCTGCCCGATCGCGGCTGAGGTCGGTGCGCCGGATAAAGCCGGTCATGCTCTCACCAACGGTGACATCAATGCCATTGTCGCTGACGCTAGAAACGGTACAGGTCACGACTTCGCCCTTACGGTAAGCATCTGCCTGACCTGCATATGGGTCATCGGTCAGTTGCTTAATGCCAAGTGAAATGCGTTCTTTGCTGATATCGATATCCAGCACTTTGGCCTTGACCATATCGCCCTTGTTAAAGCCTTCTAATGCGGCTTCGCCAGTGGTTTCCCAGCTGATATCAGACAAATGCACCAACCCATCAATGTCTTCGGTCAAACCAACAAACAGACCAAATTCGGTAATATTGCGGACTTCGCCTTCAATTTCAGTACCGATTGGATAGGTTGCGGTGAGGTCTTCCCATGGATTGGCTGTGCATTGCTTCAGGCCAAGCGAAATGCGGCGCTTCGACAAATCAACATCAAGCACCATAACTTCAACTTGCTGGCTGGTTGAAACAATCTTGCCAGGATGGACATTTTTCTTTGTCCAGCTCATTTCAGAGACGTGAACAAGACCTTCAACACCAGCTTCAAGCTCTACAAAAGCGCCGTAATCGGTGATGTTGGTGACACGGCCTTCCATCTTCGCACCGATTGGGAATTTGCCTTCGACATTTTCCCATGGGTCAGACATCAGTTGCTTCATGCCCAGCGAAATGCGCTGTGTTTCAGCATTAAAGCGGATCACCTGCACTTCCACGGTTTCCCCAATCTGCAGAGCTTCTGACGGATGGCTGATGCGCTGCCATGCGATATCGGTAACGTGGAGCAAACCGTCAACGCCGCCAAGATCAACAAACGCACCGTAATCGGTGATGTTTTTCACCACACCCTGCAACACCTGACCTTCTTGCAGATTTGATACAAGCTCAGATCTGGCTTCGGCGCGGGATTCTTCAAGCACCGCCCGGCGTGACACCACGATGTTGCCGCGGCGCCGGTCAATTTTCAGGATTTGGAATGGTTGTGGTGTACCCATCAGCGGGCCAAGGTCGCGTACCGGCCGGATATCAACCTGACTGCCCGGCAAAAAGGCTGTGGCACCAGACAGATCCACAGTGAACCCGCCTTTAACCTTGCCAAAGATAACGCCTGTTACCCGTTCTTGCTTTTCGAATGACGTTTCCAAAACGCCCCACGCTTCTTCACGGCGGGCTTTGTCGCGGCTCAGAACGGCTTGACCATTACGGTCTTCCATGCGCTCGACATAAACCTCGATTTCATCGCCAATCACCACTTGAGGGGCTTGGCCTGGTGCTGCCAATTCTTTTAATGGGACCCGGCCTTCAGATTTCAGGCCCACATCGATGATCACTGCCTCGCTATCCATGCCAATGACAAAGCCGCGGACAACGCTGCCTTCAATATTTGTGCCCTCGCCAAAGCTCTCGGCAAGAAGATCGGCAAAGTTTTCAGTGGCAGCATCTGCTGCTTTTGTAGTTGTAGATGTCAAAAAATATCTCCGTTATCGCCGCATTTTAAAAATGTCACGCCCGCATGATAGACGCGGTCGCCGGTTTCTAAAATGTAATGCCTCAGCCGACATGAGGGCCGCGTTAGCCAAGCACCAACCCCTTTTATGGCTGTCTATGCAAACCATTTGCAAGGGTCCTAAGCGGGTTTTTATGGCGATCATTTTGATGATTGCCGGCGCTTAAAATTATATTTTTGGACAGCTGGTGCTTGGTGATCCACCTGTCCGAGACACTGTCGTTCAGTCAGATCATGGCGTGATGTGCGATAAAGCCAACGCCAGAACATCATCTGCATCCATGCTGGATGTGTCGATGCTAATGGCATCATCGGCAGGCCGTAACGGTGCCGCTGATCGGGACCTGTCCCGGCTATCGCGTTCTTGCATATCTGTCAGAACGTCGCGGAACATAACCGATTGTCCTGCCTGAAGCAACTCTTTGGTGCGCCGTTCAGCGCGGGTATTAATATCGGCATCAATAAAGAATTTGAAATCGGCATGCGGTAACACCACCGTCCCAATATCACGGCCATCCAAAATCGCACCGTTCGGATCCGGTGGGGTGGCGGCAAACTGGCGCTGTAGATCTAATAGGGCCGCACGTACCGCAGGCATAGCGGCCACAACAGATGCCATCTCGGCGACTTTTTCACTGCGGATTAGGGGGCTGGTTGTCAATGCGATATCAAGTTCAACACATGACTTAACACATTGAATTTCATTTATATTTTTTGGGTCTTGACCAGCGTTTAATAACTGTAAACCTACCGCACGATATAATGCGCCGGTGTCTAGATGTGACAGACCAAGATGTGTGGCGAGCCGTTTGGCGAGGGTGCCTTTGCCGCTGGCGGCGGATCCATCAATGGCGATAATCATGCCGCGCCATCCGTAATTGAGGCGCCTAGTTCTGACATCCGTGCGGCAAAGCTGGGGAAACTTGTTTCGATGGTTGCGCATCCAGAAACGGTAATTGGCTTGGCCGCAACCATGCCCAGCGTCAAAAAAGACATGCCGATTCGGTGATCATGCTGGGCGGCAATGGTCACCCCGCCTGCAATTTTGCTATCTGTCGCCTGCCCGGTGACTTGCCCGGTGACTTGCTCGGTCATTTGCCCGGTGACCTGCATTGAGTCATCATCATAGGCAACGCTAACCCCGCATTGGCGCAACCCCTCTGCCATCACTTTAATTCGATCAGTTTCCTTGACCCGTAATTCGGCAACACCGCGCATGTCGGTTGTGCCGCTGGCCGCCGCCGCGGCGACTGACAGGATCGGATATTCGTCAATCATTGATGCCGCCCGGCTGGCCGGCACTTCAATGCCATGTAACTGGCTGGATTTTACATGAAGATCGGCAATGATCTCGCCGCCCTCATGGCGTTCATTGACCCGTTCGATGGACCCGCCCATTTCAATGAGCGTATCAAGCAAACCGGTGCGCAACGGATTCATACCAATACCGGGGATCATGACATCGCTATTCGGGGTGATTAAAGCCGCTACAACGGCAAAGGCCGCCGAAGATGGGTCGCGCGGTACAGTGATCTGGCGGCCATGAAGAACCGCTTCGCCCTGAAGCGAGATGATATGGCGGCCTTGCTCATCTGTGGTTTGCTGGACATCGGCGCCGAAATAACGAAGCATAGACTCGCTATGGTCGCGAGACGCATGCGGTTCGGTGATTTGCGTTGTGCCGCGTGCGTTCAAACTGGCCAGCAAAATTGCTGATTTAATTTGCGCCGAGGCCACCTTGGAGTGATGCTGACAGGCCAATGGTGACGCGGTACCAGTGATAGTGACTGGCAAAAGCCCATCGCGGCTTGACACGCTGGCGCCTATGCTGGTGAGTGGGTCGGTGATGCGCGCCATGGGACGGCTGGACAGTGATGTATCGCCGGTGAATGTGGCTGTGATATCCTGACCGGCAACCACGCCCATCAGCAATCTGACCCCGGTGCCTGAATTGCCAAGATCGAGCGGCTTTGCTGGTGATGTCATGCCATTCAGCCCCACACCAATGACCTGCCAGTCACCATTTTTGGTTTTTTCAATCTCGACACCCAGAGCGATCAGCGCATCTTTTGTCGCCAGAACATCGGCACCTTCCAGCAAGCCGGAAATACGGGTTTCGCCAACCGCCAAGCCACCCAAAATGAGCGATCTGTGCGATATTGATTTATCGCCGGGTACGTGAATGGTGCCGCGAAGCGCGGCAACCTGTGCCGATCGCAAAATATCTTGGCTGGATTGTGACATGGGGCACTCTAAGTTATTGCGGTGGTTGTGTGTGATGGTGTTGATCGCATTTCGCGCCTGTCTAGCATTTTT
>Ga0255759_10005575_pt1 | contig 10746 bp, 10 predicted proteins | sample 101ome_20_FD_179959 | JGI IMG/M metagenome (GOLD analysis project Ga0255759, IMG submission 179959) | Coastal salt marsh microbial communities from the Groves Creek Marsh, Skidaway Island, Georgia - 101404AT metaG (version 2) | ecosystem: Environmental > Aquatic > Marine > Intertidal zone >...
GCAGAAATTTTGATTAGTTCATCTCCAATAATAATTTCTTCATAAGCTACTTTGGGCTTTGTGTCGGTTGTCATAATTGCAGAAGCTATTTTAATCCAATACATTTTATTATGTTCTGTTTTCAATTTGTCCACTAAGTCAGATAGTCTATCTTTAATTTGTTCAACTGGAAACTCCTCGCCTATGACTCCTGTTGAGGCAAAAATGAGGTCTTTAATCTTTACTGTTTCGCTTGTTCCTTTTTGATTTTTAGACTCTTTAATCGTTAATATTCTAGATAAATTTTTTGCTAACGTATCAATACTTTCTTTTCCTTGTTTGCCAGTAAAAGTGTTAGCATTTTTAGTGTTTACCAAAAGACCTTTAATTATTTTTTTATGAGAATTATTATTCCAAGGTATAAATTCTGAGGTGATGCTATTTGATGTAGTTAATGTTGCATAATTTGCTCCCTTAGAAAAATAAAATAACGCTAAATCATCTCTTCCATCCTTATACAAATCTGCCGATATAGAAGCCATTTCTAAACCTTCAATTTGTTTAAGGTTTTGAAACTCACCCATTTTCGATAGTTTTGTTTTATCACTTAAGAAATTTTTAATATTTATTGTCATTATTACAGTTTAATTTAATCAAATAATACATATATAGATGTAAAATGAATTTATTTACAAGAACTTTTAGTAAAATATTTAAAAGCTCTAATCAACAACAATTAGATAAAATCAAAAATTTTATTGAGGCCATTAATAGTAAAGAAAATGAGATTAGGTCTTTAACTGAGGCAGATTTTAAAGAAAAAACTTTTATTTATAAAAAAAAAGCTCAAGATGGTTCCTTAAATATTAATGAGATTATTCCAGAAACATTTGCTTTAGTCAGAGAAGCCGCTAAGAGAACCCTAGGTGAGAGACACTATGATGTTCAGCTTGCGGGGGGATTAATACTTCATCAAGGAAAAATAGCTGAGATGAAAACTGGTGAGGGTAAAACTCTTGTCTCAACTTTGCCGGCTTATTTAAATTCATTGACTGGGAAAGGAGTTCACATTGTAACAGTAAATGATTACCTTGCAAAAAGAGATTCTGAGTGGATGGGTAAAGTTTTCGATTATCTAGGTGTCACTACGGGATGTATAACAAATGATATTGATGATGTGGAAAGGAAGAAAAACTATTCTAATGATATTACCTATGCAACTAACAATGAACTAGGGTTTGATTATTTAAGAGATAATATGAAGTATGAGCTTAATGACATGGTTCAAAGAGATCATAACTTTTGCATTGTTGACGAAGTGGATAGCATCCTAATTGATGAGTCTAGAACACCTTTAATAATTTCAGGAAAGCTAGAGGACAAAACAACATTATATGAAACATCAAATAATTTTATTAAATATTTAGAGAAAAAAGATTACGAGTTAGATGAAAAAAATAAAAACGTAATTCTATCAGATCTGGGAATTGACAAAATTGAAAAACTCGCAATCCAAAAAAGAATACTTAAAAATAATAATTTTTATGATCCTGCTAATTTAGATCTGGTTCATCATGTCAATCAGGCACTCAAGGCTAATTTAATTTTTAAAAAAGATACAGACTATATAGTGAGAGATGGCAAAGTTCAAATTATAGATGAGTTTACAGGAAGAGTCTTAGATGGAAGAAGGTTTTCAGATGGACTTCACCAGGCAATCGAGTCTAAGGAAAATGTTAAAATCCAAGAAGAAAATCAAACTTTAGCATCAATCACGTACCAAAACTATTTTAGACTTTATAAAAAGTTAGCTGGTATGACTGGGACTGCAATGACAGAGTCTGAAGAATTTTTTGACATTTATAAATTGAATGTGGTTTCGATCCCTACAAATAAAGAGACGATGAGAAAAGATTTCAATGATCAAATTTTTCGTACTGAAAAAGAAAAATATCATGCAATATCAAATAAAATAATTGAATGTAATAGCAAAGGTCAACCGGTGTTAGTTGGAACAACAAGTATTGAAAAATCAGAAAAAATTTCAAATTTTTTAAACAGTAAAAAAATTAAACATAATGTTCTTAATGCAAAGCACCATGAACATGAGGCACAAATAATTGCAGAGGCTGGAAAAATTGGAGCTGTAACAATAGCTACTAATATGGCGGGTCGAGGTACAGACATAAAACTTGGAGGGAACAAAGATTTTATTCTAGATGGAAAAAAAGAAAATATTGAAGAGATCAGAGTTAATGAAAAAAAAGTCAAAGAGCTTGGTGGATTATTTATCATAGGAACAGAACGTCATGAAAGTAGAAGAATTGATAATCAGTTGCGAGGGAGATCTGGAAGACAAGGAGACCCTGGCAGTACAATTTTTTTTATAAGTCTTCAGGATGAATTAATGAGAATTTTCGGTGGGAATTCTATTGATGGAATGCTTAAAAAACTAGGTCTCAAAGAAAATGAGTCTATTGATCACCCTTGGATTAACAAAGCTATGGAAAGAGCTCAAAAAAAAGTTGAGAGTAGAAATTTTGATATAAGAAAAACATTAATCAAATTTGACGATGTAATGAATGATCAAAGACAAGTAATATTTTCTCAAAGATTAAAAATACTTAAAGAAGAGAGTATTGAGGTAATTTTGGATGATTTTTTTGATGATATATTGGTAAATTTAAATTCAGCAAGATTTAACTTACAAAAATCTGGTGATGAGAAAAATTACCTTACTGAATTTAAAAATATAGTTGGAAATTCAATTACTGATGATGATTTAATGAATTATGGTAATTTGAAAGAAAATGAATTTAATGACAAAATCAAGAGCATCTTCTCTGATAAGAAAAATTCAAGAATTAAAATTATAGGTAAAGATCAAAACAATATTTTAGAAAAAAAAATATTTTTGCAAATTATTGACTTTTCTTGGAGATCGCACCTGCAATATCTTGAACAACTAAGACAAGTTATCGGTCTTAGACAATATGGTCAAAAAGATCCTTTATCTGAATTTAAAAAAGAAGCTTTTGTATTATTTGAAGGATTGTTATCAAAAATAAAAAATGATTTAGTTAAATTTCTATTAAATCTAAATATTGTAGTTTCCTCAGAAGAAAAAACAAAAGAAAAAGGTAAAGAGGAAGTTGTAGAGAGTAAATCTGATAAAAAAGTTGGAAGAAATGAAAAATGCCCATGTGGTTCAGGAAAAAAATTCAAACACTGTCATGGTAATATTTAATTTTTTAAATCTTTTTAAAAGCATTTAAAGCTTTTGATCTTGCTTCTTCATGTTTTACTATTGGATGAGGATAATCTCTACCTAATTTAAATTTTTCATCATTTAATTGCCAAGGTTTGTGAATAAACTTTTTTGATATATTTTTTAATTCAGGTACCCATCTTTTAACGTACTCACCTTCTTTATCAAATTTTTCACCCTGTAGAATTGGATTAAATATTCTAAAGTATGGTGCGGCATCTGCTCCGCAGCCTGCAACCCACTGCCATCCTGCAACATTACTGGCCGGGCTATAATCTAACAAACAATTTCTGAAATATTTTTCACCTTCTTTCCAATTAATTAATAAGTGTTTTACTAAAAATGACCCGACTATCATTCTAACTCTATTGTGCATCCAACCAGTAGAATAAAGTTCTCTCATCCCTGCATCAACTATTGGATATCCGGTTAGTCCTTTTTTCCATGCATTTAAAAATTTAGAATTTTTTTGCCACGGAAATTTATCAAATTTTTTGGAGTAATTGCCTTTTAACATGTATGGAAAATGATTTATTAATGAATGATTAAATTCGCGCCAGCCGATTTCTGTTAGAAATTTTGATGTTCCAATCGTTTTTGGTTTTTTTTTAATACATTCGTCCCATATTGTTTCAACATGAAGCTGGCCAAATTTTATAAATGGAGATAATTTAGACGTTCCTACTATGTTTGGAAAGTTCCGCCCTTCTGAATAATTTATAATTCTCTCTTTAACAAAATTTTGTAATTCTTCTAAAGCGTATTGTTCATCTGGATTCCAAATTTTTTCAAAATTTTTATACCAATCTTTTTTAGGCAATATCTTCTCTGCACTAATACAATTATTAAAATAATTCGTTTTATTTTTACATTTCTTAATTTCTCTCTTTTTTGATTGTATCTTTTCAGAGAAAAATTTTTCAGCTGTTCTCCAAAAAGGAGTGAACACTTTGAATGGAGTTCCGTCACCTTTTTTTACTTCATCGATTTCATTAAGAGCATTTCCTCTAAATCTTTTATGGTAGATGTTTTTATTTTTAAAAATTTTAAATAAATATTCATCAAATTTTAAATAATCTGGCTCATAAACCTTGTTCCAATAGATTGCGAAGTCTTTATTTTTAATCAGAGAGTCAAAGAAAATTTTAAATGAACGAGTTTCAACTATTTCAAGAGAAATATTTAATTCATTTAGTTTTTTTTTAAAATTTGATAGCGATCTACTTAACCACCACTTCTGAGCCTCTTGATCTCTATATATATCTTTTTTATAAAGATAAAAAACCACCACTTGATTATGTTTAATAGTAGCCTCAATCAACCCGTGATTTTTTATAAATCGAAAGTCATCTCTTAACCAAAATAATCCTATTTTTTTATCCATTTTGAAATAATTATCAGATTAATTTTTGTTTTTCGATGTGTAAAACTAGTGGGTGGTGGCCTTGGTAAGAATCGCACTTACGACACATACCTTTTCAGGGTACTGCTCTACTACTGAGCTACAAGGCCTAAAATCTAAAAGTAATTCTACCTTTAGTTAAATCGTATGGTGTCATTTCAACCATTACATTATCTCCAGCTAAAACTCTTATTCTATTTTTTCTTAGTTTCCCAGCTGTATGTGCTAAGATTTCATGATTGTTTTCTAATTTAACTCTAAACATAGCATTAGGTAAAAGTTCTGTTACTTTTCCTTTAAATTCTAAAGTTTCTTGTTTCGCCAATTATTTTACCTTTTTTAATCTTATTTTTACAGAGTTCGCATGACCATCTAAATTCTCATACTTTGCTAAATTTATAACCGATGCGCCTAATCTTTCAATACCTGTTTTTGTTATTTTTATTAACGAGTGTCTTTTTAAGAAATCGTTAACAGACAAACCTGAAGAAAATCGTGCTGAGCCAGAGGTAGGTAGAACATGGTTAGGTCCTGCCAAATAATCACCGATTGCTTCAGGTGAAAATTTTCCTATAAATATTGAGCCTGCGTTTTTTACTTCTTTAATTAATCTATTATTAAATGAAGTACATAACTCTAAATGTTCTGGTGCTATAATATTAATTATTTCTGAAATTTTATTTCTTTTATTAGTGTATATTGCTAACCCAAACTTTTTTAAGCTTTGAGTAGCAATTTTTTTTTTGGGTAAATTAACTAATTGTTGTTTTAAATTTTTATTAACTGAACTTATCAATTTTTTATTATCTGTAATTAAAATTGATTGAGCATAAACATCATGCTCGGCTTGGGCGATTAAGTCTGCGGCTATTAATTTTGGATCAGAATATTTATCACCTACAATACTCACTTCCGAAGGTCCAGCAACCATATCTATACCTACATCTCCAAAAACCTCTTTCTTTGCAAATGCCACAAAAGCATTTCCAGGTCCAACTATTTTGTCAACTTTCTCAAAGTTTTTTGTACCATATGTTAAAGCAGCAATTGAATGAGCTCCTCCAGTTTTATAAATTTTTTTTACTCCACATTTTTTAGCAGCATAAACTATCGCTGGATTTATTTTTGAGTCTAAAGAGGGTGTAGTTAAATATATATTTTTCACTCCTGCTACGATAGCAGGAATGCAATTCATTAAAACTGTACTTGGGTAACTTGCAGTACCACCAGGCACATATACTCCAACTTTACCTATTGAAGAATATTTATAAGAAAGTTCGTTATTATACTTATCTTTAAATTTAAAATTTGAAACTTTTTGATTTAAGTGAAATTTTTTAATTCTAGTAAATGCTAAATCTATAGCTTTTTTTATTTTAATATCTGTTTTTTTAGCAATTTGATTTATTTCTTTATTTGAAAAAAAAATTTTAATAGATTTTGTTTTAATCTTTGAATATTTTTTCTCATATTTTAAAACAGCTTTATCTCCATTCCTTTTTACGTCCTTAATTATCTTATAAACGGAAGAAGCTATGTTTTTTTGAGTAGATTTTCGTCTATTCAAAAAAACCTCCAGCGCTTCAAAAGCTCCATTTTTATTATAATTGAAAGTTTTTAGCATTATATTACTTGGTGTTTTGGTTTATTTTTAGTGTCCCAGGCCTCTCCTTGATCATCTAAAGTCACTTCAATGACTTCTGCAATAATTCTAATAATTGAGTCTCCAGCAAAAGTTATTTTCATTTCATAGTTATTATCAGGCATCTTAATAGTTTCAATAGCTAGAAAGTCCAAGAAATTATCTTTTTTTTTCTGATTAATATTTTTTGAGAATACTTTTAAGACATTTTCAAATTTCAGAACGGTTCTAATTCGCTTATTTTTTCTAAAAACCCCTTTTTCTACATCTTCCCACATAAAACGATTTAATTGCATAAGAAAAATCTTATTTTTTTTTAAACTAGCAATATCTGAAACACTCAAAATTGAGTCTTGAAGGTGAGCTGATACAACTTTTATATCTTCTTCAGTTTTTGCAATTAATTTTAAATTTTTAATCACTATTAGACTCTTCTAATTTCTGCTTTGCAACTTTTTAATTTTTTTTCTAAAAACTCATAGCCTCGATCAAGATGATAAATTCTATTAATTATTGTTCTATTTTCAGCAACTAGTCCTGCTAAAACTAAGCTTACTGAAGCCCTCAAATCAGTTGCCATTACCTCTGCTCCTGTTAACCTTGTAGGACCATTAATAATTGCAATTTTATTGTTTGTTTCTATTTTTGCGCCCATTCTATTTAATTCTGGAACATGCATAAATCTATTTTCAAATATATCTTCTTTTATTTTAGAAATGCCGTCTGCTTGAGTTAAAAGAACCATTAGTTGAGCTTGAAGATCAGTGGGAAACCCGGGATAAGGTTTTGTTGAAATATTAATCTTTTTCAAATTTTTACTATTAAGAATTGTAATTGAAGATTTATTTTTTTTAATTTTGACACCTATCTTTTTAAGTGTATTTATTTCTGTTTTTATTATATCTGGATTAATTCTATCTATAGTAATCCTTTTACCGACTAAGGCGCTTGCAATTAAATATGTTCCAGCTTCTATTCTATCGAACATAACTACATGATTAGCCTTAAGTTTTTTATTGATACTTTCATTAATAATTATAGTTCTTCCGTATAATTTAATATTGGCTCCTAATTTTATTAAAAATGAAATTAAATCTTTAATTTCAGGCTCAATCGCACAATTTTTTAAAATTGTTTTACCTTTTGCATTAAATGCAGCCAATAAAGCATTTTCAGTTGCTCCAACCGAAATGGACGGAAATTTTATTGTTGAACCTTTCAACCCTTTTTTTGCTTCAGCAATTATATATCCATTCTTGATTTTAATTTTTGCACCCATTTTTTTTAATGCAAATAAATGTAAATCAACAGGTCTGGTACCTATCGCGCAACCACCAGGTAGAGAAACTTTTGCTTTTTTGTATTTCGTTAATAATGAGCCAAGTACTAATACTCCTGCTCTCATTGTCTTTACAAGTTTGTATGGTGCTAATGTATTAATTTTATTACCATTATTTAAAATCTCTAAGGTATTCTGTTTTTTAAATATTTTTACTTTAAGTCCAATAAACTCCAAGAGCTCAACCATCGTAAAAATATCTTTTACTAAAGGAATGTTTTGAAGTTTAATATCATTACTTAATATACATGCTGCTAAAATTGGTAATGTTGCATTTTTAGAACCTGATATTAAAATTTTTCCATTCAGATACCTCTTTCCTTTAATTATGAGTTTTTGCATTTAAGAATTTAAACTTTAGGTAACGTGACACCTTTTTGCTTCATATATTTACCTTTCCTTTTGGCATAAGTAACACTAGGTTTTTCATTACCTTTAAGAAAAACAAATTGAGCAACTCCTTCATTAGCATAAATTTTTGCTGGCAATGGAGTTGTATTTGAAAACTCCAATGTAACATGACCTTCCCAACCGGGTTCTAAAGGAGTTACGTTTACGATAATTCCACATCTGGCATAAGTTGATTTACCTAAACAGATAACTAGAACATCATCAGGAATTTTAAAATATTCTATGGTTCTAGCTAAAGCAAAAGAGTTAGGCGGAATAATACATTCTTTACCAACCTTTGTGACAAAACTTTCTTTTTTAAAAACTTTAGGATCTACAATACCTGAATTTACGTTCGTAAATATTTTAAACTCATTGGAAACCCTGGCATCATACCCGTATGAGGATAGGCCAAATGAAATTTTTCCTTTTCTTACTTGTTTGCTTACAAAAGGTCTTATCATACCTTTTTTTGAAGCTGCATTTTTTATCCATTTATCTGAAAGAACTGTCATTTTTTTTACTTTCTTTTTTAATCTTTTTTCTTTTTTTTAAATTTTTTTTTAGAGCAGCTTCCCTGCTTTTAATAAGGGAATCTTTTTTCTCAAAAGATTTCATTAATGGTCTAGTTTTTATCTGGATTCGTTAAGTCCTCAAGCGTTATAGGTTTATCAATATCATGCATGATTTTTTCGTCGGACTCTTTAGGGCTATTAGTAGCTCTTTTTGCTCTTCTTTGTTCTATTCGTGCTTTTCTTTTAGCTTCTTTTTTCATTGCCTTGTCGCCACGAGTAGATTTGTAATCATAGTGAATTCCCATAACAAATATTCCTTCATTAATTTTTAAATTTACTTCTTGAGCTAGTTTTTTGCAACCCTCTTGATTGTAGCTTCTGAATAATTATAAATAATACAGACAAAATTACGGCAACTAGTACGTCTTGGAATGGAGAGGCATTAGGAAAACCATAATTCCATAAAATTACTAGAAATAACCATGCTATCCAATTAATTTTTTGCTTCATCAATATTGCAACCTTGTTCTGTGCATTTTTTACCAGAATTTATATTATTAAAATAATCTAAAGCTCTTACAGCTGTCATCATGTGATTTTTGTAAATATTTAAATATCCATTTAGACTATCTGATAATATTTTAGCCTCTTTCATCATTCCTAGTCTAACTAAATTTATAAGCATAATTGCATTGCCATTTGGAATAGTATTGTCACCAATATCAATTGGATTAAAAAAAATATCATTATTATCTTTTTGATTTTTCTGAAATATATTCTTTTCTTTTATATAAAATTTTGAGAAAGTTTCATCGCTTAATTTATTTGCATAATTTTTATATTTAAAATTCATAGTTTTATCTGAAAGGTCATTCAACGCATTAATTAAAAAAGCATAATCTTCCAAAAACACAATATCTTTAAAGTAAGAATGTTGAATATTTTTTTTTAAATATTTATCTTCAATAAGAGAGAAAAAGCTTTCCGCTAGATCTAAATATTTATTTTCAGGTAATATTTCATGCGCTGCAATCAAAGAACTGATCCAAAGACAATTTAAATCAAGTTGAGATTTATCATCAAAAAAGGGTTTTTTTCTTTTTTTTCTTATCTCTAAAAGCTTTTCAATTATCGCTTTAGGCGGCTTGTTTTTTTCCACTAAAATGTTTTTATTTTCCCAATTTCCTGATGCACTTACTTCAAAATATTCATTAATTTTATCTATATTTTTTATTTCCTCATATTCGAAAACATAATATTTGCCTTCTTCGCCTTCACTATCTGCGTCATAAGCAGAGCCTAATAATTTATCTTTATTTAAAAATTCTAATCTTAGAAACTCTACTGTTTGCTCTAATTTATCTTTAAAGTATTTTTCATTATTAATTTTACAGTACTTAGCTAAAAGTAAGATAAATTGAGTATTGTCGTATAACATTTTTTCAAAGTGAGGAATAATCCAGGCATCATCCACGGTGTATCTGGAGATACCTCCCTCGACATGATCATAAATTCCTTTTGAACATAATTGTTTTAAAATTAATGAAACAGGTTTTAAATATTTTTTATCTTTTGTCATATTATAAAAATATAAAAGTGTTTCGAATAAATTAAATGTAGGAAATTTAGGAGCACCTTTGTATCCTCCATTTTCTTGATCTAAATAATTTAATGAAGCTTCTATAATCGGTTCAAGGTCCTGACTTAAAACTGCATTTCTTTTTAAATCTAAATTTTTAATAATTAAATCTTTTTGATTAATAATATTTTTTTTCTGTTCTTTGTATGAGTCGTTTACTTTTTGTAAAACTTCTTTGAAAGATGGCAATCCATTTTTTGCAACTTTAGGAAAATAAGTTCCACCCATAAATGGTACTCCATTTTCATCAAGAAACATAGTAAGAGGCCAGCCTCCACCAGATTGATTAAATAATTGAAAAGAACTTTGAAATACAAAATCTAGATCAGGTCTTTCTTCTCTATCAACTTTAATATTTAAAAAATATTTATTCATAAGATCAGCTGTCTCTTTATCTTCAAAACTTTCATGTGCCATTACATGACACCAATGACAGCTTGCATAGCCTATACTCAGTAAAATAGGTTTAGAACTTTTCTTAGCTTCTTCTAAAGTATTTTTTGACCATGTTTGCCAATGAACAGGATTATTTTTATGCTGTCTTAAATACGGGCTTGGGTCATCAATTAAAT